>Ga0206929_1001_pt1 | contig 92763 bp, 43 predicted proteins | sample Alteio_BWOrgHeat_19_FD_152929 | JGI IMG/M metagenome (GOLD analysis project Ga0206929, IMG submission 152929) | Enriched cells from forest soil in Barre Woods Harvard Forest LTER site, Petersham, Massachusetts, United States -... | ecosystem: Environmental > Terrestrial > Soil > Temperate forest >...
AATACAACGACTGCAAACTCTTCAAGCCTTGCATTGAATACGACAGGTGCAGTAACAGTAAGCGGTGCAATCGGCGCCACAGACAGCTTAAACAGCGTCACTGTCACGAATTCTGGCGGCACGACATTTAGCGGCAATGTAAATGCAGGAACAGTTGCACTCACAAACACTGCAAGCGGTAATGCCATTAACTTCAACGGCAATGTGACAGCAACATCATTCACCACCGCTAATCAGCCTTATAACGTAGCATTGAATGGCAGCACCACTTCAGTAACAAATGCAGTTAACTTCTTAAATACAGGCTCACTCACTCTTGGTAATGCAACCGGTGACGTGCTCACTTTTGTCGGCGGTGTTACTACCGTAGGCAATGCATCTAACCCATCCAGCGTTTCAGTTGACGGCACAGTACAAGCAAATGGTAATGCGATTAACTTAGGCGCGATCACTCTCGGCGGTAATTCAACCATTGCAACGAATAATACCGTTGCAGCTGGAGCTGCTCTTACGATTGGCGCAGTCACTGGCGGCGCTAACAACTTAAGCTTAAATGGCGGCACAGGTGGTGTCATTAGCGGTAGTTCGTTCTCAAGCAGCGGTAATCTCTCAATAGCAAATTCTGGCGGCGCAAGCTTTAGCGGTGCAGTGAATGCCGGTGTTGTAGCACTTACCAATACGACAGGCAGTATAGTCTTCAACGGGAACCTGACAGCAAACTCATTAACAACCGCTAACCAACCTTACAACGTAGCCTTGAATGGCAGCACAACATCTGTCACCAATGCTGTTAACTTCTTGAATACTGGCAGTGTGGCTCTCGGCAATGCAACAGGTGATGTACTCACATTCGTTGGCGGAGTCGCAACCGCTGGTAACGCGTCTAACCCATCTAGCACATCCGTTGATGGCACCGTACAAGCTAATGGCAATGCAATTAATCTTGGTGCAATTTCATTAGGCGGTAATTCAACCATTGCAACGAATAATACAGTAGCTGCGGGTGCTGCTCTTACGATTGGCGCAGTCACCAATGCCGGTAACAACTTGAGCTTGAATGGCGGCACAGGCGGTGTGATTTCTGGTAGTTCATTTGCTGGTGGCGGCAATCTTTCCGTTGCAAATTCTGGCGGCGCAAGCTTTAGCGGTGCAGTTAACGCTGGTACGGTAACTATTACGAATACGACAAGTGGCGACAGTGTGGCATTCAATGGCGCGCTTAACGCATCAAGCTTAGTCACGACAGCTAATCCATATAACGTCGCTATTAACAACGGCGGCACGATTACGAATGCTGTCACCTTCTTAAATACCGGCACGCTTGCACTTAACAATAGTTCATCTGCAAATCTTGCCTTCACGGGCGGTGTGACAGCGACCGCTCCTTCTGCTATCAGTGTTGATGGAACGATCTCAGCTGCTGGCACGGGTGTAATTAATCTTGGCGCACCAATCAGCGTCATTGGTAATACGACCATAGGCGGCGCTTCAACAGGTCAAATTACTTTGGCTAATGCAGTGATTGCTGACAGCTCAACCTTAACCGTCGGCGCAGGCGCTGCAACTCCAATTAGTCTGGGTTCAGTAGACAATACAACGACTGCTAATTCTTCAAGCCTTGCACTGAATACCACAGGTGTCGCAACGATTAGTGGAGCTGTGGGGGGCACCAAGAGCTTAAACACTGTAACTGTCACAAATTCTGGTGGCACGACATTTAGCAGTAATGTGAATGCGGGTACAGTTGCACTAACCAACACGACAGGCAGTATCGCATTTAACGGCAACCTGACAGCTACTTCATTAACAACTGCTAACCACGGGTATAGCGTCGCATTGAATGGTAGTACAACTTCAGTGACGAACGCAGTTAATTTCTTGAATACGGGTTCAGTTGCTCTCGGCAGTGCAACAGGTGACGTACTCACCTTCGTAGGTGGCGTTGCAACCACAGGTAATAGTTCTAATCCATCGAGTATTTCAGTGGATGGCACAGTACAAGCTAATGGCAATGCAATTAATCTGGGTGCAATTTCATTAGGCGGTAACTCAACCATTGCAACGAATAATACCGTTGCAGCTGGTGCTGCACTCACCATCGGCGCAGTCACTGGCGGCGCTAACAACTTAAGCTTAAATGGCGGCACGGGTGGTGTCATTAGCGGCAGTTCGTTCTCAAGCAGCGGTAATCTCTCGATTGCAAATTCTGGCGGCGCAAGCTTCAGCGGCGCAGTGAACGCTGGCGCAGTAACATTAACCAATACCACTAGCGGTGACACCATTAGCTTCGGCACACTAAATGCAACTTCACTTGCGACTACAGCCAATTCATATAACGTGAGTATTGCCAATGGCACTATCACTAATGCAACCAGCTTCTTAAACACCGGCACTGTCGCTCTTGGTGTCTCACCTTCAAGCAATCTGACCTTTACTGGCGGCCTGACAACGACTGGCAATAGCTCTAATCCATCCAGCACGTCTGTTGACGGCAGCATCAGTACTACTGATACAGCACTGACACTTGGTACTACAACAGTCGGCGGCAATAGCACACTCGCTTCAAACGGCGGTAATTTAAGTATCGGCACGACAGACAGCAACACTGCTGGCAGCAATAGCCTGACAGTGAATTCCGGTGCAGGTACGTTAAGCTTTGGCACCATTGGTGGTACCAAGGCATTAGGATCATTTAGTGCAACAGACACCGGTGCAACGAATGACATCACTGTCGCCAATAACATCAACACTTCTGGCTTAATCAGTTTGACTGCCGGACGCAATATTGCTCTCTCCACCGGTAACCTGAACAGCTCCGCTGGCAATGTATCACTAACTGGTTCTGGAACGGTTTCGGAAACAGGGTCGAGTACGATTAGCGGCGCATTGCTGACAGTCGCTTCAGTCGGCGGTTCAAGCTTGAATAATGCCAATAGCGTATCTAGTCTGAATGAAAGCAATACCAGCAGCGGCAATGTCTCACTCACCAATAGCGGCGCATTAAATATTGTAGGTATTTCTGAAGCGGTAGGTAATTTAACGATTAGTAATACCGGTGCACTCTCACAAACCGGTGCGATTATAGTGTCAGGTACCTCAAGCTTCAGTACTGGTGCTAATGCAATCGATCTTTCAACCAATGGCGGCAGTAACGCTTTCACTGGTGCTGTCTCTCTCAACAATTCCGGCAGCAATAATGCCAGCATCAATAACAGTATTGCTCTCGCCCTTGGCGTGAGCGGCATCGGCGGCAACTTGACAGCAACGGGTAGCGGCATCAGTCAAACAGGCGCCTTGACCGTTGGTGGTACGTCTAGCTTCAACGCAGGTGCTAACGCAATTGATCTTTCAACTAATGGCGGAAGTAACGCCTTTACGGGTGCAGTCTCCCTCAATAACTCTGGCAGCAATAATGTAAGTATCAATAACAGCGTTGCCCTCGCTCTTGGTACAAGCGGCATCGGCGGCAACTTGACAGCAACCGGTAGCGGCATCAGTCAAACAGGTGCCTTGACCGTCGCTGGTACGTCTAACTTCATCGCAGGTGCTAATGCAATTGATCTTTCAACTAATGGCGGCAGTAACGCTTTCAGTGGTGCGGTCGGCTTATCGAATAGCGGTGCAAACAATGTTTCTCTTACAGATAGCATTGCATTAAGCCTCGCAGCTTCAAGTGTCGGTTCTGGCACATTGAATATTACAGGCCTTGGTATCTCGCAAACTGGCGTTATCTCTCAAGCAGCTTCTGCTGGCGCTGCAACATTTAATGCAGGCTCTGGTGTTATTGACCTAAGTAATAGCAGCAACAATTTGACGGGCGTCGTCTCACTCAATAACAGCGGTGCAAACAATGTCACTTTAAATAACACTGGCACACTGCTGACGCTAGGCACATCCACCCTCGGCAGCGGCACTAACAGCATTACAAATACCGGCGCAATGACAACAAGCGGTACTCTTTCAACCAGCGGCAATACTTTCCTGACAACCCTCTCACCAGACAGTTCAGAACGCGTATTAACAATAGGCGGTATGATTGCAAGCAATGGTGCAGATATCACGTTAACAGCCGCTAATAACTCAACAGGTTCAGCAACGGCACTGGTGGTCAATGATGCACTGGATTCATCACCTGGCACAGGTGGTACGTTAGTGCTCGGCGGTGGCGTGGCCTTGAACTCTAACCCAATCGTCGGTGCAGGCACCATCACCTTACAAGGTAATGGTGAAGATTTAACTTTAGGCGGCACATTAAATTTCACCTCGCCAGTCACCTTTGATGTTAATCGCTTCATCAGTGTTACAGGTTCATTGACCAGTCCGACTAACTTGACGCTCACAGGTGATGCCGCAGGTACCGGGACAGGTGGCGTGTATATCGCAAGCACCGGTTCCATAGTCAGCGGCGGCGATCTCACTTTATACGGCTCCAATCTTGCAGGACTGGCAGGTGCAACTTCTGGTGCTGCTATTGAAATTGCACTGGGTGGTTCATTATCAGCAACAGGCAGTGTCAGTTTGCTCGATAATGCAGGAACCAATGGCAATATTCTAATAGGCGGCAATATTTCTTCAGGCACGAGCACTACAATTACACCTGCAGGCACTGGCACGATTAATCTGACGAATAATGTCACGATCAATGCAGGTAGCGCGGTCAACTTTAATGCTCCTGTAAATGGCGCTGGATTTAACCTTGGAGTTAACGGTACAAATATCGACTTCGAGGGCGCAGTTGCGCTGCAAAATCTGACTGTTACAGGTGCAGGCGGAAATAACTCATTTACTCTTAACACGGGCAGCACACAAACCTGGAATTTCACTGGAGCTAACAGTGGTAATCTTGAAAATAGTGGTATCACAGGCACTGCAAGTTTCAGCAACATTCAAAATATTGCCAGCGGCAATGAGGCAAATAACTTCATATTAAATGGCGGCACTCTTTCCGGTAATATTACTGGCGGTAACGGTATCAATACTCTCACTGGTAACAATGCCCCTTCCATCTGGAATATCACGGGCACAAATTCATTCACGGTCTCGGGTGTTGGTGGCAGCGTTAATAATGTATCAAATCTGGTAGGCGGCGGCGCGGGAAACCAGTTTATTTTCGCGGATAATGCAAGTATTACGGGCACTATTAATGGCGGCAGTCTCAGCAGTAAAAATACTCTCAATTTCCAAGCCTACAGCACGCCAGTCGATGTTATTTTGTCGAGCAATCAATATAACGGCAATGCGTTTAACAATAATTTAGTGATTGCTGCTTACACGAATATAAATAATTTAGCTGGCAACCCGAGCATACGGAATTTACTGACTCTAACTTCTGATCAACTTAGCAGAACGGTTGTTACCGGCCCGCAATCTGGTTATGTTGGCGACCCTCTTTTTTGGACAGGCTTTTTCCTGACAACACTACCACCGGTTCCTGCTCCGTCAACAGATACGTTTAGCAGTTCATTTGTCTCAGCTATCCTGCAACAACCATACGAGCAAACGACAGATAGTATCTGGGTGTATGGCCCAGGAGATATAGACCAAATGATGAGTGAGATTGAAGCCGGAGCTGCACAAATGTATGACCTTGATCTCAAAAAGATGAGGATTACTTTGTACGGGAATCCACCTTCGTTATTAAAAATAAATCTTGGCCATGCGCATAAAATATTTATCAATTTGTCGTCTTCAGGAAGGTAGATAGCGTCTTCACTTGAACAGCGGTGTCAACAGCGGTGTCAAGTATCAACATATAACAACTTGGAAAGTTAAAAGACAAGTTGTTATATGTCGATACTTGACACCGCTGTTTGGAAAGTTAAAAGACAAGTTGTTATATGTCGATACTTGACACCGCTGTTCAGATTTTGACCGAAAGTGGAAAGTGAAGATGTGACCCCATTAAGTCATAGATTTATAACAAGAAAATTAATACGGTAATCCCCACAATTTGTACGAATATCTACTATGCTTATATAGAGAAGAGTAAAAAATACACAGGGGAGGGGTGGCGAGGTAAGATGTTAAATTTTAATACAAAATTGATTATTGGGTTTTTAGCTTCATTTTGTGCGACTTCACTCGTTCTAGCTAATCCTGTGCTAGGAAATGTCGCCGCGGGAACCGCTGTTGTCCATAGCACCCCAAATGTCACTACCATTCATCAAACCAGCCAACAAGCTATTATCAACTGGCAAAGTTTTAATATCGGCAGTCAACAAGCCACACATTTTTTCCAGCCAGTAGGCGGCATTGCGTTAAACCGCATTAGTCCTACTCAAGGTGCTTCGCAAATTTACGGTTCGCTCACTGCTACCGGACAAATTATTTTAGTCAATCCCGCAGGGATTTATTTCGGCCCCAATTCTGTCGTGAATGTTGGCGGATTAATTGCAACGACTTCCAACATCACTGATGCCAATTTTTTAAAAGGTAAGTATATTTTCAATCAACCTTCTTCTTACCAAAACGCTTCGATTATTAATGAAGGTAGTATTATTGCTGCCAATCACGGCTTGATTGCATTAGTCGGCCCGAGTGTAAGAAATGACGGACTCATTCAGGCAAACCTGGGTGCAGTAGTCCTAGCATCGGGTAATGCTTTCACAGTTAATTTTGCGGGCAATGACACGATTAATTTTGCTTTCAAAAAATCTGCAACCTCACAATCAGGCAGTGTGACGAATACCGGTTCTATCATTGCAGACGGCGGCACTATTTTGGTGACGGCACAACAAGCTTCTAGTGTTTTAGATAACGTAATTAATTTAAGCGGTGTCATAGAAGCGAAATCTGTTTACCAACAAGATGGTGATGTGATTATTTCAGGTGATCCGAAAGGCGGCGTGGTAGATGTGGCTGCTGATATCGATGCATCAGGTAATCTCATGGGCGGGAATGTCGCAATCACTGGTTACAATATTTTGTTAGATAATCCTGCTTTGATAAATGTCAGCGGTAATACAGGTGGTGGCTCCGTTAAAATTGGCGGTGATTATCACGGTCAAGGAACACTTCCTCATGCAAATGCCTTAGTGATGATGTCGGGTGCAGTCATTGATGCGAGCGCTATTCAAAACGGCAACGGCGGTAATGTTGTCCTCTGGTCAGATAATTATACGAATGCAATGGGAACGATTTTAGCGAAAGGCGGCAGTCAAAGTGGTAATGGCGGCTCTGTCGAAACATCTAGCGCAGGCAAGTTAGCAGCGAATAATGTTTCTGTGAATACCAGCGCACCAAATGGATCATTAGGAACGTGGTTGTTAGACCCAACGAACATTTATATCGCGAGCAGTCAGGCTAATGCGACAACCGCTGGTATGACAGGAACGGATACGAGTGTTAATTCCAGTGGCCCTTCAATCTTTACTGCATCGGGTGCGGTACAAGATTCTCTATTGTTAACGGGCACATTAACGTCAGCATTAGGTAGTAATAACGTAACCGTCAGCACAACGAATGCGAGTGGTATAGGTGCAGGTGATATTAATGTCGTCAATGCAATTAGCTGGTCTAGCGGAAATAATTTAACGTTGACCGCTACGCGCAATATTATTTTAAATGCCAATATTACAAATACTGGCGGTGCGAGTGTCAAATTAATTTCTGATAACACGGGAACAGGAACCGGTACAGTTTGCGGCGCTGGCAGCACACTCTGCGGCGGCACACCAACAGGAACCGTCACTTTATCAGGCGGCACCGGTAAGGTGAGTGTTTACTACAATCCCACGACCTTCGGCACAGTTAATACCACTTACACGGGTGGTACGACTCCAACTAACTATGAATTAATTAATCAGCTTGGCGCTGCTGCGGATACAACGACACGCAGCCTGGCTTCTGTATCAAATAACACTGCTCTTTGGACACAAAATTTTGCTCTCGCTGCAAATATTGATGCGACCGCCACTTCTGGCTGGAATGCGGGCGCTGGATTTAGTCCGATTGGAAGTTCCAATCCAAGTCACTACAGCGGCAACTTTGATGGACAAGGTTTTACAATCAGCAATCTTTTCATTAACAGACCATCAACAGGCAATGTTGGTTTGTTTGGTTTTGTTAACGGCGGAAGTATTCGTGATGTTTCTCTGACTAATGTAAATATTACGGGAGGAGGTAGCACGGGTGCGCTGGTCGGTGCCTTCAATAACGCAACTATCTCATCCAGCGGAGCGGGTTTAATAAACATTACAGGATCTGTAACGGGTGTACAATTTGTAGGTGGCCTTGTTGGTCAACTTACTAGTGGCACCCTTACCTCACCTGCCCAGGGAGACATCACCGTTTCAGCTAATGTGACAGGAGCTGGAAATAGCGTTGGTGGAATAATAGGGCTATATCAATCCGCAAGCTCTCTTTCCAATCTTCAATATACTAACGGCACAGTAGTAAACAGCAACATTAATACGGGCGGTCTTGTTGGCGGTTTTCTCGGTACGAGCGCAACTCTTAGTAATTCCTTTGTGTCTGGGGCAACTGTACACCAGACTGGCGCTAGTGCGGGAACAGGGGGTCTCGTCGGCAGCTTGAGTACTGGAACGATTACCTCAACTAATTTGGGCCTCACCTCTTTTTCAGGCACAGTGATTGGTGGTAATCAGACTGGTGCTTTAGTTGGTTCCATAGGAGGCGGAGGAGGAATTATTGCACCTGCTCAGGGATATATCACAGCAACAGGAACATTAACTTTAAATGGTAACGTTTCAGGCGGTTTGGTGGGATTAAATGGCGGTACGATTACCAATCTCACCAACACCATCAATGTCGTTGGTGGAAATAATAATATTGGCGGTATAGTCGGCGCTAATAGCGGCAGCATTTCAAATGTTTATAACAGCGGAAATGTCACTGTACCTAGCATAGTATCCAATGTGGGTGGTATCACCGGCAATAACAGCGGCACCATCACGAATGCTTACAACACCGGTACTATCTCCTCTGAATTTAACGCAGTGGGTGGTATCGCTGGACTCATGTCAGGCGGCACGCTTAATAAGGTTTATAATTTGGGCGCAGTAGAAAATGTTAGCGGCCATGGCGTTTCTAACTACGGTGGTATTGTCGGTTCCTTCACCGGTGGTACGATTACTAATGCCTACAATAATGGTCTGGTTGATATTAAGATTGGTGGTGGAAATGGCAACGTCGCAGGCGGCATCATAGGTAGTGCTACCCTCACTGGTACAACCATAGGATTCCTCTATAACACGGGATATGTATTAGCTAATTCAGGGACCGGCGGTTTGATTGGATCCGCCTCAGGCACGCCGACTTTTTCTGGCACGTCTTATTTTAATCTTGATACCTCAGGCCAAACAGTTGCTGTGAGCAATCTCACTAATGCGAATTTAGCGGGTGCCCATACGGGTGCGATGCAAACTCAATCTACATTTAGCGGCTGGGATTTCTCTTCTATCTGGAGTATTATCCCTAACACTTCTTATCCTTACCTCCAGGCATTTTATTCTGCTACCCCAACTATTGTGACTAGCACGTCTACCTCACCAACTGGGGGCTTAAAGACGGTATTGGCGGTTAACGGCACAGCTCAGGATTTTAGTTTCACGGGTGCAAATGGCGCTTCTTATTTCCTTGAAGGGAATAATCTGATTTCAGGTATCAATCTTCCTATTGCAACGGGGGCTAATTTATTCTTGTATTACACTGGCGGTTCAACGGTATCGAATGCGATTGCACAAGCACCGGGTGGGCAGATGGGCGTTGGTAACGGATTCACACTCAATCCAAGCACCGTCACAGCAGGACTCGGCACGACAGCAGAAACATTTACGAATACCAGTATTAATACCATCGTGAATGGTAATGCGAATGCTCTCTTTTCACTGTCTGGCAACAATCTGATTTTAAATAGCGGCGATAGTTTCGCTGTCACTTCACCTTCTACTTACAGTGTGGTGGGTAATCTCACAACGTCAAACGGTGGTGAGGTTGATATTCTAGGCGCATTAAATGGCAACGGTAATGCATTTACCTTGACCACAGGCAATACCACTAATGGTAATACCATTGTAGGCACGATTAGCAATCTAACGAATTTAACGTATGCAGGAACGGATTCGCTGGCCTTGTTCGGCAATAATACTTACACGGGCACGACTTCCGTAACAGGCGGTGGCGTATTGATTATTAGTGCAGATGATAATCTTGGCATTGCACCTAGCACACCAACACCTGGCAGTTTAACACTTTCAAACGGCAGTACACTTGGAACCAGTGCTAGCTTTACCTTGAATAGTAATCGCGGCATTGCATTGGGTAGTGGCGGTGGTGGATTTGAACCTGCCGCAGGCACAACGTTTACTTACGGCGGTATTATCGCTGGCTCCAGTCCATTAATCTTAAATAATTCAGGAACACTCATCCTCACCGGTGCAAATACCTATAGCGGTGGCACGCATATCTCCGCAGGTATTTTAAGCGTCAGTGCAGATGATAATCTGGGTACAGCACCGGTCAGTGCAACGCCCGGTAACCTCGCATTTAATGGTGGTACCCTTGAAACGACTGCTGGCTTTACCTTGAATTCCAACCGCGGCATTGCTCTTGGCGCAAGCGGCGGAACCATACAAACTGATACCGGCACAGACATTTATAACGGCATTATCGCAGGCAGCGGTGCATTAACCAAAACAGGTAGTGGTACCTTGCAGCTTGGCGGTGCAAATACTTATAACGGGGCAACGAATGTCAATGCTGGCACATTGGTAGTCGCCAATGCTTCTGCATTAGGCAGCACGCTGGGCGGCACCATAGTCAATAGCGGCGCAGTTCTCACCTTATCCGGTGTTAACATCGGCAATGAAAATCTCACCTTGAATGGCGCAACCTTGAATGGAACCGGCACCTCTGGATTAACCGGCACGATTACCTTAGGAAGCGGCACCACTGATGTCATTGATGCGGAAGGCGGCACAATGACATTAGGTGGTGCCGTTGATGGGACGAATGTTAATTTAACCCTGGAAGGTGCAGGCAGTCTTGTATTGGGTGCCAATATCGGTTCAGTGCATCCTTTATCTAATTTAACGTTTGATACCGCTCTAAACCTTGGTACAGACGCAGCCCTGACTGCTACTAATATCCAGATTAATGACGGTGTGAATGGTATCGGACACGCTCTCACTGCAACAGGTACAGATATCAGTATCGCAGGCACGCTCGCACTTCAAAACCTGACCGTCAATGGCACGGGCAGCAGTACGTTTACTTTAGATAGCGGTAGTGCACAAACCTGGACATTAACGGGAACAAATAGCGGCACCGTCGACAGTAGTGGTATTACAGGTAGTGCAACATTTAGTAATATTCAAAATATTGCTGGTAATAATGAAGATAATAATTTCGTCTTAGCTGGTGGTTCACTCACGGGAAATATTGATGCAGGAAGTGGAACGACAACTATTACAGGTGGCAGTGGCGCTTTAGTCTGGAATATCACTGGCACGAATACCGTTAGTGTCACGGGCATTGGCGGCACGATTAGCAATATACGCAACCTGATGGGCGGTAGTGGAGGTAACACTTTCATTTTTGCTGATGGAGCAACCATTAGTGGATCAGTTAGCGGCGGCAGTCTAGCCAACCCAAACACGCTTGATTTTCAGGCTTACAGCACGCCGGTGACAGTAACATTATCGTCGAGCAATCAATATAACGGCACGGCGGTCAATAGTAGCAGTGGAGCGATTGCTTCTTATACCAATATAAATAATCTGGAGGGCAACACTAGCCTTCACAATATCCTGTCACCGACCTCTGCACAGCGCAGTAGAATTACTTTAACCAGTGCCACTTCCGGCACCATGGGTGATCCTTTGACGTGGACTGGCTTTAGCCTCACAGCGGTACCTACGCCGGCTCCAGCAACGACAACTGATGATGTATTCAACTCAGATATTTCAGGAATTCTGCAACAACCAGATTCACTTGGTGGCTCGTCAGCTTTCCCGTGGATATTAATATCAGATGACGTTAGCCAAAATCTTAATGATCTTATTTCTCAGGCTAGCGCAATATATGACACCAATCTTAGCAAAGTGAAGATTAACCCTTATTGTGATTCTGCCTTATAAGGTCGCTAAAGATTAACCCTTATTGTAATTTCTTAGAAATAATGAGCAAATAGGAAATACACAGAGAACAAGGACAGTTTTCACATGAAAATCTTTTCAATGTTATTGGTAGGGATATTGATCACGTTAAGTGTAAAGGTCTATGCTGACCCGCCGCTTCCCACTCCCATAGGAAGAGTCGTATGGATTAAGGGAAACTCATTCAAAGCTATCATGCCAAATAAAGAAGAGCGTTTATTGCAAAAACAATCTGTCATCAATTTGCATGATTTATTGATAACCGATGGCGATACTAGTGCTGAAGTTGTATTTACCGATAATACCTTAATGACTTTTCAGCCTGAGACAAAATTTTCAATTGATGACTATGCTTATCCGGTAAAGAAAAAAAGTTCAGTGGGGAAATTTTTCATGAATCTAATTGAGGGTGGTTTTCGTACCATTACTGGATTAATCGCGAAAAACAATCCTATTGATTACAAGATTCAAACGCCTGTCGCGACCATAGGTGTGCGTGGAACGGATTATGCGGTTTACATTAAAGATGGCCAGCTTTTTGTTGCCTACTATGCAGGCGCACCTTGTGTAACAGCGAATAAAAATCCGGCTGTCGTTTGTTTGGGTAAAGATGCCCAGTATGCGCGCGTCACTAATGCTGACTCGACTCCTGAAATTTTAGTCGACCGCCCAGATGGTTTTAATCCACAGCTTGATATTACAAATGCAAAAATTGGCTTGTTTAGCCAGCCAGGTACTGGCGGGCCTATTACGAGTTTTTGTATTCAGTAATAAAAGCGGGCTAATTATATTGCGCCAGCTTAGATGTCATTCCCGCACAAGGGTTGTCATTCCCGCGCAGGCGGGAATGACATCTAAGCTGGCGCAGTACATCACATAGCTTTTTCACCCTCGCAATCCTAACCCCGCTAGGTTATCATCTCCTAATTATTGATTAATTACTCATAGGACAAGGATTTTTCCATGAGAAAAAAGTTTATATTTATTGCGCTGTTAGTTACCTTATTCTCTGCAAATAGTTCATGGGCGCAGGTCGCCCCTCAGCTGCCAGGATCTGTCAACCCGGGACAAGTCAGTCGGGCACTGAAACAGCAGCAGCCTCACGCAGCAGGTTCGCAAGTTCTAGCTCCAGTACAAACAAAAGAATCTCCCTCTGAAAAAGCGTTGTCGGAACAAGTAAAGAAAATCAAATTTAAATTAAATAAAATTACCCTGACTGGAAACCATGTCTATTCCACCAGAGAATTATCACTCATCTATAAAGATTTCATCGGTAAAACTATTAGTGTTGCCGACTTGTTTGGTATCGTGCAGAGCATCACTAATTACTACCGTAATAATGGATACATACTGTCTCGCGCCGTGCTGCCGCCGCAACATGTCAAAGAAGGCAATGTTCAGATTCAAATAATTGAAGGTTACATTAACAAAGTCAGCGTTTCAGGCAATCCGCGCGGCTCGAAATGTCTGGTGCAAAAGATTGGCAGCAAGATAACCGAAAAAAGACCGTTACAGATTACTAACATGGAAAGATACATGTTACTGGAGAACCAGATTCCTGGTACCACGGTTAAAGCCGTGCTGGCACCCGATGCAACCGAACCAGGGGCTGCAGACATCACCTTAGTGACTGACACGAAAGTTTTTGGCGGCTATTTTTCTTACGATAATTATGGCACCCGATACCTCGGGCCGCAGCAAATGACTGGAAACGTTCAGGGCAATTCATTGTGGATGGCTGGTGATAGCAGCCAGGTCACTTTTGTAAAAACGCCTATGGGGCAGGAACTGACTTATCTTGACGGTAACTATAATTTTCCTGTCACGGCTGAAGGGATACGCTGGTTAGTCGGTGGTACTCGCGTCAAAACCCATCCTTTATTCATTTTACGACCGGTTGATATCAACGGTATCAACAAAAATTATTACACCACTGTATATTTTCCTATAATTCTCACGCGCAGCGAGAACCTCACACTCCGTGCTGGCTTCAATTATCTAGACAGCTCCGTGACCTCTTTGGGCATTCTACGTTTGTATTTAGACTCCATCCGAAGTCTGGATTTAGGTGGTACTTATAACTTTGCTGATAGTTACGGCGGCTATAACGCGATTAGCGCTGACGTCAGACAAGGCTTACCTATCTGGGGATATTCATCTAATTTTAGCATTCCTACAGCCACCACCTCACGTCCGGGCGGCCATGCGGTCTATACCAAAATCATAGCCAACGTAAGCCGCACACAAGCGATTAAAGGGCCTTTTTCAGTCTATGGCACAGTACAAGGCCAGCACGCATTTAGTGCGTTGCTAGCGGAAGAACAATTCACATTCGGCGGACCTATCATTGGCCGCGGTTATGACGTCGCTGAATTCATTGGCGATCAGGGTTTCGCTGGAAGTCTGGAACTTCGTTTCGACCATTCCTTTGAGAAATACGTTCAGAACATACAATTATATCTGTTTTATGACGGCGGTATCGTCTGGGATTATTACTTTGTCGGCGGTGTACCGACCAAACAAAGTGGTACCTCAACAGGTGTCGGCATGCGATTTAACATGACCCAGTACATTTCCGGTAATGTGATGTGGACACAAGTCTTAACTACAAAAGTGGCTGCTGAAGAGTTTATCGGCAGAGGCAAAGCGCCGAGAGTGTTCTTTAGCTTGGTCGCGTCGGTTTAAAGCAAGCAGGGTCAAGCTTGCAATTGCACTGTGGTAGGGTGGATTAGGCGCGTGCCTTTCGCGCCGTAATCCACCGAAAACAAGCATTAATTGGTGGATTACGGCGCAAAAGGCGCGCCTAATCCACCCTACCACAGTGCAATATTTCTGTTCGTTTGTTTTCCAAATAAGTGTATTATTTGCTCGCACCCATAAAACAAGAGACGAGACGAGCCGTGCCATCCTCCCAAAGTAAGTTTTACCAAGCCATCCGAAAGGGTGACATTCATACGCTAGAAGAACTGCTTTTACTGCAGGATTCAGCCCTGGAAGAAATGTCTCGCTCTAAATCTGGGTATTATGATTTTTATAAAAACATGGCGACAACCCAAGGTTTTGTTGACCCTGCCGCGCATGATAGTTATGCCTTTCACCTTGCTGCAGAATACGGCCAGCTTGAAATAATAAAAATGCTTCTGCGCTTCTACAAACAAATTGAGCCAACACTCGACATTAAAAAGGCCATCGAAAAAGCAGCAGACTCTGGGCATATGCATGTCATAAAATATTTTTTAAGTCTCAACAAAATTGATATTCATAGCGAAGCCAATTTTCTTTTGAGACAAGTATGTAAGTGTGGGGACAGCGATATTGACTGGGTAAAATCATTGTTAACTTCTCGTGGCATAGATATGACAACAGACGATGACTCACCCTTGCATTTTGCTGTTGAACATGGCCAAGTGAGCACCGTAAAACTATTACTCACTGATAATAGAATCGATCCTGGCGTAAATAATGATATGGCTATTCGCTCGGCAGCTTCCAAGGGCTACCATCAAATCGTTAAATTGTTATTAGCTGACTCAAGAGTTAGTCCTAACATAAGAGATAATATTGCTATTGCTATCACCAATGCAGCTGCTAATGGCCACTATGAAACCGTTAAATTTTTGTTAGCTGACGAGAGAGATAATCCTGTTGCACTTTTAGATTCTCCTATCCATCGAGCAGCTGCGAACGGACGTCATCAAATCGTTAAATTATTATTAACTGACAAGAAAGTGGATCCTAGCGCATGTGATAATTATGCTATCCGTACAGCAGCTAAAAATGGCCATTATGAAACAGTTAAATTATTATTAGCTGACGATAGAGTCGATCCTAGCATACTTGATAATCTGGCTATCCGCTCAGCAGCCGAAAAGGGTCGTCATCAAACCGTTAAATTGTTATTAACTGATAAGAGAGTCGATCCCAGCGCATATGGTAACGAGGCTATTCGCGATGCTGCTAAAAACGGCCATTATGAAACAGTTAAATTATTATTAGCTGACGATAGAGTCGATCCCAGCACGAATATGAATGCTCCTATTATTTTAGCAGCTCAAGAGGGTCATATCCGAATAGTCAACTTGCTGCTCAATGACCCACGTATTAATAAAGAAAAAATTCTTGAGCAACAGAAAGATAATACCGTCCTCACAGAAGCTTTTGATTTGATTGATGGGTATAAAAAATTTAGCATATTTGCTATTAGCCAGCAGCGTGCAAAAAATTCAGAGTTAGAATTGCCTGACGAGATTGTTGCTAAGATCGCAAACTTTTTGTAAAGCCATGGGGTCACATCTTCACTTTCCACACTGCCTGACAATTCCCTTAATTCTGCTCTTTAACAGCGGTGTCAAGTATCAACATATAACAACTTTTAAAACAGCGGTGTCAAGTATCAACATATAACAACTTTTAAAAGTTGTTATATGTTGATACTTGACACCGTACACAGTCATTCCCGCACGAGGGTTGTCATTCCCGCGCAGGCGGGAACCCATTTATCTTTTTACGCAAAAGTATCGCAGAAAAATGGTTTCCCGCCTGCGCGGGAATGACAACCTAAGCTGGTACTATATCCACCCTACCATTAGTGCAATGTCCTCTTAAATGTCCGCTTTATCATTTTTTATCTAATTGATTGTATTATAAATACAATCAACTTTTTGCTATTTGAAGAAATAAAATGTCCGGTTTTTGGAATGACATCTCTACTTATTTCTGTTCATTATTTGATTATAATTAAAGCCTAGGGTACTATTCGTCCACTTCTATAAAAACAAGAGACGAGCCGTGCCATCCTCCCAAGATAAGTTTTACCAAGCCATCCGAAAGGGTGACATTCATACGCTAGAAGAACTGCTTTTACTGCAGGATTCAGCCCTGGAAGAAATGTCTCGCTCTAAATCTGGGTATTATGATTTTTATAAAAACATGGCGACAACCCAAGGTTTTGTTGACCCTGCCGCGCATGATAGTTATGCCTTTCACCTTGCTGCAGAATACGGCCAGCTTGAAATAATAAAAATGCTTCTGCGCTTCTACAAACAAATTGAGCCAACACTCGACATTAAAAAGGCCATCGAAAAAGCAGCAGACTCTGGGCATATGCATGTCATAAAATATTTTTTAAGTCTCAACAAAATTGATATTCATAGCGAAGCCAATTTTCTTTTGAGACAAGTATGTAAGTGTGGGGACAGCGATATTGACTGGGTAAAATCATTGTTAACTTCTCGTGGCATAGATATGACAACAGACTCCCCTTTGTATTTTGCTGTTGAACATGGCCAAACCAGTACCGTAAGATTATTACTGACTGACGATAGAATCGATCCTAGCGTAAATGAAGATGCAGCTATCCGAAAAGCTGCTTCCAATGGCTACCATCAAATCGTTAAATTGTTATTAGCTGACTCGAGGGTTAATCCTTGCAGAAAAGATAATATTGCTATCACTAATGCAGCTGCAAATGGCCACTACGAAACCGTTAAATTGATGTTAGCTGACAAGAGAATCGAACCCAGTACATTTAATAATTCTGCAATCCGTATGGCAGCTGCAAACGGCTACCATCAAACCGTTAAATTATTATTAAGTGACGATAGAGTCGATCCGAGCGAATGTAATAATTATGCTATTCGTACAGCAGCTGAATATGGAGAACATAAAGTCGTTGAATTGCTATTGGCTGACCAGAGAGTTAATCCTAGCGCACATGGTAATTATGCTATTCGTACAGCAGCTAAAAACGGCTATCATCAAACCGTTAAATTATTATTAGCTGACGATAGAGTCGATCCCAGCGTATTTGATGATGAGGCTATCCGCTCGGCAGCCGAAAAGGGTCGTCATAAAACTGTTAAATTGTTATTAACTGATAAGAGAGTCGATCCCAGCGTATTTGCTAATGACGCTATCCGCTCGGCAGCCAAAAGGGGCTGTCATAAAACTGTTAAATTGTTATTAACTGATAAGAGAGTCGATCCCAGCGCATATGGTAACGAGGCTATTCGCGATGCTGCTAAAAACGGCCATTATGAAACAGTTAAATTATTATTAGCTGATAAGAGAGTCGATCCCAGCGTATTTGATAATGACGCTATTATTTTAGCAGCTCAAAATGGTCACACCCGAATAGTCAACTTGCTGCTCAATGACCCGCGTGTCAATAAAGAAAAATTTCTTGAACAACATCCATGTTTAAATATAAAAAAAGCTTTTGATTTAATTGATGGGTATAAAAAATTTACCATATTTGCTATTAGCCAGCAGCGTGCAAAAAATTCAGAGTTAGAATTGCCTAACGAGATTGTTGCTAAGATCGCAAACTTTTTGTAAAGCCATGGGGTCACATCCAGTGCAAAGAAACAGCGCAACATCACAAGCAAAACTTTATCAGGCTCTCAAAAGCGAGATTATTTATCCAATCGGCGAGTTACTGTTATTGCAGCCCGCTGCTCTAAACCAGATATCCCATCGCCCTGAATATTATAATTTCTATAAAAAAAGAGCAGAAACCGAAGGATATATCGACCTCACTGCTAATGATAATAGAGTCATTTATTTCGCAGCAGAACACAGTGAACTTGAAATAATAAAAATACTGATGAGTTATAAAAATATCAGATTAGGTTTAGATAGCAATCGCGCCATTGAAACTGCAACAAATAATAAGCATGTAGATGTACTGGAATATTTTTTAGGCTTTGACGAAAAATACATCAGCACCCATGGCAATTTTGTTTTGACACAGGTATGTAAACATGGTGACAGCTGTATTGAATTAATTAAATCATTACTCTCGTCCCCTCTCGTTGATCCAACAACACATAACCATGCCGCTTTGCGTTTGGCTGCCGCGTACGGACAAACTAATACGGTAAACTTATTACTGGCTGACGGTAGAGTTGATCCTAGCGCAGAGGATAATTATGCTATCTGCTGGGCATCTGAAGGTGGCCACTATGGTGTCGTTAAATTATTATTAACTGACTGTAGAGTCGATCCTAGTACACGGGTTAATTCTGCTATCCGCTTTGCAGCTGAAAATGGCCACTATGGTGTCGTTAAATTATTATTAACTGACTATAGAGTCGATGCTAGTGCAGGAAATAATGATGCTATCCGCTTGGCATCTGCAAATGGCCAGTATGATGTCGTTAAATTATTATTAACTAACGATGGAGTCGATCCTAGTGCAGAAAATAATGATGCTATCCGCTCGGCATCTGCAAATGGCCACTATAACATCGTTAAATTATTATTAACTGACAATAGAGTCGATCCTGGTACAGCTCTCTGCTCTGCAGCTAGCCATGGATATTATGAAACAGTTAAATTATTGTTAACTGACGGTAGAGTCGATCCTAGCGCATGTAATAACCTTGCTATCCACTATGCAGCTGCATACGGCCACTATGATGTCGTTAAATTATTGTTAACTGATAAGAGAGTCGATCCTAGCGCAGAGGGTAATCTTGCTATCTTCTGGGCAGCTCAAGTGGGTCACACCCGAATAGTCAACCTGCTCCTCAATGACCCACGTGTCAATAAAGAAAAAGTTCTTGAGCAACAACACCCAAATAATACGGCTATCAAAAAAGCTTTTGCATTAATCGATGGATATAAAAAATTTAGCATATTTGCTATTAGCCAGCAGCGTGCAAAAAATTCAGCGTTGGAATTGCCTAATGAGCTCGTTGGTGAGATCGCAAAAACATTTTCTGAGGTTTTAAAGTAACAGCGTATTGTAGGGTGGCATGGCGCAAGTTATTGTGCGCCCGTAATCCACTAATTAATGCTTGTTTTCGGTGGATTACGCCGCAAAAGGCGCGTCTAATCCACCCTACCATAGCGCGCTAAATCGACTAGCTGTGGAAAGTGAAGATGTGACCCCATAATCAACAACTTACCTAATAACCCTATTAACCCCTAAAAACTTTATTTTCCCCTCTCTAAACCCTCTTGTTTTCAATAACTTAAAATCACTCTTCCCCGGAAATTAGTAGAAAAATGTACTATTATTAATAAGTAAGAGCAAATAATGTACAAGTGCAAGCAACGGGGATACATGAGAAGCATTAATAAGGGACGGTTTTCAGGGTTGATGCTTTCGTTTCTATTCACATCGGGCGTCTTGGCGAACCCGGTGTTAGATCACGTCAGCTCGGGAAACATTTCCATACAGCAAGGCCAAAATATAACTTCGATTCATCAATCGAGTCAGAATGCTATTATCAATTGGCAAAGTTTTAATATCGGTAATCAACAAGCTACACATTTTTATCAACCCGCTGGCGGCATCACTCTCAATCAAATCAGTCCCACGCAAGGTGCTTCGCAAATTTACGGTGTCCTCACCGCAACCGGCCGAATTATTCTCGTTAACCCTGCGGGAATTTATTTTGGCCCTAATTCGTATGTCAATGTCGGCGGCTTGATTGCAACCACGACCGGCATCACCAGGCAAAACTTTTTAAGCGGCAATTTCGTCTTCGATCAAGCCTCTTCTTTTGCTGGTGCCTCTATCATCAACGCAGGCACCATCATCGCCGCGCAACACGGCTTGATTGCACTCGTCGGACAAAATGTCACGAACAATGGCAGCATCAAAGCAAACTTGGGCGAAGTCGCATTAGCATCCGGTGATAAATTCACCGTCGACTTTGGTGGCGATGGCATGATTAATTTTGCTGTCCCCGCTCATGCAGGAAACGTAACCAATACCGGCAAGTTAATTTCAAACGGTGGCCAAGTGTTAGTGAGTGCGCAGCAAGCATCCGGCGTATTGGACAATGTCATTAATCTAAGTGGCGTCATTCAAGCAAAATCTGTTTCGCAAAAAAATGGAGAAATTATTATTTCCGGTGATTCAAAAGGTGGTGTCGTCAATGTCGCCGCTAATATCAATGCATCTGGAAAATCAAAAAGCCGTAAAGGTGGTACGGTAAATATTACCGGTTACAACATTCTTCTCAACCCTTCCACTTCCATTGATGTTAGCGGCGATGCAGGCGGCGGTAATATTAACATAGGCGGTGATTTACACGGTCAAGGTACATTGCCTAATGCCAATGCTGTTGTAATGGAATCTGGCGCAACCCTGAACGCCAGCGCCATTACCAACGGCAATGGAGGTAACATCGTACTCTGGTCGAATAATTATACGAATGCAGCAGGTAACATTTTAGCAAAAGGCGGTAGTCAAAGTGGCAATGGCGGTAATGTCGAAACATCGAGTGCAGGTATATTAGATGCTAACAATGCATTAGTGAATACGAGCGCAATGAATGGTGCGATAGGATCCTGGTTATTAGACCCAACCAATATTTATATCGCAAACAACCAAACGAATGCCACTACTGCTGGCATGTCTGGAACAGATACCAGCGCCAATTCCAGTGGCCCATCAATTTTTACAGCGACAGGTGCCGTACAGGATTCTCTCTTACTCACCGGCACACTCACGACAGCATTGGCCAGCAATAACGTAACCGTAAGTACGACAAATGCGAGCGGCACAGGCGTTGGTACGATTAATGTGGTGGATCCTATCTCCTGGTCCAGCGCTAACAGCTTAACGTTAACAGCAACGCGACATGTGATTTTAAATGCGAGTATTACGAATACCGGCGGCGCAAGTGTGAACTTAATTGCGGATAACACAGGCACGGGCACAGGTACAGTTTGCGGCGCTGGCAGCGCACTCTGCGGTGGCTCCCCGACAGGCACGGTAACGCTTTCTGGTGGTAGCGGTGTAGTCAGTGTTTACTACAACCCTACGACCTTCGGTACAGTTAATACAACTTACACCGGCGGCACGACACCTATCGCTTACATGTTAATTAATCAACTCGGTGCAGCAACCGACACAACAACACGAAGCCTCGCTTCTGTATCGAATACTTCTTCCATGTGGAACAAGAATTTTGCCCTTGCTACTAACATCAATGCGAGTGCGACTTCCACCTGGAATTCAGGCGCTGGATTTATCCCCATTGGCAATACCACAACAGGTTTTACAGGTAATTTCTCCGGTCTTGGCTTTACCATCAGCAATCTTTTCATCAGTCGATCAGCCACCACAGGAGTAGGTTTGTTTGGAGTAGTGAGTGGTTCTGGAAGTAAATTTGTTGGTCCTGTTGCACCAGGCATTTCGAGTGTGGCGTTAACATTGGCAACCCCGAATATCACAGGCGGAGCTGAAACAGGTGCGTTTATTGGCGAAATAACTGGCACCGCCACCATCAATGGTGTGGCCGTCACGGGTGGAACGGTGACTGCCGGCGCTGGGCTTGGTGTAACAGGCGGCGTTATTGGACTCGAGAGTAGTGGTTCATCACTAAATAATGTATTCAACTCAGCTAATGTGACCTCAACTGGTAACATATCGGGTGGTATCGTAGCTGAAGCTAATGGCACTATCTCTAATGCATATAATGTGGGCAGCGTTACCGCTACCGGTGTGGGAAATACTGGAGGAATCTCTGGCGTTACAGGTTTAAGCGGCACTGGTTCAAGCGTTACTAATGCATATAACGCAGGAGTCATTACAGCTTCCAGTTCAGCTGGCGGTATTATAGGACAAGCCGTTGGAACTACCATTAACAACGTTTATAACACGGGAGAAATCACCAATGATGGAACAACCGCAAGTCCTCATGCTTTCGGCGGAATAATAGGTCAGCTTAATACGACTACTACGCTTACCAATGCCTACAATAACGGTTTTGTAATTGGTAATCAGGGAGGCCTGACCAGCACACAAGTGGGTGGTGTAATTGGTAATGTCTCATCTACTGCCACTGCAACAATAGGATTTCTTTACAACACAGGTTTTGTCCAAGGCTCTGCGGGGAGCGTAGGCGGCATTGCTGGCGCACTTAGCTCTATACCCACCTTTAGCGGAACGTCGTATTTTAATTCGCAAACTTCCGGTCAGTCAGTGGCAACGAGCAGCACCTGTACTGGCACATGCGCGACCAATATGGTCAGCTCAACGACTTCCTCAATGCAGACGCAAGCCACATTTAGTGGTTGGAACTTCTCCACTGTCTGGAGCATTATTGCCAACACTTCCTATCCTTATCTCACCGCTTTTTATCCCACCACACCGACTGTCGTTAGCAGTACTTCTTCCTCCGCGACTGGCGGCATCACCACTGTCCTTGCTGTGAATGGCACCGCAAAGGATACGACTTTCTCCGGCGCAAACGGTGCAGCTTATTTTCTTGAAGGAAGCAATGCAATTTCTGGTGTGAATAATGCTATCGCAAGCGGCGCTAATTTATTCCTGTATGACACCGGTGGAACAATATCAAATGCAGTCGCACAGGCACCTGCAAGCAGTGGTCAAATGGGAATTGGTAATGGGTTCACCCTGAATCCCAATACCTTGACGGTAGGCCTTGGCACCACAGCAGAAACCTTAAGCAATACGACTATCAATTCCATCGTTAACGGTAATGCTAACGCTATCTTTACAGTGTCGAGCAACAATCTTACCGTGACCGCCAATGACGGTTTTGCAGTCACTGCCCCAACCACTTACAGTGTGGTGGGTAATCTGACTACTTCCGGTACAGGAGCAATTAATATTGCCGGTACAGTTGACGGCGCGAGCGCCAATAGCTTGCAGATCAGTACAGCAGCAGCGAGCACGATAAGCGGAATCATGCAAAACCTTACCGGCTTCACTAAGACTGGCAGCGGTACGTTAACCTTATCTGGCGCCAATACATATTCAGGCACGACAACGATTACTCAAGGTATTTTGCAGGCAGGTGCTGCAAATACCTTCTCCGCAACTAGTCCAATCAGTCTCGCCAATACTGCAGGCGCTGCACTCAATTTAAATAATTTTAATAACACACTTACATCGTTAACGGGTGGTGGAGCGACTGGTGGCGGCGTGACACTTGGCACTGGCACGCTCACCATCGCGAATGCAAATGCTAGCAGCACGGCAAGTTATGCCGGTGCGATCACTGGAACAGGCAATCTGACACTTAACCTCACGGGAACCGGTACCGATATACAAACGCTGACCGGCACAGGCAACACGTATTCCGGCACGACGACTATCACTTCCGGAACACTGCAAGCCGGTGCGACTAACTCACTGCCAGGCAGTAGTGCAATCAGTTTTGCCAATGCTGCGAGCGCAATCCTCGATTTAAATAACTTGAATAACAGCATCAAATCTCTCACTGGCGGCGGCACAACAGGCGGCACGGTGACACTCGGAACCGGCACACTCACCATTGCCAATGCAGTAGCAGCGAGTGCCACCAGTTTTGCAGGTGCAATCACTGGCTCCGGCGGTCTCACTCTGAATCTCACAGGAACCGGTACCGATTCACAAACCTTCACAGGAACAGGTAACACGTATTCTGGAACGACCACTATCACTTCCGGCAGTTTGATTGCGGGTGCTGTGAATTCTCTGTCAGGAAATAGTGCATATACTTTTGCAAATACTGCTTCTGCGATTTTGAACTTGAATAATTTAAGTAACTCCATTGCGTCATTAGCAGGTGGTGGTGCAACAGGCGGCAGTGTATCGCTTGGTTCTGGCACACTCACTATTGCAAATACTAATGCCAGCAGTGCGACAAGTTATGCTGGTGCAATCACTGGCACGGGCGGTCTCACACTTAATCTCACTGGCACGGGAACCGACACGCAAACGTTGACGGGAACGGCCAATACTTATTCCGGCACGACTAATATTACTTCCGGTACGCTGGTTGCTGGTGTTGCTAATTCACTGTCAGGCAGCAGTGCGATCAATCTTGCAAATACCGCTTCTGCGATATTGAGTCTGAATAACGTTAGCGCCTCTATTGCATTATTAACTGGCGGCGGATCAACTGGCGGTAATGTCACACTTGGCACTGGCACCCTCACCCTTGCAAATGCGCTTACAAGCAGCACGGGAAGTTATGCCGGTGCAATCACTGGAACTGGTGGTCTGACACTTAACCTCACCGGGACTGGCACAGATATAGAAACCCTGACTGGCACCGGCAATACATATTCCGGCACGACGACTATCACTTCCGGAACGCTGCAAGCTGGCGCTGTGAACTCACTTTCAAGTAGCAGTGCAGTGAGTTTTGCAAATGCTGCCAGCGCAAAATTAGATTTAAACAACTTGAATAACAGCATCAAATCACTTGCTGGCGGCGGAGCAACTGGCGGCACCGTGACGCTTGGTTCCGGCACGCTGACCATTGCAAATACAGCGGCAGCCAGCGCTACTAGTTTTGCAGGTGCAATCACTGGCACCGGCGGTCTGACATTGAATCTCACTGGCACGGGAACCGACACACAAACTTTCACGGGAACAGGCAATACGTATTCCGGCACAACTACTATTACTTCCGGTACTTTGACTGCTGGTGCTGCGAATTCTCTATCAGGTAGCAGTACATTCAATTTTGCAAATACCGCTTCTGCCATTTTGAACCTGAATAACTTAAGTAACTCTATTGCAGCATTAACTGGCGGCGGAGCAACTGGTGGTAGCGTGACACTTGGCACCGGCACGCTGACGATTGCCAACGCGAATACTGGCAGCACGACGAGTTATGCCGGTGCAATCACTGGAACGGGCGGCCTCACTCTTAATCTCACTGGAACGGGCACAGACATACAAACACTCACTGGCACCGGCAATACGTATTCCGGCACAACGACTATCACTTCGGGAACACTGCAAGCCGGTGCGACTAACTCACTGTCCGGCAGTAGTGCAATCAGTTTTGCAAATGCTGCTAGCGCAACCCTCGACTTAAACAGCTTTAACAACAGCATCAAATCACTCGCTGGTGGCGGCACAACCGGCGGCACTGTGACACTTGGTTCCGGCACGCTAACCATTGCAAATGCAGCAGCAGCGAGTGCCACCAGTTTTGCGGGTGCGATCACAGGAACCGGTGGTCTCACACTTAATCTCACGGGAACCGGTACGGATTCACAAACACTAACCGGAACTGCTAACACGTATTCCGGCACGACCACTATCACTTCCGGCAGTTTGATTGCGGGTGCTGTGAATTCTCTGTCAGGCAATAGTGCATACACTTTTGCAAATACTGCTTCTGCGATTTTGAACCTCAATAATTTGAACAATTCCATTATTTCATTAGCTGGTGGTGGAACGACTGGCGGTAGTGTCACACTTGGCTCGGGAACCCTGACCCTGGCCAATTCGACACCCAGCAGTTCCACAAGTTACGCGGGTGTTATTAGCGGTACCGGCGGGTTGACTGTCAACCTGACTGGTACCGGCACGCCCGTACAAACATTAACAGGAACGAATACTTATTCCGGTAACACCACTCTCACTAGCGGTAATTTAAGCATTGGAGCAGATGCAGGATTAGGAACTGCACCAGGTGCAGCCACCGCAGGTAAACTTGCATTCAATGGCGGTACGCTTGAAACCACGGCTACCTTCACCTTGAGTGCTAATCGCGGCATTGCCTTAAATACCGGTGGCGGCACAATACAAGTTGATACGGGTACGCTGACCTATGCGGGCATCATTGCTGGCGCAACGGGAAATACGCTAACAAAATCTGGTACAGGAATTTTAAGTTTAGGCGGCACTAACACTTTTACCGGCGGCATGATCATTAACAATGGCACACTCACCGCTACGGTTGCAGGTGCATTAGGCCCTGCAGCTGGCGGCGGTATTTCCATCACACCTTCAGTTTCTGGTACTGCCACTCTTAATCTGGCTGCACTTACTGCTATTACAAACACAGCCGGTACGATCACACTCAACGGTTTGAACAGTAGCAGTATCGCACAGATTAATACGACATTAGCCACGACACTTTCAAATCCTGTCAGCTTGAGTGGAACGAATGACGTCTTCAGTCCTTCCGCCAGTACGACAATTTTAAGCGGCGCAATCACGGGTACGGGCGGATTGACCAAAGCAGGTGCGGGTGTTTTACAATTCAATGGCACGAGTAATACCTATTCAGGAATCACCACGATTAATGCCGGCACACTGCAAGCCAATGCTGCCAATTCATTATCAGCAAACAGTGCAGTCAGCATGGCCAATGTTTCTGGTGCGATTCTGAATTTAAATAATTTAAATAATAATATTGCTTCATTAGCTGGTGGTGGAACGACTGGTGGTGGTGTCACATTAGGCTCTGGAACCCTGACCATAGCCAATGCGATTGCCAGCAGTTCCACAAGTTATGCGGGTGTTATTAGCGGTACCGGCGGGTTGACTATCAACCTGACTGGTACCGGCACGCCCGTACAAATTTTAACGGGGACGAATACTTATTCGGGAAATACGACATTCACAGCGGGTAATTTAAGTATTTCTGCAGATGCTGGATTAGGAACCGCACCCGGAACCGCTACCGCTGGCAATTTAGCTTTTAATGGTGGAACACTTGAAACGACGGCTGGCTTTACTTTGAATGCTAATCGCGGCATTGCTTTAAATACCGGTGGCGGCACGATACAAGTTGATACGGGTACATTGACTTACGGCGGTATTATTGCCGGCGCTAATCTCCTCACCAAATCTGGCACGGGCACATTGAGTCTAGGTGGTACTAATACCAACACAGGTGGAATAACACTTACTAACGGCACACTGAGTGCAACGGCTGCGGGTGCATTAGGCCCTTCTAACGGCGGCACGATTGCGATTACACCAGTTGCATCCGCTACCGCTATTTTAGATTTGACTGCATTAAGCACGCTAACGAATACAACAGGTGCGATCAATTTAACTAGCAGTGCAGCCAGCAGCACCGCGCAATTGAATACGAGTGCCGCCATTACGTTAGCTAATGCAATTGCCTTAGCTGGCACATCGAATGTATTTAATGTTGCAGCCAATACCACACAATTAGGTGGCGCAATCACAGGCGCAGGTGTCTTCACTCTAAGCGGTGCAGGTATCTTGCAGTTAAATGGCACGAGCAATACGTATTCTGGCAACACAACAATTAATGCAGGCACGCTGCAAGCGGGTGCTGCTAATGCATTATCAACAAGTAGTGCAATTAGTCTTGCAAATATCTCCGGTGCAATTCTTAATCTCAATAATTTCAGCAACACTATTTTATCGCTCACTGGCGGTGGCACAACAGGCGGTAATGTAACGCTGGGTTCAGGCACATTGACGATTGCTAATTCTACTCCGAGTTATAACATCAGTTATGCAGGTGCGATCACTGGAACCGGTGGCTTCACTCTCAACCTCACCGGAACCGGTACGAATATTCAAACTCTGACCGGTACTGGAAATACTTATTCCGGCACGACTACTATTACATCCGGTACGCTGCAAGCAGGTGCCGCTAATTCTCTGTCAGGTAGCAGTGCAGTAAGCCTTGCTAATGCAGCTTCTGCCGTATTGAACTTAAATAATTTCAGCAACTCTATTTCATCATTAGCGGGTGGTGGCACGTCAGGTGGTAATGTCACGCTGGGTTCTGGCACGCTGACCATTGCCAATGCTAATAATGGCAGTAACACGAGTTACGGTGGTGTTATTAGCGGCACAAATGGCAACTTGGTAATTAATCTCACAGCCGGTGGATCACCAAAACAAACACTCTCAGGCACCAATACCTACACAGGCACAACAACCATTGAAGGCGGAACGCTCGTGGCTTCATCAAGCGGCGCATTAGGGCCTGCTGGTGGTGGTAACATAAATATTATCCCTATCGCTATTAACAATGTTGCTGTCCTTGATTTGACAGCATTGACCAGTCTCACCAATACAAATGGTGCCATTAATTTAAGTACTCCGTTTGGAGGAGATCAATCACAAGTAAAATCAGCAAACATTACTCTTCCAAATGCCATCACCCTGGCCAACGGCAATAACTTGTTTACTCCATCTACATCCAGCACAACGATTTTAAGCGGTGCTATCACCGGCTCTGGCAATCTCATCGTGGCGAATGGATCAGGTGTCGTACAATTGAATAACACGAGTAACACTTATTCCGGCACGACCACCGTTAATAACGGTACGCTGCAAGCAGGTGCTGCTAATTCATTTTCTCCTAATAGCGCTATCACAGTTTCTTCAACGTTGAACCTGAATAATTTCAACAACACCATTCTTTCGCTGACGGGTTTCAGTACTCCGAGTGTGACGCTAGGTTCTGGCACACTCACTATCGCCAACAGTAATCCCGGTAGTAACACTAATTTTATTGGGTCTATTAGCGGCACAGGCGGTCTGACACTTAATCTCACCGGCACTGGCACAGACATACAAAGTCTGAACGGCACTAATACTTACTCAGGGCTCACAACTATCACTTCAGGTACGTTGCAAGCCAGCGCTGCAAATTCATTCTCAAGCAGCAGTGCAGTAAGTCTCGCTAATTCTGCCAACGCTATTCTTGATTTAAATAGTTTTAATAATAGTATTGCATCTTTAGCTGGTGGTGGTGCAAGCGGCGGTAATGTCACATTGGGTTCTGGCACATTGACGCTTGCCAGTTCAACGCCGAGTAATAACACGAGTTATGCAGGTGTGATCAGTGGTACTGGCGGATTAACTGTCAATCTCACCGGCACTGGCACAGATATTCAAACACTGACGGGAATCAATACTTATTCGGGAAATACTACACTCACGGCGGGTAACCTGGGTATTTCTGCAGATTCCAGATTAGGCACGGCACCTGGAACTGCTACGGCTGGCAATCTAGCTTTTAACGGTGGGACGCTTGAAGCTTTAAGCGGATTTACTTTGAATAGTAATCGTGGCATCGCATTAAATACGGGCGGCGGCACGCTGCAAGTTGATACGGGTACATTGACGTACGGCGGTATTATCGCTGGCGCTAATCTGCTGAGTAAATCTGGCACGGGAACATTGAGCTTAGGCGGCATCAATACTAATACGGGTGGAATAACTGTCACCAACGGTACTCTCACTGCAACGGTTGCTGGCGCATTAGGCCCTTCTGCCGGTGGCACTATTTCAATTACGCCATCTGCATCTGCTACTGCTATTTTAGATTTGACAGCATTAAGCAGCCTGACCAATACAACCGGTGCGATTAATTTAAATAGCAGTGCTTCAAGCAGTGCCACACAGTTGAATACGAGTGCCGCCATCACATTATCTAACGCCATTGGATTAAGCGGCCTCGCAAATACATTTAATGTTGCAGCAAATACCACACAATTAGGCGGTGCAATAACAGGCGGTGGCGGCTTGACGTTGACGGGTGCAGGTATTTTGCAAATAGCTGGTACCAGCAATACTTATTCCGGTAACACTACCATCACTTCCGGTACCTTACAGGCGGGTGCGATCAATGCCTTCTCACTTAGCAGTGGAATCAGCCTAGCAAATTCCGCGTCTGCCACCCTGGATTTGAATGGCCTCTCCGTTAATATTCTTTCACTTTCTGGCGGCGGCTCATCGGGCGGCAATGTCACGCTCGGTTCTGGAGGCCAACTAAGAATCAACAACAGCACTCCCAGCTATAACGCGACTTATGGCGGCGCTATCAGTGGAACAAACCTCAGCCAACTTGACATTGCTCTCGCTGGTACAGGGTCACCAACACAAATACTGACAGGCACCAATACGTATTCTGGATCAACCGTAATCGAGAGCGGCACACTTCAGGCAGGTTCTAGCAATGCTATATCACCGCATGCAGAATTAAATGTAGGCGGCGTACTGAATTTGAATAACTTCAACACGACCATTGCCGGACTTCAAGGCGGTGGCAATGTGACCCTTGGTTCAGCTACTTTGACTGATGTGATCGTAACCATTGGTGCCAGCAATATTACCTATACAGGCGTCATGAGTGGAACAGGCGGCTTCTTGCTTAATCTCAGTGGACCTGGCTCACAATTACTTAGCGGCATTAATACCTACACAGGTACAACCACGATTACTTCCGGCAAGCTGCAAGTTTCGCCAGGAGGAGTAGGCCCATCAAATGGCGGCAATATATTTATTACACCATCGGCTGGAAATACAGCCGTGTTGCTTATTGCCAATTCTTCTCTCACTAATACGAATGCTTCAATCAATCTGGATAGCAGTTCAGGCGGCACTGCCCAACTGTCAACACAGGTTGCAATCACACTTCCCAATGCAATTTCACTCACCGGCTCGAATGATATTATCCATGTTATCACCGGCACAACGCAGTTGGGTGGTGCAGTCACGGGTGCAGGCAGCTTGACCCTAAATGATCCTGGCACACTGGAGCTGAATGGGACGAGTAATACTTATTCCGGTGCAACCAATATCCAGGCAGGCACGTTAGAGGCGGGAGCCGCGAATGCTTTCTCAGCCAACAGTGCGGTAAGTTTCCTGAATGTTTCTGGCGCGACACTTAACCTGAATAATTTTAGTAATACTATTGGCTCACTTGCTGGGGGCGGTACAACAGGCGGTAATGTATCACTCGGTTCCGGCACACTGACGATTGCTAATATTAATCCAACCAATACGAGTTATGCTGGTGTCATCAGCGGCACGGGCAATTTGATAATTAATTTAACGAACACAGGGTCATTTACCCAGGCCCTTTCCGCTACCAACACTTATACCGGTACCACCACTATTAATGCCGGAACGCTGGATGCACTATCGGTAGGAGCATTGGGCTCCTCAAGTGGCGGCAATATATTTATCGCACCCTCCGCTTCGCAAACAGCCACCCTGCAACTGGATATTCCTAACTTTGCTAGCTTAACGAATGCGAATAGTACTATCACTTTTAATAGCAGTGCAGGTACAGCACAGTTTAGTTCTGGCGCAACACTCGACCCCACGGTTTCAAATCCAATCGTATTAACCGGCAATAATAATCAGATCAATGTCGGCTCCCAAACATTTGGCGGCACGATTACAGGCACTGGCAGCCTGACGTTATTGGGTAATCTGGCGCTTAATGGTATTGCCAATGGCAACACCTATAGCGGTACCACTACGATTATGGGTGGCTTGACGGCTGTTGGTCCCAATACCCTTTCCCCCAACAGTGCCCTCGTCCTTGCAAATGTTGCTGCCGCCGGATTGGTTGTACATAGCAGTTCTTCCATTGCTTCACTCGCTGGCGGCGGCACAACCGGTGGCAACATACTCTTAGACTCATCCAGTACGATTCTGACGATTGCAAATGCCATTGCAAACAGCAACACGAGTTATGCTGGTGTGATTAGCAGCACTAGTGCCACTAATGGTGTGACACTCAACCTGACAGGAACAGGCACAAACATACTAACCTTTTCCGGAGCAAATACTTATTCCGGTCCAACAACTATTACTTCCGGTACGCTTCAAGCTGGGGCTGCGAATACATTCTCAAGCTCTAGTGCAGTCAGCCTTGCAAATGCAGCTGCTGCCAGTCTGAATTTAAATAATTTTAGCAATACCATTAACTCCCTTGCTGGCGGAGGTACGACTGGCGGTAATGTAGTACTCGGTTCCGGCACGCTAACCATTGCAAACGCGAATGCAAGCAGTGCGACAAGTTATGCCGGTGCTATTACCGGCACAGGTGGTCTCACACTTAATCTCACTGGCACTGGAACAAACACACAAACCCTGACCGGCACCGGCAGCACCTATTCCGGCACAACCAACATCACTTCCGGTACTCTGTTTGCTGGCGCTGCTAATTCTCTATCAGGAAATAGTGCAGTCAGTCTTGCAAATACTGCTTCCGCCATATTGAGTCTGAATAACGTTAGCAACTCTATTGCATCGTTAACTGGCGGCGGATCGAGCGGTGGTAATGTGGCGCTAGGTTCCGGCACCCTCACCCTTGCAAATGCTCTTGCAAGCAGTACGACAAGTTATGCAGGTGCGATCACTGGAACTGGCGGTCTCACACTTAATCTCACCGGCACTGGCACCGATGTGCAAACACTCACTGGCACTGCCAATACTTATTCCGGCACGACTACTATCACTTCCGGAACACTCCAAGCCGGCGCTGCTAACTCCCTTTCAAGTACTAGTGCGGTGAGCTTTGCAAATGCTGCAAGCGCAACATTAGACCTGAACAGTTTTAGCAACAGCATCAAATCGCTCGCTGGCGGCGGAGCAACTGGCGGCACGGTAACACTCGGTTCAGGCACGCTAACAATTGCAAATGCAGCTGCAAGCAGCGCAACGAGTTATGCAGGTGCGATCACTGGAACTGGCGGTCTCACACTTAATCTCACCGGAACGGGTACCGATTCACAAACTCTGAGCGGCACAGGTGATACGTACTCCGGCACAACCACTATTACTTCCGGCACCCTGATTGCTGGTGCTGCAAATTCACTTTCCAGCAGTAGCGCAATCACGCTTGCAAATACTGCTTCTGCAATATTGAACTTGAATAACTTCAGTAACACCATTCTTTCACTTACTGGCGGCGGCACGACAGGCGGCAATGTAACACTTGGTTCTGGCACGCTCACCATTGCAAATGCAAATGCTGGTAGTAACACCAGTTATGCTGGCGCCATCACAGGAGCAGGCGGTCTCACACTCAATCTGACTGGCACGGGAACAGATCTACTTACCCTGACCGGCACGGGCAATACTTATTCCGGTGCGACCAACATTACTTCCGGAACGTTGATTGCTGGCGCTGCAAATTCACTGTCAGGCAACAGCGCAGTGACCCTTGCAAATACTGCTTCTGCCATTTTGAATTTAAATAATTTTAGTAATTCCATCGCATCACTTGCCGGTGGTGGTGGAACAGGCGGTAATGTCGTACTTGGTTCTGGCACCCTGACCATAGCCAATCCCATTACTAGCAGCAGTACCAGTTATGCGGGCAGCATTGGTGGAACAGGCGGCCTGACGCTTAACTTGACTGGTACTGGTTCACCGGCACTTACTCTCTCTGGTACCAATACTTATTCCGGTACCACAACTATTAGCGCGGGCGCACTGCAGATTGGCGCTGCAAACGCATTGTCAGCCAGCAGCGCAGTCACCTTCGCCAATGTTGCAACCGCAAATCTCAATTTGAATAATTTCAGTATCTCAATCGCATCACTTGCTGGTGGTGGTGGAACAGGCGGCAATGTCACACTTGGCTCTGGCACCTTGACCATTGCAAATGCTAATACCAGCAGTGCGACAAGTTATGCAGGTGCGATCACAGGAACCGGCGGTCTCACACTTAATCTCACGGGAACAGGTACCGACTCACAAACTTTAAGTGGCGCTAATACTTATTCAGGTCTCACGACTCTCACTTCAGGTACGTTGCAAGCAGGCGCAGCAAATTCATTCTCAAGCGGCAGTGCAATTAGTCTCGCGAATGTTGCAACCGCTATTCTTAATCTAAATAATTTTAGTAACAGTGTTGTTTCGTTAGCTGGTGGTGGAACGACTGGCGGTAATGTCGCACTTGGTTCTGGAACCCTGACCATAGCCAATTCGACACCCAGCAGTTCCACAAGTTATGCGGGTGTTATTAGCGGTACCGGCGGGTTGACTCTCAACCTGACTGGTACCGGCACGCCCGTACAAACATTAACGGGAATAAATACTTATTCGGGAAACACAACACTCACCGCGGGTAACTTAAGTGTTTCTGCAGATTCTGGATTAGGCATAGCGCCCGGCAGCGCTACCGCTGGCAAACTCGCCTTTAACGGCGGAACCCTGGAAGTTTCATCTGGATTTACGTTGAATAGTAATCGTGGCATCGCATTAAATACTGGCGGCGGCACGCTGCAAGTTGATACGGGTACATTGACTTACGGCGGTATTATCGCTGGCGCTAATCTGCTGAGTAAATCTGGCACGGGAACATTAAGCTTAGGCGGCATCAATACTAATACAGGTGGAATAACCATCACGAACGGCACTCTCACTGCAACTGTTGCAGGCGCATTAGGGCCTTCTAACGGCGGCACGATTGCAATGACGCCATCAGCATCTGCTGCAGTGATCCTCGATTTAACGGCATTATCGAGTTTAACGAATACGACTGGCGCGATTAATTTAAATAGCAGCGCTGCAAGCAGTAGCGCACAAGTTAATACTTCAACCGGCGTCACACTTTCTAATGCCATAGGATTAACCGGAACAAATAATATATTTAACACCGCTGCAAATACGACGGTCTTTAGTGGTGCGTTAACCGGCACAGGTGGCTTCACTAAGAGTGGTGCAGGCACTTTGCAATTAACGCATATCAATACTTATTCTGGCGGGACTAATCTTAATGCAGGTATCGTGAGTATTTCTGCGGATACACAAATTGGTGCAGTACCAGGATCTGCAACACCTGGCTTGCTCGCGTTTAATGGCGGTACACTGGATGCGACAGCAGGATTGACGTTGAATAGTAATCGCGGCATTTCACTTGGAAGCAGCGGCGGAACATTACAAGTAGATGCCGGTACGCTTATTTATAACGGTATTATTGCAGGCTCCGGTGTATTAACAAAATCAGGCACGGCTACTTTATCGTTAGGTAATGCTAACTCTTACACGGGCGGCACGACTATCAGTGCTGGCATTTTGAGTATAGGCAATAACACCGCACTCGGTACTAATAGCGCTACCGTTTCAAGCGGTGGTGAATTACTCATGAATGGTCAAACCATCAGTAATAATTTGTCATTGAATGGCACGGGTGTATCAAGTGCCGGTGCGCTTGCTACAGCAGGTTCTACTGCTAATACGGTCAACAGCAATATTACTCTTGCAGGTGCTGCAACAATTGACGTCACCAATAGCGGTGATTCATTAACGATAAGTGGCACGATTAATGGCGCACAAGCGCTGACCTTTGCAGGTTCTGGCGCATTGGCTTTGAATGGTATTGTTGGCGGCGGTACAACACTTTCCAGTCTGACGACGAGCTCCAGTGGTTCAACCAGTATCGGTGCAAATATCACAACATCAGGTAATCAAATATATAATAATGCTGTCACATTAAACACATCCCCTTCATTAACAGCCACTAATATTACGTTTAATAACAGCATCAGCGGTTCAGCATTTAATCTCACTGCGAATGCGACGGCAAGTAATGCAGTGACTTTTAATAACACTGTTAGTTTAGCTAGTTTGATTACATCCAACGTTGGCTATAACGTTGCGTTTAATGGAACTAGCACTAGTTTTGTTAATGCAATAAATTTCTTAAATACTGGAACCGTCACATTGGGTAATTCACCTTCTGCAACCTTGAGTTTTGCAGGCGGATTAACAACGACAGGAAACGCTTCTAATCCTGGCAGTACCATTGTTGATGGCAGTATTAGCACGACGAATAATGCACTGAGCTTAGGCACAACAACGGTTAATGGCAATACGACACTCGCTTCTTCTGGCGGCAATATCAGCATAGGTACAACAGATAGTAATGTCGCAGGCAGCAATACTTTAAGCATTAATTCTGGTGTAGGAACATTGAGTGTCGGAACCATTGGCGGCACTAAAGCACTCAATGCATTCAGCGCAACGGATACCGGTGCAACGAATGACATTAGCATTGCTAATAATATTAATACATCCGGCGGAAATATCAGTTTGACTGCAGGACGTAATATTATTCTCTCCACTGGAAATCTTGCCAGCGGTAATAATGTCTCACTCACAGGCACAGCAGGCACCGTTTCAGAAACAGGCACGAGTACAATTAACGGCAGCTTGTTAACAGTCAATTCTGTTGGCGGTATAACACTTAATAATGCCAATACCATTTCAAGTTTCAATGCAACGAATACGACAAGTGGTGATGTTGGATTAACTAACACCGGCACATTAAGTTTAACAGGTGCAACACAATCTGGCGGTAATCTTACGATTTCTAATACCGGTGCATTAACGACAACCGGTGCAACTACTGCAAGCGGTAATGTTTCTCTCACCACCTTATCACCAGATTCATCTGAACGTGATCTCACGATTGGAGCGGCAGGAACCATTACTGCAAACAGCATTAGTCTCACTGCAGCAAATAATTCTACTGCAACAGCAACAGCGTTAATTGTAAATGGTGTGTTGACTTCTTCTGGTAGTCCAGGTGGTTCATTAATTTTAAGCGGTGGTGTGGGATTGAATGCTAATCCTGTAGTGGGAGCAGGTAATATTTCCTTACAAGGTAATGGTAACGATATTAGCTTAAGCAGCACGTTGAGTTTCACTTCACCGGTTATCTTTAACGTCAATCGTTACATCAGCGTGACAGGTGCACTCAGTAGTTCAAATAGTTTGACACTAACTGGTGATGTAAATAACACAGGTGTAGGCGGCGTGTATGTAACAGGTTCTATCAACACCACTGGCAATTTAATCTTGAGCGGTTCATCGCTGACAGGACTTGCAGGCGCAACATCCGGCGCAGGTGTTCAACTTGCAAATGGTGCGTCGCTTACTGCAACAGGCAATATTAATTTACTCAGTAATACCGGTACAAATGGCAACATTCTATTAGGTGGTAATGTCACAGCAGGCAATACATTAACTATCACATCAGCCGGCACTGGCACGACACAACTCACGAATAGTGCCACGCTATCAGGATTCAGTGTGCAAGCTAACGGCATTAATGGCGCGACTAGCGGCCAGAATTTAACAGTAAATATTAACGATACAAATAGTTCATTAGGCACACTTGGATCTAACATTAACAATTTCAATGTGAATACCACTGGTGGTTACACTGGCGCCCTGACCATTGCGAATGCCAACTCTTTTGCTGGCAACACAACTATCAGTGGTGGCACATTGATTATGACTAATGATAATGCGTTAAGCAGTGGATTAGTGAATGTGAATAATTCAACGTTAGAATTAAGTAATGCTAATGCCTCAACTATTGCGAATAATTTAAGTTTCAGTAATGCAACATTATTGGATAATAATCCAAATGGCAGTACGTTAAATGGAACAATTAGTCTAAGCGGTACGAATACATTTAATATTCCTAATCTCATCGCTTCAACGAATACTATGAGCGGCACCAGCATCACACTGAATAAGACCGGTGCAGGAACGTTGATGCTGACAGGCAGTAATACTTTCACGGGTACAACGAATATTAACGCAGGTGTAGTGAACATACAAAGCAGTACAGCTCTCGGTAATTCTACTGCAACTGCTACCATTGCGAACGGCGCGATTCTTGCTTTCACCGGCAGCAGTTTGAATGTAGCTAACAATCTGAACTTGAACAATGGCAGTATACTGGTTGAAAGTACTTCCAATAACAAAACTCAATTAAGCGGTGCACTTGCATTAAATGCAGATAATGCAGTTGGTGGAAGCGTAATGCTGAATGTTGCTAATCCATTTGCCGATACACTCTTTCTCTCAGGAACTATTAGTGCAGGCACCAATGGCGTAAGCGTGAATAAAGTTGGTCTCGGTACACTCGAATTATCTGGCACTAATACTTACACAGGCAGTACCAGTGTTAATCTCGGCAGAGTGCAAGCAGATAGCAATGCGGCATTTGGCAGCAGCGCACTCACCTTAAATGCTGCTAACAATGCTGCGCTTATTCTGAATGGCACAGGCATGTTGCTTAGTAATGCCATCACACTGAATAACGGCAGTACGATTATCAATACGGGTGCTAATACTTTAAGCGGCACCATTTCTGCATCGGGTTCTGCTTCAACTATTAATGTCGTGAATGCAAGTGATAGCCTGACATTCTCCAATGCGATTAGCGGCAGTAGTGCATTGAACAAAACGGGTCTCGGTACGTTGTCATTATCAGGCAATAACAGCAGTTACAGCGGTACGACTAATATCAATGCGGGCAGCGTCAGTATTGCAACCAATGCGAGTGCGTTAGGGTCGGGAACGGTGAATGTGAATGCTAATACAACATTAAATATCGCAGGCAGTTTGAGCGGCAATCTCACCAACAATATTAATTTAAGTAATGCAAAATTATTAGAAAGCGGCACGAATACATTGGGCACTGGCACGATTACATTGTCAGGCACGAATACGATTAACAATAGTGGTTCATTAACATTTGCAAGTACAAGTCTCTTTGGCGGCAGTGGAACATTGACGATGGGCGGCAGCAGTACGCTGATTATGGCAAGCGGCGGCGCCAACAATACGTTTAGCGGAAACTTCATCTTGTCATCTGGCACATTACAAGCTTCCAATGCAAGCAATCCATTTGGCAGCGGCGTGTTGAGTTTGAATGGCGGCACGTTAACCGCAGCACAAACAACAACATTAGGTAATAGCAGCTTTACTGTCGGCGCTAATACAACAATAGGCGGCAGTAATAATATTACATTGCCAACTGGTACATTGAACAGCAGCTTGACGATTAGCGACAGCGGCACGACTAACTTTAACGGTGCATTATCTGGCACAGGCGGCATCAATATTAGCAGCGGCACAACAAAATTCAGCGGTAGTAATAATAGTTATAGTGGTGCAATCACACTTGGCAGCGGCACGTTACAAATCAACAATAATAATGCAAATCCATTAGGCACCGGCAGTCTTGCATTGAATGGCGGCAGCATTAATTCAGCAGTAACACTCAGCAATTCAATTACTAATAACTTTAGCATTGGCGGTAATGTCGCTATTAATGGCAGCAATAATCTCAACTTTAGTGGCACAGGTACATTAGGTTCTGGCGATACACTTAGCATTACCAACACTGGCACGACTACATTTAGTAATAGTTTAATTGGCAGCGGCAACATGACCGTGAATGGAGGTGAAGTCATACTTGCAGGAAATAATACGGGCTTCTCACCATCCAGCAGTTATTCTGGTACGACTACAGTTACTGGTGCCAGCAGTATTTTGAGTCTCACCAATAGCGGCGCGCTTGGTTTTTCTGCAGTCAATGCAACGAGCAGCGGTACGCTGGATATAAATGGTGTAGTGATAGCTAACAATAGCAATGTCATTACATTAAATAATGGCAGTTTGACGACTGAAGGAACGGCAGGATTGAATTCACCTATCACTTTGGCAAACACCAGTACCGATACAATTAATGTGAATAACAGCAGCACGTTTACGCTTAATAACAACATCAACGGTGGCGCTAGTTTAAATATTAGTGGTGCGGGCAGCATGGTGATGAATGGTGAAATTGGTAACGTGACACCATTAAACAGCACGAATATTACTATCGCGCACATCACTTACGGTGGTACAGCAACTATTACTTTGTATGATCAATTTAATAATAGTCCTATTACACTCACGAATGATGCGCAGTTAATCAGCTTATTAGGAAACATCTACGTGAATGGTGCTGTCAATGGTAATTTCCCATTTACCGTACAAGCTGACAATGGCACGACTTATCTTTCTGGTGTGATTGGTGCTAGTACTCCGATTTCAACCTTGCAGGCTTTTGGTCAATTGATATTTGGTAGTGGATATGTTGGAACGACTGGTACGCAACAATATCAAGGTGCAGTGCAACTGGCTAACAACACCACACTTTCCGGCAATGGCATTACATTCGACAACACCGTGAATGGAGCTGGCCATGCTCTCTTCATTAATGACTCCGGCATCACTGCACTTAATAATGATCAGTTAACTAATCTTTCCAGCCTGACTGCAAATAGTGTGAGCGTGAACGGTGCCAGCATATCGGCCAACAACCTCACCTTTAACGGCATTTTGATTTTGAATGGCGATGCTACTCTCTCCACCAGCGGCACCGGTGCAACGCAGATTACATTGAACGGTTTAATGGGCAATGGCAATACATTGAATGTGAACTCAAGCACATCATCAGCTGCCAACAGCTTTATCTTTAATAGTGATTCATCTGTGGATGTCGCATTGTCTTCAACTCACAATGGCGTGGTAACAAATGGATTTAACACTGTGAATTTTAGTAATGTAGATAACCTTACTGCAAACGGTGCAAGTACCAACGTAATTAGCGCGCCCAATCTGACTAAACAAAATGATTTTGTTATCACTGGTGACAAGATTGGTTATGTAAATGATCCGCTTAACTTCACTGGCTTTACTGTTTTCCGATCAACTTCAGGGAATGATATTGCCAACATCGCAGCGCCGGTCACGAGCATTGACCAATCGACGGGTCTTGTGACACTTGCGAGTGGTGCGACTCTGCAGTTCATTAACTTTGCGAATATTATTGCTGGTGGTCCTACCCCGCCGCCGGTACCACCTATCCCACCGGTTCCATCCGTCCCAACTGTTGTGCCACCGGTTGCTAACACAGCACCGGTATTTGATATTTCATCGGTGATACAAAGCGGCAGCGAGATAAATAATTCCGCGGCATGGGAGAGTATGTCGACTGATCAAGAACTTGTTTACCTCACATTGCAGGCAGCTTCTATTATCAAGAACACCTACCCAAGCTGTTACAAATTAGGTGCAAATGGTTCGATTACTATCAGCAACAGCTGGCCGCCTCCCACGGATTAAAGCTCAGCAAACGTATTACTAACTTATTAGCGCGCTATCGTAGGGTGGATTAGACGCGCCTTTTGCGGCGTAATCCACCAATTAAACAGCGGTGTCAACAGCGGTGTCAAGTATCGACATATAACAACTTTTTTCCCAATTGATAAAAGTTGTTATATGTCGATACTTGACACCGCTATTCGCCCTTGACACCGCTGTTCGCCGTAATCCACCAAATATTGCTTTTTGAAAAAGAATTAATTGGTGGATTACGCCGCAAAAGGCGCGTCTAATCCACCCTACGATAGCGCGCTAAATCGACTAGCTGTGTGGAAAGTGAAGACCTGACCCCAAATTTCTTGCTAATAGAAATCAAATCCCGTATTTTTCCTCGCTTTATAACAAAAAACAGCGGTGTCAAGTATCGACATATAACAACTTTTTTCCCAATTGATAAAAGTTGTTATATGTCGATACTTGACACCGCTGTTCCCGGGGGTAACGTTAAAATGCTAAGAAGTTTTTACGATGCGTTTGGAAGTGGACGATCAAATAAATTTTATTTTGAGGAACTGCCGCTAGAGCTGGTTTTAACAATATGCTCATATCTTCCCCCCGAACAAATTATTCTTTTAGCTAAAACGAATAAAACATTAGATAATTATATTAAATATTCGAAGGACGCAGATACTTTTTGGAATGCTAAAACTAAACTTCATTTTCCGGAAGATTCTGCTAAAGGTGGTTATGCAGAATTTGAAGAAAATTACTTAAAAAATTATGACAAGCTTTATCGTAAGCTGCGTCTATTATTTTCAATGATAAAAGAAGGTGATATCGAAAGCTTAGAGAAACAAAAAATTTCATTTTCACTGGCTCAAATCCTTGGTTCATCACAAGATAGGCAGCGTACAACTGATAAGCAAAATAAGAACTTATTTGAGCAGGCACTAAAAAAAGAAAATCAAACAATTTTAGATTATTTTTATGCATTAGCAAAAGATAATTTTAGCAATCTAACTTATGCTTATTATTTAATACTCGATGAAGTTAAAACTTCCCATGATATTGCCGGGACGGATATTTTGTGGTGGGCGCTTCACTCCGGACAATCTCGTAATGAAATAATTGATTTAATATCTAAAGGAAGTCGTTTACATAGAAAATACTTTGATGATTATTATCTTATTCACATTTGTTCGCGGTTTGGTCGTGTAGATTTACTTAATTATTTTATATCAAAACATCCTGGGGTAATTGATTATTTATCTTATGGACGTCATGGTATTCATCTAGCAGCAATACATAATCAATTAGAAGTTGTAAAAGTGTTTTTGAAATATAGAAGAAGCTTAATTAATAAGAGAACTAATGATGCAGCCCTAACACCTTTAATGCTGGCGTGTTTAAACAATAGCACTTCCGTTGTTAATTTCCTTTTAGAACAACCAGATGGCGACATTACTGCTACTCTAGCAGGGGGGTTCAATACGCTCCATTGCGCTGCACAAGAGGGGCATATTGAGATAGTTAAAATTTTGCTGGTCAAACATCCTAAGCTCGCTGAACATTTCACTCCTGACGGTATGCACGCTATTCATGACGCTGCATCCCATGGTCATTTGAATGTGGTAGAAGTTTTACTAAAATTTGATGATAGCTTGATAAACAAAGTAATCCATAATGGGAGGTCTCTTCTCATGCTGGCTTATGAGAGCAATCATATTACTGTTGTAGAATTTCTTTTACATCACCCTGCTACCATTTTACAAAAAGATGCTGCTACAACCTTGCTTAAGTGGGCTGTTATGGAAGGTCATAATGAAATCGTTGATTTAATTTTAAATAAGTTATATTTACAAAAAATAACTATAGCCACTTTTGAATTAACTGAAATACTTACCTATAAAGATAAATTATTACCTATTATTCAAGGTAAATTAGAATTATTGGAATATTTATCCTGGGTGCATGGCCCAACATTTTTTTCTGCCACACTAAGTATGGAAATAAATGCAGCAAAGCGTTTACATGAGATAGTGTTTTTAAATGGCGATCAGGAAAAATATCTAACACTCTTACATGAATTAAATGTGCGTCATATAATAAGTGCAACCCTGAAAAAAATTTATGAAAAATTAAAACCATTTATAGAAAATAAGGCTAATGGCCAGAGCCTGGATAATCAAATCACGAATACGAAAAAGGAAATGCTAACATGTTAAGAAGTTATCAGGATGCGTTTGGTAATGAAGAGTTAAATAATCTTACTTTGACTGACTTCCCTCCAGAGTTAATATTAAAAATTTCTTCGCATCTGCTTCCTGAGCAAATTATTCTTTTAGCAGCAACGACTAGAGTGCTAAATCATTATATCAAACACTCTGAAGGATCGAATATTTTCTGGAAGAATGAAATTCAAACACACTTTCCTAAGCATTCTTCTGAAAATAGTTATAGGCAATTTAAAATAAAATATAGGGAAAAATATAAAAATACCAATCCCTTGATGCGTCCAATATTTTCAATCGTAAAAAAGGGTGATATTGAGAGCCTGGAGAAAAGAAAAATAACATTCCAACCCAAGGGAGTCATCAGTCAAGCTATATGTGCTACTGATAGTGAACATAATAATTTATTACATTGGGCGTTAACAAAAGGAAATAAAAGAATATTAGATTATTTCTATCAATCAGCAAAAGCTAAATTTAGAAGAAAAAATGATTTTTATACGGAAAATGATGCAATTGATACGTCTCGTGAAATTGCTGAAACTGATATTATGTGGTGGGCACTTCATTGTGATCAGCCGCTGGAAGAAATTGTTGCTTTAATCACGAATAAAAGCAATCCAGAAAAAGAATATGAATCAGGCGAGTATGCAATTCATATTAGTTCGCGCTTGGGTCGTTTAGAGATAGTCGATTATTTAATATCAAATTACCCTTCATTATTAAATAAAATCGACGAAAAAGGATGTACACCTTTAGTAATAGCTTGTAAGAATAAGCATACTCAAATAGCAAAATTTCTTTTAGCCACACCTAGCATCGATGTTATTCCTTTTGATCGTGATGCTCAACATGATCACTGGACTGCGCTTCATCATGCTGCAGAGCAAGGTCTAAATGAAATTGTCAAAATAATACTGGATAAAAAACCTGAGATAGTTGATTGCTTAACTATTGATGAAAAATATCATGCTATTCATCTAGCCGTAAAAAATGGTCAGTTGGATGTTGTAAAAACTTTTCTGAAACATGATGCAAGCTTGGTAAACAACACAGCTGAAGAGGGTTGGACTCCATTACTGCTGGCTTGTTTTTATCATCATGCAGGTATTGTAGAATTTCTTTTAGATCAACCTGGTATTGACATGAATGTTTTTACCACGGATGAAGTTTTTGGCTGGCATGCTACTGCACTTAATCTCGCTGCTAGTGAAGGATGTAATGAAATTGTCAAAATGTTATTGGCTAAAAAACCTGAGATAGCTGAATATTTAACTATTGAAAACGGTTTTCACGCCATTCATTTAGCCGTAGAAAGTGGCCAGCTGGAAGTTGTAAAAATTTTTCTGGAACATGATGCAAGTTTGATAAATAGTGAAAACAATAATGGCGATAGCCTTTTGATGTTGGCTTGCAATAATAATCATACTAAAGTAGCAAAATTTCTTTTAACTCAGCCTGACATGATTTTAGAGCCGGCTGTAAATGTTCTCAATTGGGCTGCCGAGGAACGCAGGAATACTATGGTTAATTTAATTTTAACTAAATTAGTTTCAGATAAATCATTTTCAAATTCATTTAAATTACCTACTAATAAAATTATCAGCAAATTACGAATTGATGTTCAAGGTAAATTAGAATTATTAAAATTTTTATTTCGAAAACAGAATCCAAAATTCTTTGAAAATCCTATATCAGGAAATAGACAAACGGCAGTACTTATGAAAGAACTCGTATTTTTTAAGGGTAAGCGAAAAGAATATAAAACACTTTTAGATGCCTTTAAAAAACGTCAAATAATAAATACTCCACTGGAAAAGATTTATAAAAAATTAAAGCCGTTAATTAAAAAAAGAGGGAGTAAAAAGCAGAAAGGCCATGTGATAAAGAAGACGCATAGGAAATAATTGACACCAGCGAATTAAACTTTCGTAAGCGTTCACGGGTAAGTTGTTACACGGTGGTACGTCGTTGCGAGGAGCGCCTTTTGCGACGAAGCAATCCATTGTTCTGGATTGCTTCGTCGCAAAAGGCGCTCCTCGCAACGACGTACCACCGTGTAACAACTTACCCGTAACGCTTACAAACTTTCAAAACCTACACTGCAAACTTATTCATAACAACCGGCACAGGCTCATCCTTTGGCTCTTCAGTCTGCACAGGCTTAAAGAATAATAATTTAGATTTTTTTTGTAATGATTGTGTCTCTAAATTATCACTAACACTTATCTCATCATATTTGCGTTTAGATGGTAATTTATTCAACCCCAAATCTTCCAGAAAAGCATCCATGTTCGGTGCCCTTCCTAAAAATTGTTCCAGCAGAACATCTGCATCTTCTGAAGAACCCGGCTCCAGAATTTCGCGACGATATTTCATGCCGCTCTCCGCAGACATAGGGTCTTTTTTGAAAATGGTAGCAAACATATCGGCAGCGTAAGTTAGAGACATCATGTAACCATAATAGCCAACATCATAACCACCAACAATATGCCCAAAAGAAGCAGGGAAACAATCATCAGGAGAAATAGGAAGTTGTAATATTTTATGTTGAAGTTCTTGTGCAAAAGTTTTTAAATCCAACGTTTTTATTTCTTCGCAAGTCATATTGTGAACAAGAAAATCAAAATTTCCAAAGACTAATTGTCGTTTATAAAAATAACCCGCATGCATAATATCTTTACCATGCATTTTTTCAGCAATGTGTTGCGGCAGTGGTTCATGTGTTTCAGGATGCTCACTCAGCAGGTTCAATGCTTTTGGTTCAAAACACCAATTTTCTAACATTTGTGAAGGCGCTTCCACGAAATCTGTTTCGATTTGATCGGCATGATTAGAAACCAATTTAGCTTTAGAACACATGAAATGCATTACATGGCCAAACTCATGGAAAAAAGTTGTCGCATCATCAAAACTAATGCTACCTTCTTTTGGAAAATTACACAGCATAGCTAGAACATTAGGACTGCGATCATTATCAATTTCAGTTAAATGGGAAATGTCCGATCCTTGTAAATGAGTAAATACTGCAGCATGACCGTATTTACCTTCGCGCGGGTGTAAATCTAGATTAAAATATCCCAGATTTTCTCCACTCTGTTTATCCAAAACATCAAACGTTACCACCTCTTTATGCCAGCTTGGATAATTTTCATTTTTGATGAATTCAAGTCCCAACAATTTGGCATAAATTTCTAACGTACCTTTTATCACTTTTTCCGTAGCAAAATATTTTTTTATTTCATGCATATCAATATTAAAATGTGCTTCTTCACGCAAACGTGAGTAATAACGCACATCATGTGTACATAGGATGAAATTTTCATCGTTCTCTTTTTTTCTGGCAAAATCTGTAAGGCCTTCTAAATTATCTTTCAATAAAGGAGTAAATCTTTCATTCATGTCATCTAAAAATGTTTGAATGGTTTTGGCATCTCGAGCCATCCTTTCTTCTGCAGCACATTCTGCATGCGTTTTATATCCTAAAAGAGAAGCTAGCTCTGCGCGCAGCTCTAAAATTTGTTTTAAAATAGGGAGGTTTTCTTTTTCGCAACGCGAATTAAATGCAGTAAAGATTTTTTCGCGTGTAGGCCTACAAGAAACATTGTCTAGAATGGGGAATACGTCCGGATATTTGAGCGTAACTTTGTATTGACCAGATGATGTTTCACGCTCTGCTGTAAACCAGTCTTCAGGCATGCCAACTAACTCATCTTTTGTCATTTCAAAACTAGTATTTTCTTCATTTACATTTTTATCAAATTGAGTGCAAAGTTCAGTCAACGTATTTTTAATTTCTTTAATTCTTTCTTTTTTTAAATTATCTGTAACATAAAGACCATTGCGCTTATACGCATTAGCTATTTGTCCAACATAACGTGAGTCTTCTAAATCTAAATCTGATTCTTCTGTCGGATATATTTGCGATTCATAATAAGCAAATATCTTGAAGACATCTTCACGCTGCTCACATTCGATATCTAATTTTTCCAATTCTTCAATCGCTTCGGCACTGGCATCGCGCACTTCTTTTTCCGTATGTGCCTGCATGGGAAATGTGCATAAGGTATTTGGAATTTGTGTGTAGATACTTAAATCAATTAGTGGTTGTATCACCGTTGAAAAATTAATTTCTTCAGGAGATAAACCTGCAATACTATCGTATGTCATTCTGTTTAGTGTTTTGATTTGTGATAAACGCTTTTGAATAGATTCGGTAGTGGTATTGGCTAATTCTTTTAATGAAGCATTGAATAAATCGGATTTTAATTGATTGAGATTGTCCTTCGTATCAGATACTAACGTATCAGCGTGTGCAAACATCCTTCTCTCTCCTTGAAATGATTTTGAATGCAAAAGCAAGATTGTAGCAACCTAAGAAGTAATTTCAACCTAAATAAACCCCTAAGCTTTATACGCTATACTTATCTATATAATTAGAGAATCAAACACATGCAAAGACAAGAAGACAGCAGTCAATTCAAAGAGTTAGCGACTTCCGGTTGCCGCCATCTAGGCAAGTACCTGATTTTTGGCGGAATTGCCGTGAATTTCTATATGATTTGCGCACCTGAGAAAATTCAGAATACTTATACTTGTGAAAACGCCAGAATAAATCTTCAGGGCAATGATTTTTTAAATAGCTTAACTGCTACTTTTCTCGCAGACATGGGAATATATGTATTTAATACAGTAGGAATCATTCGCGGTATTTTGATTCCTTCAACGCATTGGGCATTTGATAAAGTAAGCGATGCACTAAGAGAAAAACCTCTACTTGAAAATGAAACGAAAGACTGGTTAGAAAACATAGATAATAACTTAACGACTGCATTAACTTCTCCTCTCTTTATTAAAACAGCAATTGATAAAGCAACGGAATTAATGCAAGCATCTGACTTTACGCGCTACTTACTTTATTCAGCAACCATTACGCCTTTAGCTGCCCAAGCATTACATCTGGCCATGCGTCGTTACTCTCCATCGACTTATCCCGTCACTCCTTCATTGCCGTCTTTACAGGAAGCATTTCCTGATAATAAAAAAATGGCGCGAGGAATTGCGGCAGTTGAATCTACGATGATGGGATTATTGTGTGCGAGTGCTGCTTATACATTTAGCTGGTCTATGATTGATTTATTTGTCGATGGCACGAACACACAAGATTTTCGTTATACTAACCAAACCGTATTAGCTTGTGCAGCAGCAGGCATGTTGTTAGGCATGATGTCGATAATAAATGATCCTCTGTATCGATTTGCGCAGCAGGCATCCACCACATTTAATATGTTTTATTTGATTGCCATGCCATTAATTTCTGAAATACTCTGCATGAATCCAAATTACGAAGATGTAGAAGCGTATAAAAATGGTGGCGTATACTGGGTAGGAGCTGTTTCTGTTTTTGCTATGGCGCTTGCTTTTACCTCTACCTGTTTAACCAGCAATGAAAATCGTGTTCAAGATATTACAGATCTTACTTCAGATGCAGCTTCCATACAAAACGAGCATATAGCAATTTCAATGGACTCTGAATCGTTTCATGAAAATCTAACAGAAGAAGAGTATATATCTATAGTTAATAAAATTGAAAAGGAAGAGAAAGAAGATATCTTGCCTGAGCCAGAAATTCTGGTGAATGAAATTAACCCTAAAGAAGTTGAATCAAAAAAATTAATTTCTACGTCACCATCGTTATCACAAACCAAATTCGGTACTTTTGCAACTAACGATGTGAAAGTTAAAGAGCAACCAGAAAAACCGCGCTCCCGATCACCTTCTCCAACGCGAGGAAACAATAATGAAAGCTAGAATTATTACAACTTTAATTATTGGTGCATGTGCAGCAACGAGCATAAATGCACAATCAGTATTAAACACAAAAAATAATAATCATATAGAATTATTATTTTTTCAGCATGCGAATAACGGTTCAATCAAACCTGCATCGTCAGGATGTTACGATTTAGTTTTTTCTGATGTTGATAAAGATGTAATTTATTTTGCAAATTCACCGAGTAAAAAAGTAGGCACATTAACCTTGCAGCAATATGTAAAAACTATGACCCATAGTCAACTGGTTGATAAAATCAAACCGAATGCCGTTTTGAATTTTAAGTTAGGAGCTGAAACGCGATCGGAAAATATGATAGGTAGTTTAAGCAATGCTAATTTTGAAAAAAATAAATTTCATTACACTTTCTGCCCGTTTAATAATAGTGTTGTTAAAAACGGTGAGATAAGAAGTATTCATTTGTTCGTTGATCCCATCCACCGCTGGCCTCCGTAGAAATTTGGGGTCAGGTCTTCACTTTCCACACCGCCTAACAATTATGCTGGTTTTGTTCATTAATTAAACTTTTACTACTTATAAAAGTGCAATTAATGAACAAAACCAGCAAAATTGTTAGGCGATGTGGAAAGTGAAGACCTGACCCCAAGCTTCTTTAAGAAATTTTTAATAATTAATCATTATATGCTGATATGATTAAAAAATACATTCAAACCAAAACGAGTGATAGTGATATGCAACGCAATTTTTTAGAATCCAACCTCCTTAAAGAGCTTCCACTAGATGTATTTAATCATCTTGCATCTTATCTTTCATATAATCCTAATCTAGCAAACCTGTCGCGAACTTCAAAAAGTTCGTATTATCTGGTTTCAAGAACTGACGCGGGGACATTAAGAAATAAATTAGAATTGTCTTTAGGGGTGAAAGCATATTTTACGGAACCTTTGGCTTATTTTGGTGTGGCGAGCACTGCCGGTGTTATCGTTGGTGCGACTAGTGTTGTTGGTTTATTAGCTGGGACTATTGGCGGGATTCTTCTTACTGGTGATGAGCTTATTGGTGTTTGTGTTGGAGGCACCTTTGGTGCTGCTATTGGTGGTATGGCTGCTTCTGGTATGCTTAGTAATTCGGTTTCTTGCGTAGGTTGGATGTTTAGATTATTTAACTCTAATAAAGAAAATGTAGAAAAACAAATTCAAACTCAGGAAAAATTAAAGGGACAATTGAAAAAGCCTTATTCGGTTCAATATACTAGCCCAGGCTTTAAATAAATGCTTACATATCGTAGGGATTATCGATCCAGAAATATGACTAACGCGTCGCTGGCTGGTATTGATCTTTCCTCTGCTGATTTGAACAATGCTAATCTGTCCTACGCTAACCTAACTGGCGCCAATCTTTCTAAGGTTGATCTGGCTGGTGCTAATCTTTCTAATGCCAATCTAACTAGTGCCAATCTAACTAGTGCCGATCTTTCTAATGCTAACCTAACTGGCACTAACGTCTCAGGTGTAGATTTTACTCTGCTAAAATATCCATTAAATGAAAAACAGTTACAGCAAATTCACCTAACAAAACTTGAATCTTATATTTCCCACATGATGTTAATTCTACTTGCCTTCCATCATGATGATTCATCATTAGTGAAAAGCTTATTTGCAATCAAGGATATTATAAAGTTGATTTTATGTAACCCATTACTCATCACTGGATTTTCTGATTGCCTAAACCATATAAAAAAATCTCTCTCCCTTACCTGTAAAATTGTCAACCATGCTTCATTCTGGAAGTCCCATTCCTTCTTTAGCAAAGCAAATGCTCCTGACATTGAAAATATGAAAGATATTGTGAATAATGATGAATTAAGTAGAATCACAACATCAAAATATATTCTGCAAATAGCAGAAAAAAGAGATTGGACACCACTAATCAAAAATAAATATATAGATCTTTTTTACTACCTCCGCCAAGATAAACCAGAAAAATTTCTCGAGAAATATCCAGAAATAATTGATAATCAATCTGAAATTGAGAGCGCTGAAAAAAAATATTTCTGTAATATACAGTAAGCAAGAAAAACGTCTTCATAATCCCTTCATTTAACCCAAACCCTTATCTTATTGATTTTTTACAATTCTTGAAAGTACACGTCTTAATTTATTCAACAATTTTCAAGCTGGCCTTCAAACTCAAGCGCTTCATTTTTTTATATTGATCCGTCGTTTGAAAAATTTTGGCGTGTTCAATGATGCTGCGTATCTGGTTATCTTGTTGCTTCTCAAAAATCTCCGGGCATTTGTTTTTTATTTCGCGGATTTTTTCTATATCTCCATAGCGAATGGCATAATGTTTTTCATAGTACAAAGTAATAAGCTCTCTGAGGGGTAATTTGGATTTCATCGCCATTCCTTTTGAACATATCTATATCCTAACATGATATAATTTAAATATGATACTGACGGAGAAATAGCAAACATGGAAATCGACTTACCCACCAAAAATCAAATAGTTAAAGCAACTATCAAAATACTAGAACCCTCTCTTGTAAAAGAAATGTATCGCTCTATGCAAATGCCCGAGCAGCTAAACAATATTAAAACCAAAACATTCGCGGCTTACATTGATAAAGAATTAATTGGTATGCTTAATCTTCAACTGCTTGAATCCAGCAATGCTCATATTGATTTAATTTTTGTGAGTGAACCTCTTTATTTTCAAACGATAGTCACAAAACTTTTATTAGCAGCAGAAAATGATTGCTATGAGCAAGACTACTCAAGTCTTACGCTAGAAACATCCGATAATAATCCGTTATATGGAAAACTTGGATATAAACCACTTTTTGAAGCACACAATAGTCAATCACGACTAGTAAATTACAAATTTAAATCGCTTAGTTTAAACGATTTTACTTTTATCGATCTTACACACTCATTATCAGGGGATGTGCCGCATTGGGGAATAGATCAGGGTTTTAAATATAATGCGCGCTTGGTTGGCAGCTCAGATGATTCTTCGGGAGTTAAATTTCGCATTCAACGTCTTGAAATGACGGCTGGCATTGGCACACACATGGACGCACCTTCACATTGTTTTGAACACGCTGCTTCTATTTCCGACATTCCTCTTCAATCGCTAATAACAGTGTGCAGAGTCATTGATATATCGGAAAGAGCTAATGATACGTACACTCTCAGCACTGACGATATCCAACAATTTGAAAATGAATACGGCATCATCCCTAAAAATTCTTTTGTGATTATTTATACCGGTTGGGACACACGCTGGAATGAAGCAGAAAAATATCGAAATGAAAAAATATTTCCAAGTATCTCACCTGAAGCCGCCGAAGTATTATTGTCACGTGACATTGTCGGATTAGGAATTGATACACTTTCTCCCGACGCATTTGGTTCTGATTTTCCCGTGCATCAATTAATTTTAGGCGCAGGCAAATATATAATTGAAAATGTCGCGAATGCAAAGCTACTACATCCTGCTGGCAGTTACGTCATTGCATTACCTATCAAAGTTGTAGACGGCACAGAAGCACCTATTCGATTAGTGGGTTTAAAACGCAAGGAATAGCACATGTCGCAAACTATCGCAGATACATTAGTAAAATCTCTTGAACAAGTTGGCGTCAAACAAATATTTGGTTTGATTGGTGATTCACTTAATCCACTCGCAGATGCTGTGCAAAGAAGTTCAATCGAATGGATAGGTGTGCGCCACGAAGAAGGCGCTGCACTGGCTGCATCAGGACAAGCAAAATTAACCGGGAAACTTGCAGTTTGCGCTGGCACCACGGGACCAGGAAGCACGCATTTAGTCGCAGGATTATATGAAGCTGCTCGCGATCATGCGCCAGTGCTTGCCATATCAGGAGACATGCCGCGAAAATTTCAGGGAACCGATTACATTCAAAGTACAAAACCAGATCTTCTTTTTCGTGATGTATCACTCTATTCAGAAACTATTTCCGAAGCAGAACAAGCATCACATTTAATTCATCATGCTATTGCTGCAGCTTATGCAGGCCGCGGTGTCGCGCATCTTACCTTGCCGCAAGATATGATGATTGCAAAAGCATTTACTCATGTTAATAGTATTGAAACATTGAAACCACGTTCTGAATTTGCTGCGAGTGAAGAAGACATTGCTAAAATTACTCACGAAATTGATCAAGCTAATAAAATAATTATTATGTGTGGCGCTGGATGTCATGGTCTCGCAAATGATTTGCGTGAACTTTCAGATAAAATAAAAGCTCCTCTTATTCATTCAGTCAAAGGCAAAGATATCATGCCGTATGATGATGCACACTGGATGGGCGGCATCGGTATGATAGGCACTAAACCCGTGTACAACGCGGTCATGAATTGCGATCTGTTAATTATGATAGGCACAGATTATCCTTATTCAGAATATTTACCTAGCAAAGCAAAAGTCATACAAATTGATGAACGCCACGAAGTATTAGGAAGACGTGCGCCTACTATGCTTGGTGTATTAGGCTCTGCTGGTCCTACTCTTAAATTATTACTTAACAAAGTTAAATCAAAAAATTCAGATGAATTTTTTAAGAAACTTACTCAAGAGCGGCATCAATGGGATGAAATGCTAGATAAGCAAGCCGATTTAACGCGAAGTAAAGATGTTATCCATCCGCAAGCTGTCGCACGCGTTGTAAGTGATTTAGCTGCACCCGATGCAGTTTTCGTATTTGACACGGGTTTGAATACACTCTGGTCTGGAAACTGGATAAGACAAAAGGGATGTCAACGCATTATTGGTTCTTTTAATAATGCTGCTGTAGGAACATCGGTGGGACAAGCAAATGGAATACAAGTGTTAGATCGCAGACGTCAAGTGATAGTGTTATGCGGCGATGGCGGTTTCAATATGTTGATGGGTGAATTCATGACAGCGGTGCATCATAAACTTCCCATCAAAATTATTATTTACAATAATTCATCTTTTGGGCTCATTCGTTTAGAAGCTGAGAGTATTGGCTTAGCACCTTTTAATAAAGGTATAGATTTTCCTAATCCAGATTTTGCAGCGCTCGCTCGTGCTTGCGGCGGGCATGGATTTACAGCAAAAAAACCTGGTGATTTAAAAGAGGCGATTAGCAATGCTCTTAAAGTAGATGGTCCTGCTATTGTTGACGCAGTCGTTGCTGCAAATGAAGTTCCGAATTTACCTCATCTGGATATGAAAGTAGTTGGGAATGTAGCGATAGCGAAAATTAAGGAAGCGATTAATTCTGTGATGGGGTCTTGATACTGGAGTGAATTAAGATAGCCTTCCCCTCAGGGGAAGGTGCCCAACGGGCGGAAGGGGAATAGAATTGAAATATTCTATTCCCCTTCCGCCTATCGGCACCTTCCCCTGAGGGGAAGGCTATCTTAATTCACTCCTCAAAATATCGGTAAAAAATAAGTATTAAAAAATATTACAAGACTTCGGCCAGCAACTATTCAAATCTTCCGCACGTTTTCTAAACTTAAAACTGTCCACTTCAAATTCCTGAGCTCGTGACAAAAGAACTTCTAACGATTCCTGGCGTTCTATCAGACTGGTAATAGCATCACTAAGCCTCTCCTTCGTTTCTGCAAGTACCTTTTTAATTTCTTCAACGGTTTGGTCTTTTTGAAAATATTTTTCAATCAATTCAGAAACATCGCTCAAAGGAATATTATATTCAAACATCGCTCGTGCAACGAGTATCAACTGCGCTTGAGTTAATTCTTCATCACAAGCAATCGCACAACAACCTTGATTAATTTTTAATCCTACAACAGAGTAGCCGCCAAGCTCACTCATATTAAATACATTTAATTCAAGATCATTAAGAATATTTATTATTTTTTTGTGCTGCGAATCAATGAAATGTCCTGGAGAAAAAATACTAGATGATCTAGACAAAGGAGGACACCATTCGGCAGGAGAATTATTTCTAAGCAAGCACAATGCGATACATTTCATTTTGCTATCCTTATATATACTTCAAGTTATTAAAAATAATATGAAAAGATAAATAATGTCAACGTATACCACATTTCATCATCAGAATGTCACTACCGACCGAATGGAATCGCCTTTTTTCATCAACTCAAATGCATCGTTTATTTTTTCGACGGGCATAACATGCGTGATCAAATCATCAATATTAATTTTACCATCCATATACCAATCCACAATTTTAGGCACATCCGTGCGCCCTCTCGCACCGCCAAATGCAGAACCTTTCCACACACGTCCCGTGACTAATTGAAACGGCCGTGTTGAAATTTCTTGTCCCGCACCTGCAACACCAATAATCGTGCACACACCCCAACCCTTATGACAACACTCTAATGCTTGCCGCATCAAATTTACATTGCCCACGCATTCAAAACTATAATCAGCACCACCCTTACTTAGATTAACCAGATAAGGCACTAAATCATCTTGCACTTCATCTGGATTAACAAAATGTGTCATGCCAAATTTTTCTGCTAATGCTTTTCGGCGCGGATTTATGTCTACACCGATTATCATATTTGCGCCAGCGAGACGCGCACCTTGAATCACGTTCAAACCAATACCGCCTAAACCAAAAACAATAACATTTGCACCCGGTTGTACTTTGGCAGTGTAAATCACTGCACCAATTCCTGTCGTGACACCGCAACCTATATAACAAACCTTTTCAAACGGAGCATCGGAACGAATTTTTGCAACAGCAATTTCAGGCAGTACTGTGTAATTCGCAAAAGTAGATGTTCCCATGTAATGAAATAATTTTTTTCCATTCAAACTGAAACGACTGGTTTCGTCTGGCATTACTCCTTTGCCTTGCGTGCTGCGAATTGCCTGGCAAAGATTTGTTTTTTGCGATAAACAATATTCACATTGTCTGCATTCAGGAGTGTACAAGGGAATCACATGATCACCTGGCTTGACGCTTGTGACACCTGCCCCTACTTCCACCACCACACCTGCGCCTTCATGTCCAAGTATGGTAGGAAATAAACCTTCCGGATCACTTCCGGAAAGTGTAAACGCATCCGTGTGACAAACGCCGGTGGCTTTAATTTCGATTAAAACTTCACCTTTTTTTGGGCCTTGTAAATCAACTTCTTCGATGGTAAGCGGCGAACCTGCTTTGTATGCGACAGCGGCTTTTACTTTCATTAGTGTCTCCTCTATAATTTCGCAAAATTTATTGCGTTAATGGTACTAATGGTAGGGTGGATTAGACGCGCCTTTTGCGGCGTAATCCACCGAAAATAAGCATTAATTGGTGGATTACGCCGCAAAAGGCGCGTCTAATCCACCCTACCATTAGCGCATTTACCCTGAAAACGAGAGTGTTATGTTAAACAGACAAGAAAATCAACCAGAAAATGAAAGTGACAGCGACAATGTGTGTCTGCCCTGCTTTGCTGATCGGTCTTACACCAGTACTTGTTCGCATGCCACTGTGCTTACTTTTTTCGTTTTGACTGGGAGTTCAGTTGTATCTAGTGCATTATTACTTCTCTTATCACAAATAACTCATGATGAAAGTCTGGCCAATTACTCTATATACACCGGTGTGGTTGCAGGCTTTAGTGCGGTCAGCACAGGCTTATCATTTTTTTGCGGTACAAGAAAAAATTCACCCGAGACAAATGAAACTTATCATTTCGCTCCCATGATTTAAAAAGGACAATCATGACACCTTCAGAAATAGATATTACTAAATTAAAGTTGGTTTATACGGCAGAAATCCCGGTTCGCTGGCGTGATCTTGATGATTTAGGTCATGTGAATAATAGTGTTTATTTTACTTATTTTGAGCAAGCACGTGTTGAATGGTGGCACTCGTTAGATGAAGCGCTGGAAGCAGATAAACAAGGGCCAGTGATCGTCACAGCAAATTGCAATTTTCTTAAACCGCTTTTTTATCCCGCTATGTTACAAGTTAAAGTTCATGCCGGATTACCGGGAAATAGTAGTTATATTATTTATTATGAAATTTTTAGCAAAAATGAATTGATCGCGCAGGGAAGTACTAAGATTGTGTGGGTGGATTATGCTAAGGGTAAAGCGCTGCCTTTGCCGGAGAAAATTCGAGAAATGATTGGATAAACATCCTTGTTCTAATTCCAAATTTATATACTCAGAGTATTTGAAGGAATATTTTTCTTTTCCTCAATTTCAATTAATTTTTCTAACTTTGTCTTTACTGTGCTTGCATTATAACGATGTACAGGACTTCCCATCCAATTTGTAGTGATTAAATCAACTACTCCAGGAGGAACGATATTGTTAGGAATAAAAGGGCGTGTACCGTTGTACACTAATTGAAAAAGATGTTGAACATCGGAAATGCCAAGATCATTATACAGTCCCCTTCTGGTAAACAAAAAACACAAGACCATAGCAAAGGCGTACATGTCCGCTTGTGTCGTATATTCATGCGGGGAACTAGCCAGGAGCTCAGGTGCGAGATATTCCGGTGTCCCTTCCAGATGGGCTAAGACACTATTATCTTGGGTAATAGTAAATCCGAAATCAATTAATTTTGCGTGATTTGATTGAATCATGATATTTTCCACTTTCATATCACGATGAATAAGTTTATTTGTATGTAAAAATTCTAATCCACATACAGCATCACGAGAATATCGAAGTGAATCTAATAAATTATAATTTGGACTGTTGATGTAACCTTCTAAATTACCACCATCCATATACTCTATTACAAGCGCTCTAGGGATTTTATTTTCATTTTTTCGAAATGGAACATAACCATGAAACTCTACGATATACTGATTATAGTTAGGAAGCTGAGCGATTTTTATCATCATTTCTTTTTCATTTTGAAAAATTTCTTCAGCACCCGAAGCGCCTGGGTTTCGATTATTTTTTATGGGTTTTTTAACTGCAACTTTCTTTCCTTTCCAACTGCCTAAATAGACTTCACCAAAAGCACCCTTATTCAAAGGATTACGCGTGATAGGAAGATCTTTAGCCTCAATCTTAAAGTCATTCGGCGTTGATAGAATGTTTGCAATAATTTCTTTAGGTAACCAAGCACGTAGAACAAGCATCGCTGTGGCTGCTTGTAACGTTTCTAGCATGTGAGAATGATTAACACGGTTCTGCATATTAAAAGTCCTCGTCTTGGCGTTTTCGATTATAAAATTATTATATAAATCAAATATTTAATTTTAAGCGGTAATAATATTGATCAATAATAGCACAAATTATTGAATAATAAAAGTCCACTTTATCTCTAATAAGAAACCCTTAAGGTGGAAAATTCGTCTTGCGAAAAATTTTAGTTATTGTAGCCTAGGCGCGCTAATGGATATCTATTAGTAAAATTTGATTAAGGATAATTGAAATGGATAATAGAAATAATGTCATACCCGATTTTTCCGCTATGATGCAAAACGTTCCAAGCTTGCAATTTCACGCCAAGGTAAATCCGTTTATTTACAACACAACAAAAATTATTGATACGACAAATCTTCCTGAATGCAATTTAGCTGATGTCATTGTCTCTGCTCCAATTGATGAATCAACAGCAGGGCAAACTAAAAGAATTTTAGAGACATTCAATGCAGACATTAAAAAAGGGCAAAGTTGTTTTACTAAAAGCTCAATTCGCGGCGACGCTATTCCTTCCGGTAATTTATTTTTGGGAGTGAGAAATACGAAGGCAGAACTTCATGGCCCCTCCACCACTCCAGTTGCACGATCGCTGACGATGGCAGTGGGTGTGAAATCAGAAATTGTTAATAAAGGCATTAATCAAAGTGACAAAATTTATGGTGAGCATGGAAAATATGTTTTAAATGTTCCAGCCGGTTATTATGTCAAAGCATCTTCTGGAAATACACAGCAAATATATGGTCAAGGATGTCACGTCATTATTGATGCAAATTTTAAATTAGCTAACCAGTCTTTAGCGGATTCAATGGTGGAACAATCGCAACCTTACATTCATCACGGAACCATACATATTCTACGCATCCCAACTAATAAATATGCAAAGATTTCAATTGGCGCTGATGCATATATTTTACCTGGACGACAACAGCCATACGTATTCAATGATCCACTATTTAAATTGGCTCCAAAAAGTGACAACACTATTTTTCATGATCAAACTGAGCAATATATTCATCATGGTATCATTCATATTTTGCGCGTACCTGTAGGCAAGCTTGCAAAAATATGGATGGGACAGGATCCTTATTTTTTACAAGGAAGGTCAGATCCATATGTAGTAATTGATCCACAATTCAGATTAGTGTTTCGAAATGGTGAAGATTTTTTATTTGATCCAGCAGATCAATACATAGAACATGGAAACAGACATATTTTAAGAATTCCACAAGGAAAATATGCCAAAGTCTGGATTGGAAATACTGCGCTATTATTATTTTCACAAGAGTTTCCCTATTACATAGATGATCCTCTCTTTAAACTTGAAAAAGATAACAACCGACAATTTTTATTTAATCAGACTGATTCCTACATTTCCCATGGCACCCAGCATCTTATTCGTGTTCCAGAGGGAAAAATAGCTAAAATCTGGCTAGGATCGGTGGCAAGTTTGTTGAAAACAGGCGAGTATTTTTTCCATGATCCAAATTTTCGTCTTGAAACTAAGGACAACAATGAACTCTTTTTCGATGCGACATCCCGTTTGATTGCACATGGCAGTTTAAAACGTGTTATTCCCCATACGGGTGAAATTGCAATTGCTTATAATAACGGCAAGCTTAATATTCTCATTCCAAAAGAAAGTGGCGAGCCTTATATGCTTAATTCTGCTACGGATGAAGTCACTGGATTTATGCAAACCGGAATAGAAACATTAATATTTCCGAGTGAAGAAACCAAAAGACAACGCGCATATGAAAATAATAAATTATCACCTGATGAAGTTTCACTGGAATGTTTCACCACTCGCGATTCATTAAAAGTGGGTGTTAAACTTTTGGTTGCGTTCAAAATTGCTGATCCACAAAAAGCCTTAAGTATATTAATAAATGAAAAGGGCATTTTGAAACATATTGAAAATGTTGCAACCGTTGATATGGGTAAAGCAATTCAAAAATGTACCTCTCAGGAATTTTTAAATTTTTATCATACACAACCCCAAAAAGATAATAATAATTCATCACCATTAAAGCCTATACATTATCAAGATGAAGTAAAGGACGCCTTGGCAAAAGATTTGGCTGAATATGGTATTGAACTGGTGCGCTTGAATGTTGAAACACCAAAAATTCTGGATACAAAAATTGCTGATGAAATGGCGGAAGCTTCTATTTCCTCCGCGAAATCCAATGCAAAAGAAAGTACGCTGGAACAAAGTTATCGCATCGCCAAACGTTCTGCTGAACAAGAAGCTGAAACTAGACGTATTGCGCAAGAGCAACAAAATCAAACTATCGTTTCACAAGCTGAAGCCAAATTAAAAGCCGCAGATTTAAATAAGCAAGCTACAATCATGGAAGCAGAAGCAGAGAAAGAAGCATTACTGCGAAGAGCTGAAGCAGAAGCGAAATCAATCGAGCTAAAAGCAGAAGCGCAGAAAAAAGCGATGGATATGCAAGGAACATCTTTAAGCGCAAGTCCTGCATTGCTGGAGTTGAAAATTGCTGAGGTAAAAGCAGAAGCCATCTCCAAAGCTCAGCTTTCTTTGACTTCGCCTGAGTTAGCAACACTGTTTGCACGTAATACCTTAGGATTTTTCGGTGCCAATCTTACTGCTGCAACGCCTAGAGTTTTGCATGCGAAAGAGGGTGGCAAGCCTAGCGGAATTTCTAACAATCAATATTCTATTCAAAATAAGTGAGTGCGGTTGAGCGAAGAGTGGAGGTATTATCCCGTCTTACAGGAAAGGCACGTACTTTTCGAATAGAAAAAGTATGATATTTCAAATAGATACTAATCAAAATTCCTTATTATTATGATGATCTATACTTAGAACATATAGCTAGCAAATATAATCAGGGGGCATGCTTATGTTGCACAATATTTTGGAACGCGTGCAAAACAGTGAGCCCTCGGAAATAAAAAATGTATTACAAACAATACCTGATAAGGATTTAACAGAAGAAATTTGCTTTGTCGCGGTACAAAAAGATGTATCCGCACTTCAATACGTTCCAGATGATAAGAAAACAGAGGTAATCTGCTTCGCAGCGGTACAAAAAATGGGATTGATGCTGAAATATATTCCAGCTGACCGGCAAACAGAGGCAATCTGCCTTGCAGCGGTAAAACAAAATGGACGGGCACTGGAATACGTTCCTGCTGACAGGCAAACAGAGGCGATCTGCCTTGAGGCGGTACAACAACAGGGATCCTTACTGCTATACGTTCCAGCTGAAAGACAAACAGAGGCGATCTGCCTTGAGGCGGTACAGAAAACTGGATACGCCCTGCAATACGTTTCTCCTGAGAAACGAACAGAGGCAATCTGCCTTGCTGCGTTACAAGATAATGAATCTGCGCTGCAATACTTTCCTGCTGATAGGCAAACAGAGTCAATCTGCCTTGCAGCAGTACAAAAAGATGGAGCCGCACTGCGATATATTTCTGCTGAGAAACGAACAGAGGCAATCTGTCTTGCAGCGGTACAAAGAGATGCATCTGCACTGCAATACGTTCCAGATGATAAGAAAACAGAGGTAATCTGCTTTGCAGCGGTACAAAAAATGGGATTGGTGCTGAAATATATTCTAGCTGACCGACAAACAGAGGCAATCTGCCTTGCAGCGGTAAAGCAAAATGGACTGGCACTGAAATACGTTCCTGCTGACCGGCAAACAGAGGCAATCTGTCTTACCGCGGTAAAACAAAATGGAGAGGCACTGGAATACGTTCCTGCTGACAGGCAAACAGAGGCAATCTGCCTTGAGGCGGTACAGAAAACTGGATACGCCCTGCAATACGTTCCTCCTGAGAAACGAACAGAGGCAATCTGCCTTGCAGCGGTACAAAGAGATGCATCTGCACTGCAATACGTTCCAGATGATAAGAAAACAGAGGTAATCTGCTTTGCAGCGGTACAAAAAATGGGATTGGTGCTGAAATATATTCTAGCTGACCGACGAACAGAGGCAATCTGCCTTGCAGCGTTACAAGATAATGAATCTGCGCTGCAATACTTTCCTGCTGATAGGCAAACAGAGGCAATCTGCCTTGCAGCAGTACAAAAAGATGGAGCCGCACTGCGATATATTTCTGCTGAGAAACGAACAGAGGCAATCTGTCTTGCAGCGGTACAAAGAGATGCATCTGCACTGCAATACGTTCCAGATGATAAGAAAACAGAGGTAATCTGCTTTGCAGCGGTACAAAAAATGGGATTGGTGCTGAAATATATTCTAGCTGACCGACAAACAGAGGCAATCTGCCTTGCAGCGGTAAAGCAAAATGGACAGGCACTGGAATACGTTGCTACTGACCGGCAAACAGAGGCAATCTGCCTTGCAGCGGTAAAGCAAAATGGACAGGCACTGGAATACGTTGCTACTGACCGGCAAACAGAGACAATCTGCCTTGCAGCAGTACAAAAAAATGTATCCGCACTGCGATATATTTCTGATGATAAACAAACAGAAGCAATCTGCCTTGCAGCAGTACAAAAAATGGGATTGATGCTGAAATATATTCCAGCTGACCGGCAAACAGAGGCAATCTGCCTTACAGCGGTACAAAAAGATGCATCTGCACTGCAATACGTTCCTGCTGACAAGAAGACAGAGGTAATCTGCCTTGCAGCGGTACAACAAGATGCTACTGCTTTAAAGCATGTTCCTGAAAAACATAAAGAATATGTTATCGATAAAATCACACTACCCAGTTTGCTTGCATCTGATTATTCAGCAATTAAATATTTTTCCAATATTGATAAGTATAATGATCAAATCAATAATTATTTATCTGGTATTGAGCATGTACTTGTAAGAGAAACTAAAGTCAATCATGAGGTTAGAGATGCTCAACTAGTATATTCCAATGCAAAAAATCGCGCGGGAAAAGTAGTGTCTATTGGTATGGATAACGCAAACGATGTAAATAAATTACTGATTCATTTAGATCGTGTAAATACTCACGATTTTCATTTGACGTTAGTGGGGCACGCAAATAAAAACGCTGATAGTTTAGCTGGTATGAATGTTGAGAACATCGTAACTGTTTGTAAAAGTCATCCGCAAATCAGGTATATTCATCTTCTTGGCTGCCATACTGCAAAAGCAAGGAAACCAGAGGAAGAAAAAGAAATGATTCGCGCATGGGGTCGTAAAATGCAGCTGAAAGAACAAAATAACTATGGTTTACAAACCATGATTAATGCACCAGTTAATGATTCTATTCTGCAAGCTAAATCACTCGCTTTTTGTAAGAAAAATGGGCTCAATGGTGTTTACCTCCTCAGTAAGGAGGCTAATAATAAATACCGATTAATGTCCATGAAGATTAACTCCCTTGATCAGGTGAGTGAAAAAATAAAAACCATTCCTGATAATAAAATTACGGAATTAAAAAACAAGCTAGGAATAAAGGACGCATCCTTTCCCAAAAAGGAAAATACAACGCTAACAATGCGAGGGAATAAGGAATCCATGTTTAAAACAGGTGAACTGGAAGCATTGCGGGCGCTAACATACGAACATGAGCGATTTAATCCAGAAAATCCAAAATATAAGGAGGACAAAAAATCCTACCCTTTTTTAGCGAAGATCAAGACAAGTCCGGAAGATCTGGAAAAATCATTGTTAAAGAAACTTCACGATGCAATAGACAATGATCCAGAAATAAATAGAATCATCAGTATCGATGGGTATACAAAAGCATTGCATGTTGATACAAAGGCAAAAAAGTTTCTAGTATCAGATACGCATTTGTATGAAAAAAATTATAATACATTTTTTTACTCTTCTTCAAAACCCAATATCGATTATAAAGAGTTGGGAGATGAGAGAAGAAAAGATGTAAACAATATGAAACGTGAAAAAGATAATCCGCAGGGTGAAAGCGGCGCGAGAAAGTTAACTATCGATGTGGGAGCTAAATCAATGATTGAACGTCATAAGAAATGATATCTTTGGAAATAAATTTTATCGAGTAAGGTATCCTATCGAAGGAGGTATAGGCACTATCAGCTTGAGGCTCAAAGATACTTTTCAATTTCAAGTAGCAAGCTATATGGAATTAATTCTAGCGATGCAAATCGCATTATTTGCCACAACCACACCTCATGTTATCTCTAATTAGTTTGGTCGATATTTTGACACATGAGGCTTAAGAGAAGCTGAAATAGGTCAGGTTAAATTGCGAAAAATGGCCAAAGTCCAGTCTAAGAGAATCATATGTAGAGCATATGATTCTGGAGTTACAAAGGAATAATCCTTTACTTACTTATCTTGAAATATCTGTTTTGATTTGGCTGGATGACTCTGAATTCATGGCATTATCAAACGCTTTAAAAATGAATACTTACGTAGAAAAATTACTACTAAGTAATAGAGCTCCTTCTTTTTTAGGTAATGAAATATTCTTTAATGGCATAGCAGAAAATAAATCCATTAAAAAATTAGTATTAGAATGTGATTTCTACATGCTCTTTAGTAGCCTGTACCCGTCAGTAGGAGAAATCAACAAAGATAAATTTATTAAAATGTTAGAACTAAATGCTAGTATTGTATCATTAACTATAGATAGAAAAACTGAATCAGTGGTACAAAAGCGTTTTGATGCATTAGGAATAAATAAAAAACATATCGCTTCTACTGAAGGACTTGAAGAAACATTTGCTCCCTACATCGAAAGAAATCAACTATTACTCTTATGGGAAGCATACAAAAATTTAATACTCTTTCCAAGCTTACTTCAAGATATACAAAACCTGATTTTGTCTTTTATCATTCCTGATTTAAACCAGGGTGATGTGACATCTTTTTATAAAAATAAGCATAATCCTGTTACTTTTTGGAAATTTATCGATTCACGGAAGAAGGATGAGGTAGTGCTATCTGCGCCAAGTGAAAATTTCAGATCGAGTCTGAACTATTCCACCTAATCCACCCTACATGAGACCGGATCCCGGAGAAATACGCCGGCAAGCACAGTGTTCTTCAATCTGACAATGGCGGCGTATTATCCGGGATGACAGTCCTGCTATGTCCTCGAAATTATTGCATTCTCACCCACTCTTCAAACCCCATTAACTGCCTCAATAGTGGACTATTACTTTTCTTCAAAAATATACACAACTGTTCCTGAATCAAAATATTTTTTAATCCCTCGCGTGAATATAATTGCTGATACATTCCCATCAAAAATTTCTCAAACTTTTTAATGGTGGTTGCTTTATTTTTTTTCGGTAATTGAGTAAATAATTTAAATAATTGCGCTTCCTGAAAGCGCCTGAATTTCGTTTGCATTTCGATATTATGACTAAAATTATTTTGTACGACAGTAGTAGGTGCACTACTTTTATTCGGTTGATAATCATCTCGCAACGCTGACAATAAATACTTCGCTACATTTTTCACTTTAGCATTCTTATAACTTGAAGAAGATTGAACGAGATTAATTTTTTCCTGTATATATTGTTCTTCATATTTCACCATCGCGTCATCCACTTGCTTCATGGAAAAACCAAAAGTCTTCCTTAATATATTTCTAAGATTAGCAGCGGCAATTTCTATAACATTGTCATTGTTAATCGCAACCGATTTTGCTTTCTTAATTAAAAATTGAACTGACACAACTTGCCGATTTTGTTTACGCAATTGCGCGGTGATTTCTAAGGGGGAATATTTATTTACTTCTTCTATCGCCTTATCTAAAACACGCGTTTTAAAATCACGGAAGATTTTATATTTCCCCTCTTCTACACCCATGAGTTTGCGAAAATTTAACAGCGTAAACCATGGCGTTTGACCAATGTCTTGAAACCGGTTGCAGTTTTCATAGAGCGCCAAACCATACGTAGATTGAAACCTGGCTTGCACATACATATCGAGACGGCCATAGACATTTGGACGGTATAATAATCGTTTCATCTGCGGACTATATGAATAAGTACATATCGCACCATGAATACTGGCGCCTGCAATGATAGAGCTCGCATTCCACTCTACTTCCTTACTCAAACGTTCACCATCTACCAGGTTCCATTCCAGCACCGTCGATATCAAATTCACAAGCGCGGTTTTTATCGTCTTGTGGTCATTGCTGGCATAACCAATAATTTCGCATAACCTTGATATATGTATGACATGCTCGTCTTTTACTTGCAGGTCTTTATACGCGTTGAAAAGAAGCGCATTGGCGATTTTACGCTGTAATAAGGTCAGCTTATTACTTGAGTGGATAACCGCAACATGCTTCTTTAATTCAAGCACGTTATCTGACAGCAATATCTTTGTTTCCGTTTTCCTTTCCATACGCTCATCCTGTAAACGTCACATTTGAATATTAATTCTTAAAGTTCATGTTTCACGTAGAACTCTCTTTTCGCTATTTAACCTCTTTTTTTTCGTCTTTAAAATCAATAAATATTATATTTTTCAATAACATAAGTAAAAGTTCAGTCACTGACCTTTTATAATAACCGCTGTAAAATGGCGGTGCGCATAATCCTGCTTTGCACACCGTCAATTTCTGGATATCTTCTTTTAACTTTAATCACACCATCGTCTAATTGAGTTTTTAACTGTCTATCAATTAAAACGGATTCGAATTTTTCAAATCCCTGCATGACATCATTCACTTTTACCAAGTCCATAAAGTCAGCCAGCGTAAATAATTGCTCTACTGCTTCTGCAACCCACTGGCTTTTTCCCTTCAGGCTATATCCATCATGGACAATTTTTTCTTTCAGGTCCTTTTGTAATCCCTCTGGTATAACAAAGCTAATTTTAACTTTATTAGTCATTGGTTAATCTCTCTAGGCGTGAAATTTTTCTAAGGTTTTTAATAACTGCTTAAATGTTTCATTAACCATACGATGGTTGGTCCAATCAATAGTGGCAGGGTTGAATCGTGAAGTGAGGTGCATTAATGCCTTATTAGACAGAAGTGATTCCACCACGGCTTTTGCCACATGAAGATTTTTAGTAGCACCAAAATTGATTGCTGTCGATTGCCGCCCTCTTCTTTCAATCTGACTAACAGTGACAGGTCTGATCTTAGCTTGCCCTACCATATTTTTAAGCTGCTTCAACGTCGCTCCGGCAACACAAGCATCAACCACTTCCTTTCTAACATCCTGTTCCTGGATATCAGCTATCAGTGCGGCTTTTTCCAGATTCTTGATTTTGCTATCAGCAATCAGTTGCATCAGTTCGGTATCCGCATTAAGTACTGCCTTGTAATTCATGGCATGAGACTTCACACAATTAATTAAGGTGCATAATTCAGCCGTGGTGATCTTGGCGAATTGAGTATTCCGGGAAACAGCATAAGCATTAACAATCGTTTTAAGATTGCTTATTCTTTCCCAGAGAGTCAAATCACTTCTTTCAATGTTCTCTACCCACTGTAATAAACTCACTTTTAAGTCATCTGGCCGCTCATCTAAAATCTTCGCCTGAATATCAGATTTACCCGCGAGCACAGAAGCCAGTGTTCTTCTTTCGCCGGCAACGAGGCGATAATTTTCCTTATATTTATAAACGAGAATAGGATTGATAATTCCTTGTGTTTTGATGGAATTAGCTATCCCTTGCAACGACTCTAATTCATTCAACTTTCGCCACCTTTCCTTATCCAGATCACTAATTCCATTTTGAACATCCTCTAATGTAATCGCTAAGTCTCTGGGGTTAGAGGGATCTAATTCGATTTTTCGGATGGGAATGATATCTACACGCAATTCGCTTGAGTAATTCTGCGCAGATTCGATAGTCTCTTCAAGACCTTGGGATAAAGCCATACCAATTGAAAATACCTTTTTCTTAGCCATGATTAAGTACCCTCTCCATTATGTATTTACAAGCAGCTTCATATTCCATACGAGCCACATTATTTGCCGGCAATTCAAAAATACTTTTTGGATTAGCTTCTTCCGTTAGTATCTCGGTATACACCGTTCTCTTTTTAATGCAAACCGGCATCAAAAACTTACCGGTGTTCTCTTTCATTTTTAAATCTGTCAAAAACTCTTTATGGATTTTTACATCACGTATTTGGTTAGGTAATATACCAACCAGCGTAATTTGATTGTCTTTTGGTCTGCTATACGATTCTTGCTTCCACAATTGCAACATTCCATAAATACCTTCTATAGAAAATTGCTCCATTTGCGCAGGGATAACGAGATGAGTCGCGGCCTTTATCGCAGCAATCGTAAGCGGACCTTTGGAAGGCGGTGTATCTATGATAATGACATCATAATTAGTTTGGACGCCTTCTAATTCCAAAAAACGTTTAAGCTGCAAATGCACCTTTTCCACCACGTCGCTTTTCGTCACCGCTTCAGCTTCTTGCAGCTTCATGGAGTGCGCTGGTAATAATTCCAGGTTAGCAATGATAGTTGGATACGGAATCACTTCCTCGCCATAGAAAATATTGGCGATGCCGCTTCTACCATTCCAGTCTTTATCCACTTCAGGCTCATAATCCGGGTGTAAAGGTGGTATTTTTCCGCCTTTATACGCAGGATCGTATTCCATTTTTGCATATCGACCGGAAAAGTTTGCTTGCGGGTCTAAATCGATGATTAATGTTCGGAGTTTGAGAATTAGCGCTGAATATTCCGCTAACATAATTGAGTTGGTGGTCTTGCCTTCTCCACCTTTATGAGTAGCATTGACGACTATCTTTGTCATGGCACAACTTCCTTAATAATTTCCTATATTCGAAAAAAGCATAACATATGCTTTTGAATAAGATAAAGAGTTTTTAGCTTTTTTCTTTTATTAAAAAAGAAAAACCAACCCACTAAACTGTTTGTCTTTTGTTTAAATATGTTTAATACGTTTATGCTCTGTATCTGTATGATTTTACAAAGGCAAAACCCATTTTGTGCGACGGCTACAGGATTTCATGTGACGGCTACAGGATTTAGTGTGACATCTACAGGATAGTTGTGTGACGGCTACAGGATAATTTGGCGTTGGAATGTGACGGCTACGGGATAGATGTGACGGCTACGGGAGAAAAGCAATTCTCATATAATCAATGCATTACTCTCACCAACCATACCATTTAAAAAAAGCCAAAAATATAGTATAATGATCAATACTATAAGCATTAATATGTCTTATTGATCAAGGTATTGACCATTATGGGTAGAGAAAAAAAGTCTGAATTTCCCTCTTTACGGCGCATATCTGCTGAGTTAGGCGAAAATATTCGCCTTGCCAGGCTACGCCGAAAACTTTCTGCCGCAATGGTTGCTGAACGGGCAGGAATAGCACGTAATACATTACGCTCGATAGAGCAGGGTGATCCAAGTGTTACGTTTAGTGCTTATGCAAATGTCCTATTCACTTTAGGCCTAGAGAATGATTTAAGATTGATTGCCAGAGATGATGAATTAGGCCGCAAACTTCAAGATGCTGGCTTACCAACAAAAGCTCGCGCGCCTCGCATGATAAAACGCGGCTTAATAAAGAAGAACGAACATGAATAAAAGCAGATCACGAGATATAGAAGTCCATGCTCATTGGACAGGGCTAGCTGAACCTACACTTGTCGGCTTCCTTCAAACAACTGCTGTGCGCGGAAAAGAAATTTTCTCTTTCGAATATGATCATGAATGGCTTAGCAGTGATTATGCACAAGCCATCGATCCTGCACTCCAATTATTCCAAGGGAAATGGCACGCTCCAACAACTCAAGATAACTTTGGTGTTTTCCTTGATTCCTCTCCTGATCGATGGGGACGCTTCTTGATGAAGCGTCGAGAAACACAGCTTGCTCGCGAAGAAAAGCGCGACGAGCGCAAGTTAATGGAATCAGATTATCTTTTGGGTGTATACGATGAACATCGTATGGGTGCATTACGTTTTCGTACCAATCCGGATGGCCCTTTTCTGGATAACAATAAAAAATTGGCTTCACCACCCTGGGCATCATTGCGCGAGCTAGAACATGCAAGTTTAGAAATTGAAAAAAATGATGCGGAGAAAAATCCGAACTATTCAAAATGGTTAAAAATGCTTATTGCGCCAGGCGGATCTTTGGGAGGCGCACGACCTAAGGCTGGAGTGATTGATGAACACAAACATTTATGGATAGCCAAATTTCCAAGTGGTAATGATGAATATGATATTGGTGCATGGGAAATGGTTGCCTACAAACTTGCAAAGCGTGCTGGCATTGTAATGTCTGAGGCAAAAATAGAGAAATTTAATAGTCGTCATCATACTTTTCTTAGTAAACGATTTGACCGCACACCTAAAGGAGAGAGAGTTCACTTTGCTTCTGCCATGACTTTACTTCAGCGTTTAGATGGAGACGATGCTTCAAAAGGTGCGAGCTATTTAGAGTTGGCAGAATTCATTGCACGACAGGGAGCTCAACCTGATCAAGACCTGGAACAGTTGTGGCGCAGAATTGTTTTCTATATCTGTATTTCGAATGTTGATGATCATTTAAGAAATCACGGCTTCATTCTTCATCCTAATGGGTGGACACTATCCCCAGCATTCGATGTCAATCCGGTTGCAGATAGTGATGGATTAAAGCTTAATATTTCTGAGTCTGATAATGCACAGGATTTAGAACTTGTGAAAGAAGTATCTAGTTATTTTCGTGTTAAACAAATTAAGGCGAATAAAATTATTGAAGAAGTAAGTAGCGCTGTTAAACATTGGAAAAAAGACGCAACCTCAGTGGGTGTTTCTTCTAGCGAACAAGATAGGATGGCAAGAGCGTTTAGAATAACGTTGTAAGAACAAAAGGGGTCAAGAATAATCATCACTCATGTTGGATACTTAATATCCACATGAGTGATGATTGTTCTTGACCCCTTTCCTTGCTATGTTTAACAATCTCAATCAACATTCAGGAAGAGCACGATGAAAAAGAAAAGGATAGCCAGCAAGAAAAAAAAGCCGCTTGCCACGAAGAAAAAAATCACCAGCAAAAAAACGACAGTGAAGCGCAAGAAAAAAGTATCCGCGGTTCCTAAAGGGTATCACGCCATCACACCTTACTTAATTGTCAGCAATGCTGCAAAAGCCATCGCTTTTTATAAAAAAGCACTAGGCGCCAAAGAAATGCTGCGGAAAGAACATGCAGACGGCAAAATTGGTCACGCTGAATTAAAAATTGGTGACTCTAAAATAATGCTGGCAGATGAATTTGTTGAGATAGGCGCATGCAGCCCGGAAAAATTTGGCGGCTGTCCTGTCATGATGCATTTGTATGTTAAAAATGCCGATGCTGTTATCGCGAAAGCCGTTTCTTCTGGCGCAAAGGTAATAAGACCCGCTGAAAATATGTTTTATGGGGATCGTAGCGGTATGATCTTAGATCCCTATGGATATAAGTGGTGCGTTTCGACACATATTGAAGATGTCACTCCCGCTCAGATGAAAAAGCGTATTGCGGAATTATTTGGAAAAAAATAAGAAAAATTGGGGTCGTTATAGGCCCCAATGCAATAATAAATCATTTATTAACAATATGTACAATATATACACATACATTCCTCCCTAATACCCCCGAAATGCTTTATAATTAAGTATGCACAAGGAAGAATCGCGCTATGAAAATTTTAGTGGCTGATGATTCAAAAACAACACGTGCGCTGTTGGCTGCATCTCTCAATAAAATGGGGCATGACGTCATTGAGGCTGCGAACGGGCAGCAAGCGATTGAATTGTTTAAACGAGAGCATCCTGATCTCATTATCCTTGATGTCATCATGGAAGGCATCGATGGATTCGAATGCGCTAAAATGATTCGCAACATTGATACAGAAGATTGGATTCCCATTATCTTTTTAAGCGGCGCGGTGGATGATGAAAATATCGCGCGTGGCATTAACGCAGGCGGTGATGATTATCTCACTAAGCCCTACAGTGAAATTACTCTGGCAGCAAAAGTAAAAGCCATGCAGCGTATCGCTGACATGCGCGCGAAGTTGTGGGAGATGACCAAAAAATTTAGCATGCTCTCCGCAACTGATTCCTTAACAGGTGTTTATAATCGTCTGCAATTCAATAGAGTGATAATTGAAAAAGTTGCTTCCTCAAAACGATATCACACGCCATTTGCTTTGTTGTACCTAGATCTTGATAAATTCAAATTGATCAATGATACATTGGGGCATTACGTAGGCGATTTGTTATTGGTGGAAGTTGCCAGACGATTAAAATCATGTATACGCGTGGATGATTTTATTGCAAGAGTAGGCGGTGATGAATTTTCTATTCTTTTGAATAATACTCATGGGCATCAAGTCATAAACAGCATAGCCAAAAAAATCCTGAACGCTTTGGAACAACCTTATCTAATCGCTGGAAATGATCTTGAGATCAGTGCGAGTATTGGAATTGTCTGTTATCCAAGCGATGATACAACCGAAGAAAATTTAACTCAAAATGCTGATATTGCAATGTATCATGCGAAAGAAGCAGGCAGAAATAATTATAAATATTACACGCCGGAGTTGGCAGAAGAACATAGTCATAGGGAAAATGTAAAAAATGCATTAAGACATGCGGTAGAAAATAATGAATTATATTTAAAATATCAACCTGTATACCATCTTAAAACAAATGAAATTAATCGTGTTGAAGCGCTGCTTTGCTGGAATAGCAAATTACTAGGTGATACGTCTGCTGCATTTTTTATTCCTCTCATTGAGGAAATTGAATTAATAGATACAGTAGGCGAGTGGGTGTTAAGGACAGCATGTGAGCAAGGAAAAAAATGGTATGATGCAGGTTGTAAAAATATTCGCTTGTCCGTTAACATTTCTCCGCAACAATTAGCCAAAAGAGATTTACCCCAATTAATTTCTAATATTATTCGCGATGTGAAAATTTCTCCCGATATACTGGAATTGGAAATCACAGAAGCCTCAGGTCTTATCTATTCAAAGAATACAGAACAGATTATTCATGAGATAAGTAAAATCGGAGTCAAGATTTCACTGGATGACTTTGGTACGGGATATTCATCGTTAAATTATCTGAGAGAATTACCTATCAGTGCAATCAAGATTGATAAATCCTTTGTGGGTGGTATTCATGGCAATAAGCAAAATCTGAAAATTATTAAAGCGGTGATTACATTTGGAGATATTCTTGGTTATGACGTCATCGCTGAAGGTATAGAAAATGAAGATCAATTAAAAATATTAATTGCAAACAAATGTATTCTTGGACAAGGTTTTTATTTATGTAAACCTTTATCTGAGACAGAAATTTCAAAAATTTTACCAGGATTGAAAGTCAATATGGGATGATTTGATTAATGGAAAAATCGACAGGTGATACATTAAAAGTATTTCAATTCAAATTGAGTAATGTATTAATATGCGTCGATATTAAATACATTATTAAAGTTTTGCCATTAGTCGAACTCGAACCTGTCCCCCTTAGCCAACCTTATTTAGCAGGCATGATGAATTTCGCTGGAAAAAGTATACCGACTATTGATTTAGCAATTGCACTTGGTCTAGATAGAAAAAATTCTTATACAGTAGATACACCATTATTATTATGCACTAACGGCAGCGATGAAATGGCAGTGATAGTTGATTCAGTTCAAGGAATTGAAACTATTAATGCCGGTCAAATCCAAATGCGCGATGAATTTAAAAAAGAAAATCCATTTTTTTTAGGGACGGTTATTGTTGCTGATGTGCAATTGTTATTAATTGATATGCATAAAATATTTTTGCAATTTTTATCACATGTTAATGTCGTATCCACTTCACTAACGGATGACAAATAAATGGATAACGAAACAATGAATAAAGAAGATACGGATATCAAGGCGCAGATTAAAGAATGTGAGCCTGAATTTATTCAATTGATACGTCAGCGACTTGGGATAGTAGTAAAAAATATTCAATTAAATGATCTACAAAAAATCGTATTGCATGCGTGCCAACAATTTGATTGTTCTCCTCAAGATTATTTAGAAGCATTATCGGTCTGTAATGATGATTCGCCTTATCTGGAATATTTAGTGACAGGCATAACAATCGGCGAAACTTATTTCTTCCGCGATTCACATCAGATGAAAGTATTGCGCGATCTAGTATTGCCAGCGCTGATCAATGCTAAGCGCGTTCAAAATAATTTAACACTAAGAATATGGAGCGCAGGATGTGCAAGCGGTGAGGAAATATATACGATTGCCATGTTGCTTCAGGAATTGCTGCCTGATCATGATAAATGGACTTTGCAATTATTAGGTACAGATATCAATACCACTTCCCTGCGTAAAGCAAGAGAAGGGATATATAATGAATGGTCTATGCGCTCTATCAGTGATTATTATAAAAAGCGCTTTTTTACATGTGAAGATAAAAAATATCAGATTCATCCAGAGATTAGAGATATGGTTAATTTTTCTTATCTTAATTTGAACGATGATACGTATCCTTCCATGTTTAATTATACGTATGCACAGGATTTAATATTGTGTAGAAATGTTTTAATTTATTTTGATGCGGGTTATATAGAAGCATTAATGAAAAAATTAGATGCCTGTCTGATTGAAGACTCATTTTTATTACTAGGAGCTTCTGACCCGATCTATATCAAATCTACTCATCTTTCTCCTTATGAAAATCAAGCTTCGTTATTAATACATAAACTTAAAACAACATTGCAGCCTGCAAAATTCATTAATACGATTAAACCTATTATTAAATCACTGCCCGCAAAAGTAGTGAGTAAAGTTACGCGTAAAAGCCAAACAAAGGATGCATATCACGACAAACTTAACCAATTAATGAGTGAAGCAAAATGGGAAGACGCGATTGAATTGATTAACAAAATAGAAAATAAACAGGATCAGGTTTTTTTGCTTGATTCAAAAGCAAAAGCCTTGGCCAATTTGGGAAAATTAGATCAGGCAATAGAAGCTTGTCATCACAGTTTGACGTTGAGTGACACGAATCCATACACTTATTTTACTTTAGCTATGATTCTTGCAGAACAAAATCATATTAAGGAAGCAGAAAGTAGTTTGCGTAAAGTATTATTTTTAGATCATCAATTTGTCGCTGGACATTATCAGCTGGGATTATTATTAATCCACGACAAAAGAACGGCAGAAGGGATTAAGTCTCTGAAAAATGCGTTGACGATTACGGTTGCAAAAGATGCTGCTGAAAATGTTGAGGGGTTTAAAGATTTTAATTACGGACATTTGGCTGAAATATTGAAGCGGGAGATTGAGATTTACTTAGGGGATGGTAATGAAAAACCCAACTAACCATACAATAATAAACGCCAGAGATTTAATGCCTTCCGGCAAAGAAGCGCAGGCAATATTATTGCATCGTGCCCAATATCTCGCGAGTGTTAAAGTAGATGAAGATGTTCAGCAACAGGAAATTAATTACGTACGATTTAAACTGGGTGAAAAAGATTATTATGCAATCCCGTTTCAATACATCAAAGAAATTCTGGCAAACGTTATTATCACCAAACTACCCTCAGCTCCTCAGCATATTGCTGGTGTCATAAACAGCCATGGTGCATTAATTGCAGTCTATGATTTGAAATACATACTCCAGCATCAATCTTGTGATGCCAGCAAACCCACACCGCTTATCATTGTATCGGGAAACAATATGATAATTGGGTTGTTGACAGATGGTATTGAAGGCAGCGGCAAGTATCTTGCCGACACATTGGAAGCGCCGATCATTTCGCCAGGCATTCAAAATATGGAATACATTTCTGGTTTACATAACCAGAATACGACCATTATAAATATTCATTCGATATTAGCTAATCAAGCGTTATGGCTTAATAAAAACTAACACAAGGAAGTCTATATGCGTGATGAAATAAAGAAAATTGAATTCAATAAATCGACTTCGCTGATTGGTTTACGCGGCCGTTTGTTTGCAGGATTTGGTACGCTTTTAATTATTATTTTGGTAGCAACATCATTTGTGTTACTAAAAATTCATCAATCGCGGCAATTGGCTCTCCAGGTCGTGCAAGTCGATCTTCCTTCTTATGATTCTTATCTGGATTTAAATAATAACCTTCAGCTGACACAAATTTCATTGGCATATTGGCTGCTGACACATAATGATGAATATAAAGTACAACACCAGGCGGCATGGAAAAATGTAGAAAGAATTGAAGCGACATTAACAGGACTTTCAAGCAAGTGGTCTGATGAAGAAGTAAGTAAATGGACAACGGTTAGGGGCCTTATCAATCAACTTAAGCTATTAGAAACGAAAATCATGGTAGATCCATCAGCTAACATATTAATTGATACTCAATTAAAACCATTAGTAAATAATGTTTTAACCATGCTGGATGGTCCGTTAGATGCTAACTATGTACGTGACGGTGGTATATTTACAACATTTTATAATTTACTGCATTCAGGTGCTGACAGAATTATTCTTAATTCCTACTTGTTTCAGATTATTGAATGCGTATTACTTATTATTCTGACATTAGCTTCTATCATTATCTCTTTCTACACCGCCCGCAGCATTGTTCAATATATTAATATTTACAGAGACCAAAGCCGACGTATTGCCTCAGGAGATTTAACTCAACGGGTATCTGTAAAAAGCAGTGATGAAATGGGGCTTTTAGGTGAAGATTTAAATGTGATGACGGATGGACTTTCTACGATCACCAGACAAATTACAGAAGCTTGTCATAATATGGTCACGATGATTTCTCAAGTTAAACATGCTGTCGATTCACAATCAATAGGTGCAACAGAGCAATCCTCTTCTATTAATCAGATCACTGCATCACTGGAAGAAATTGAAAAAAGTTCAACCCAAACAATTGAAAAAGCAAAATCATTAGGACAAATAGCAGAGCGCACGCGGGAAAAAGGCGAATTGGGATTAGAAGCAGTTGAGCAAAGTGTGAATGGGATGAAAGTGGTCAGAGAAAAAGTACAAAATATTTCACAGACTATTTTTGATTTAAGTAATCAAACTCATCAAGTGGGAGAAATTACGGCAGTAGTAAATATGCTGGCGCAGCAATCAAAAATGCTGTCTTTGAATGCTTCAATTGAAGCAGCGAAAGCAGGGGAAGCGGGTAAAGGATTTGCTGTCGTCGCTGCAGAAGTAAAAAATCTGGCAGAACAATCCGAGCAAGCTACGGCGCAAATTCAAAAAATTATTGAAGACATACGTCATGCAACTGAAAAAGCGGTGATTGCGATGGAAGAAGGCACCAAAGGTGTGGACATAGGTACCGATTTAGTCGAGCAAACGGGTGATATCGTTAGAAGTTTGAGTGAAGTGATTCATGAAACCAGCATTGCCAGCCAGCAAATTGAAGCAGCTATTCGTCAGGAAGGTATTGGTATAGAGCAAATTACTGCGGGAATGAATGAAATTAATCAAGTGACTTCTTCTTCAGTGGAAGGCGTTAGGCAAACAACAGAAGCCATTGATAATTTGGGTACCATTGCAAATACACTGAAAAAATATACTGACGTTTATAAAGTATAAGGATAATTTTTATGATGATGAACATGGGCATTCGTAACAAATTATTGCTGGGATTTGGTGCCATCCTCGCTATATTAGTGCTATCGATTGGCGTTGTCTTAGTTAAAACTTCGTTGACTATCGATTCCGCCAGACAAACGATAGATGTAGATTTGCCTATGTTAGATAAATATCAAAATGTAAGCGGCTATATTTATGAAACTGTTTCGCAAATTAATGCATGGATTGTAACTCGTGATCCACGTGTAAAAATTAATTTTGAAAATACCTGGAATGCTATAGAAAAAAATATAAGTCAAATAGATAAAAATCTTGATAATTCTACCGACATGACTAGTAATTCATGGAATAACTTAAAAGAAATACTCGCTAAAATAAAAAATATTGAATTTCAATTTTTACAAACAACAGATTTAGATGCTGGTTCAAATCTTACAAAAATGTCGGTGGAACTTAACCCGCTTCTCAATCAGTCTTACGATATTATTAATGGACCAAGAGCCCAAGATGGAGAAAGAGACAACGGAATTTTTGATAAAAAATTCGTTAAATTTAAAAATGGTGCTAACAATATTATTAGCAACATGGAATCTATAAAGCTATATGAATATATATTATTAGGCGCGGGTATTGTGTTAGCTTTTATTATTGCAATTGTTACCACTAATAAAATAGTAAGACCTTTGCAAAAAGCAATCCATGTTGCCAGACAAATAGCTCAGGGAAATCGCGATGTTAAAATTAAAATTACGTCTGACGATGAAACCGGACAATTACTGAAATCGCTTGATACGATGCAATCGGCGATCAATGAAAATGATCACAAACTTAAAAATAATGAAGCAGAGACCAGAAAATTATTTGATCGTATCGTAAAAACGGCTGCTATTTTTAGTTCTCATAGCAGTAAAGTGGCGGAAGGGGATTTAACCCAGCGTCTTACTATTAATGAAAATGATGAGATGAGTGAGTTAGGTAAAGATTTAAATACTATGACTGATGGATTGGCAAATATTACCAAAGAAATTACCTTAGCTTGTAATGACATGGTAACAACCTTAGATGAAGTAAAAAGTGCAGCAGACATGCAATCTTCTGGTGCTTCCGAACAAGCTTCGTCTATCAATCAAATCACGGCTTCATTAGAAGAAATCGAACAAAGTTCTAATCAGACGATTGAGAAAGCAAAAATGCTAGGTGAAGTGGCTGAACGCACGCGTGTAAAAGGACAGCTCGGACTTGAAGTCGTGGAACAAAGTGTTAATGGCATGAAAGATGTCAGAAGCAAAGTGCAAGCCATAGCGCAAACCATATTGGAGTTAAGTAATCAAACACAGCAGATTGGAGAAATTACAGCGGTTGTCAATTCTCTGTCGCAGCAATCGAAAATGCTGGCACTTAATGCTTCCATTGAAGCGGCAAAAGCGGGTGAAGCAGGTAAAGGATTTGCAGTGGTAGCATCTGAAGTTAAAAACCTGGCTGAACAATCTGAGCAAGCCACCATACAAGTACAAAAGATATTAGAAGATATTCGTCATGCGACAGAAAGGGCAGTGATTGCGACAGAAGAAGGGACGAAGGGCGTAGATCGCGGGACAGGATTAGTGGAACAAACAGGTGAAGTGGTGCGTGGCTTAGGTGATGTTATTCATGAAGCGACTATTGCCAGTCAGCAAATTGAAGCAGCTATTCGACAAGAAGGCATTGGCATAGAACAAATTACTGCGGGCATGAATGAAATTAATCAAGTGACGGCTTCAACTGTCGCAGGGGTGAAACAAACTACTGAGGCGATAAAAAATCTTACTGTTATTGCAAAAAATTTAAGGGATCAAATAGACACTTATAAAGTTTAAAAGGATCTAGTTATGGATATAGACCCTAAATTATTAAGTGAATTAACGGAAACATTCAAGATTGAACTGGATGAGCAACTCCAGATCATGACGGATGGTTTGCTTTATCTTGAAACGCATAAAGTACACGACAGTGATTTTGATAAACAAATTGATAGTATATTTCGTGTCGCTCATACCATTAAAGGAAGTGCTGGCAGTATTGGAGTTAAAAAAGTCAGTGAAATTGCTCATCAGGTAGAATCTATTTTTTCTGCTATTAAAGCGAAAAAAATAGCGGTTTCTTCCCAGCTTATTGATTTGTGTCTTGAAACAGTAGATGATTTTCGTGACGCGATGAAATCACATATGGACAAAGAACCCATTGCATTTGATTTAAAAGATTTATTATCCAGACTTGAATCGGCTGCCAATGCTCTACCTGCCAAGAAAATTAAAAAACATATTAAAGATAAAATAACGCAGTCTCCCGCAGAAACAAGTCACACTGATTCTACCATTCGCGTATCACTGGATCATCTTGATCAAGTTTCTGCACTTATGGAAGAAATGCAAGTCAATAAAATTGCAATCGATGAGTATTATCTTGAACTAACCAAAATTAATAAAAAAATTCAGCAACTATCTCATCTTTGGAAGCAAACCGAATTTTTGGTCACGCATCAATTTGGAAACACTATTAAAGATGATTTGCAAAAATTATTTATTTCTCACACCGATGCATTGACTGAAGTTAGTTATTCAACGCAACAATTAAATAACGACATGTTACCGCGTATTAATGATTTATCCATTTTATCAAATAATCTTTTGTCGGAAGTCAGGATGCTGCGTTTAATCCCAGTGTCTGATTTTTTGCGAAGCTTTCCTCGGCTGGTGCGTGATCTCGCCAATGAATTAAATAAAAAAGTTGAGTTAGAGATAAAGGGTGCAGAAGTAAAAATAGATAAAGTAGTGTTAGAAGGATTAAAAGACCCACTGCTTCATCTCATACGAAATGCAATAGACCATGGAATTGAGGCGCCAGCTGTTAGAAAAAGAAAAGGCAAATCAGAGACAGGTCTTATCAGCATTGAAGTTAGTGATGAAGGTAATCAAATATTGTTTACCATCAGCGATGATGGTGCAGGCATGGATGCGAAAAATATATTAACCACTGCAGAAAATAAGCATTTGATCACGAAATCTGAAGTTGAACAAATTAGTGAAGAAAGTGTTTTCGATTTAATTTTTCAACCGGGATTTTCTACCAAGGAAGTAGTGACAGATATTTCTGGTAGGGGTGTGGGTTTAGATATTGTGAAAGAAAATATTAATTCTCTGAAAGGAAATGTTGAGTTAAAAAGCGAACCAGACAAGGGAACAGTTTTTTATTTACGGGTTCCATTAACATTAACCAGTGAAAGAGGGTTAATGGTAAGTTGCAGCGGACAAGTCTTTGCCATTCCAACGAGTCATGTAGAAAAAGTATTAATATTAAATACAGAGGAAATCATAACAGTTTCTGCAAGCGCTGCTATTGTTCTTGATGGCCATACTATTCCGCTTCGCTCACTTTCAGATATATTAGCGCTGAAAGCGTCCGCAGCGCATGCAAATCATTTGCGTTCCATTGTTGTCATAAAAAAAGGGCGTTACATGGTTGCCTTGGCAGTAGATGAAATTATGGGTGAAAAAGAAATTGTTATCAAACCATTACATGCTCCCATAATTAATCTTATGTATGCAGCGGGTGGAACGTTAGCAGGGAATGGCCAAGTTATTGTTGTATTGGATGCAAATGATTTAATTGATTCAGCCATGAATATGAAATCTTCAGTTTCAACTATTGTACATAATGATGAATTTGAAAAACCAAAATCCAGAATTCAAATTCTGGTCGTCGATGATTCTATTACCACACGCACCATGGAAAAAAATGTATTGGAAAATAAAAACTATGAAGTGACGTTGGCGGTGAATGGTAAAGAAGCGTGGGATATTTTACAGAAAAGAAAATTTTCATTACTGATTACAGATGTTTCCATGCCTATCATGGATGGATTTACACTGACTGAACTGGTAAAAAAGAGTGATGAATTTCGTGATTTACCTGTCATTATTGTGACGTCACAAGATAGTGCAGCCGATAAAAAACGAGGCATTGATGTGGGAGCAAATGCGTACATAGTGAAGAACGAATTTGAATCAGATACGTTGCTTAAAATAGTCGAGCAACTCGTATGATTAAAGTCCTTATCGTAGATGATTCTGCAACTGAAACAGCATTATTAAAATCATTAATTGATGCGGAAGAAAATTTTGAGGTAATAGCGTGTGCTAAAAACGGTAAAGAGGCTGTTGAGTTAAATGCTTTGCTCAAACCTGATTTAATCACTATGGATATTCAAATGCCCATTATGAATGGATATGAAGCCATAAAAATTATCATGAGACAACACCCAACACCGATAGTCGTGATTAGTTCCAAAGTAAATGATGATTTATTAAATACGACATTCATGGCATTAGAAGCTGGGGCGATAAGTGTGCTTGAAAAGCCACATAATATTTCTTCACCAGCATTTAAAAACGAGAAACGAAAAATTATTGATACATTGCGCAGCATGGCAGAAATAAGAGTAGTCAAACATCGCTTCAATACCAAAATTCAGAAAAAAATTATAACGCATAAATTACCTGCAGGCGGGTTAAGTGATTTTGAAGTGGTAGCGATTGGTTCATCGGTTGGCGGCCCGCAGGCATTAAACTCTATTTTAATGAAATTACCGATTGATTTTCCTTTGCCTATTGTAATCGTGCAGCACATGACGCAGGGATTTATAAAAGGATTTACGAAATGGTTGAATGCAAATACCGAGCTTACCATTAAAAATCCTGAAAATAATGAAGTGTTAACTAAGGGTTATGTTTATCTCGCACCTGACGGACATCATCTTGAAATTGCGCGTTCAAAGCAGCATTTAATTGCCAAATTAGTGAAAGGAAAACCTGTCACCGGATTTTGTCCGTCGGTGACGAGCTTGTTTCAATCGGTTGCTAAAGTATGTGGAAAGAATGCTATTGGTATTTTGTTAACGGGAATGGGAAGTGATGGCGCGAAAGGTTTGCTGGATTTGAAACATGCGCATGCACATACGATTATTCAAGATGAGGAAAGCGCTGTGGTCTTCGGCATGGCGGGTGTTGCGCAGTCGTTGGGAGCGGTGGATAAAGTGGTGGAGCTGGAGTTGATGGCGGATTATTTGGTGAAGATTACGACGCATAGGAAATAAAGGTGTCAAGTATCATCATAAAGCAGGTCAAGCGGTGTCAAGTATCGACATATAACAACTTTTTTCCCAATGGATAAAAGTTGTTATATGTCGATACTTGACACCGTTATTCTGACCCATAGGAAGTGATTATGCCCCAACAAGTTGTGATTATCGGAGCAGGATTTGGCGGGCTAAATGCAGCGAAATCACTAGCCAATCAACCTGAATTTGAAGTCACCCTCATCGATAAAACTAACCATCATTTATTCCAGCCTTTACTTTATCAAGTCGCAACGGCCGCATTATCTCCCGGGGATATTGCTATGCCTATCCGTGAAATATTTAGAAAAAATAAAAACATTAAACCTTTAATGGCAACGGTGAGTGCGATAAATAGAAATGATAAAGTGGTTATTCTGGAAGATAAACAGCGTATTCCCTACGACTATCTGATTCTTGCACCAGGATCACGTCATTCCTATTTTGGCCATAATCAGTGGGAAGCTTTCTCTCCGGGATTAAAAACATTAGATGATGCGCTGCACGTGCGAGAAATGATTTTAACTTCGTTTGAGTTAGCTGAAAATGCAACGGATCAATCCCGCATAAAAAGTTTATTAACGTTTATTATTATCGGCGCAGGGCCAACGGGTATTGAAATGGCTGGCGCAATCGCTGAAATTGCTCATCAAAGTTTAAAAAGTAATTTTCGCTCAATCGATCCTGGCAGTACCAAAATATATCTTATTGAAGGTGGTAATCAGATACTCAATGGTTACCCGCATAAATTAGCTTGTTATGCGCAGCGAGATCTTGAAAAAAAGAAAGTAACGGTATTATTAAATACGCGTGTCACAGATGTTACTAAAGAAGGAGTTAGCATAGGAAGTGAATTTATTCATGCACACAATATTATTTGGGCAGCGGGTAATGAAGCTTCGTCATTATTAAAAACTCTCGATGTACCTTGCGATAAACTGGGTAGAGTTATTGTGCAGCCCGACTTGAGTTTGGCTGCAGACCCTGACGTGTTTGTGATAGGTGATGGTGCTTGTTATAGCGAGAAAGATAAAATATTGCCAGGCATCGCGCCGGTTGCAGTGCAGGAAGGAAAATTTGTCGGGAATTTAATTCGGAAAAAAATCCCTAAAGATAAAAGGCCTGCTTTTCATTATGTGGATAGAGGCATGATGGCTAATATCGGCAAATTTGATGCCCTGGTACTCTCTGGTCCTTTGCAATCAAGCGGATTCTTTGCATGGCTAGCCTGGTGTTTTGTTCATATTTATTTTCTGATTGGATTTAGAACGAAATTACTGGTGTTTATACACTGGATATTTTATTTCTTCAGAGGACAAAGGAATGTAAGGTTGATTGTGAGACCAGCAAAAGACAAGAAATAAAAATGGTGTCAAGTATCAACATATAACAACTTTTGATTACACAGCGGTGTCAAGTATCAACATATAACAACTTTATTTTTCATACCTTGAACAATTTTCTCTAAATGACTTTTAATTTCATATTTGGACGCTAAATTTTCAAATCGTTTTATACAAATGCTAACACTAGCGGTTGTTAAATTTGTAAAATAATTCGCAATTTCTTGATGATTGCACTGTCCTAAGCGGCGAGCTAAATAAATAGCTACATTACGTGGAAAATTATTTTTTCCTTTGGTTGAGAATTTCAAATCCTGAAGATTAATTGAAAAATATTGAGCTACAGACAGGGAAATATACTGGATAGTTGGAAGTGATTCGGTTTTATTAATATCGGGTGCTGAAAATATATTTTGTTCAGAATTAAGCGACGAAATCATTTTATCAACGAATTTATCACTCCCAAGAATCGGAGAGAATTTTTCATATAATTTTACTGTTTCATCGTCTATCCCTTGCTGCACATACTCTTGATACAATTCATACTGATTTTTCTCGTTAAAATGCGAAAGAATTAAATTAGTATTGATCCAGGCATATTTCTTAGTCTTTGTTATAAAATTAGCATAGCTTGACCATGGATAATTTATCGGATCATTACAAATTTTGGCCGCTACTGGATTCAAGTGAATGTAACGACTGACTTGCAGTAGATACGCTTCTTCTTCCACCAGTATTGCTTGGTATCTGCCTCTAAAAATTGAACCATCTCTCTCTTCTGAAATATTAAAGCGTCGCGTATAAAGCCCGTTAAGATGTCGCATCGCTTTTGAAAGATTGGGAAGTATTGTTCTAAGTAATAAATGATAATGATTATCCATCAAGCAATAACTATGAATTTCGACGTGAAATTTGCTGGAAATTTCTGCTAGTAATGCGAGAAACATTTCTCGGTGATAGTTTTTTAAAAAAATATCTTGATGATTTATACCGCGGTTCATTACATGATACAAAGCACCTTCATACTCAATACGAAGTGGGCGAGACATATTATCTCCTTAAAAAATTCAAAAAATAAAAGAGGAAGTGGAAAGGATGACGGGGAATTTCTATGGATGGATTTCGATAAGCGTATTCTAATATTAAACTAGAAAAAAGCGGTGTCAAGTATCAACATATAACAACTTGTCTTTTAACTTTCCAAGTTGTTATATGTTGATACTTGACACCGCTGTGTAATCAAAAGTTGTTATATGTTGATACTTGACACCGCCTCAACGCTTTAGAAGATGTGACCCCAATTATTTCAATGAAACTTTCAGGGTGGTGACATTTTTAGTGAGCTTCAATCCATGGCTTGGGGAACAGTTGTTGCTGATGGTGATAGATCCGTTTGCTCCTAATTCGTAGCAGGATGGATAGGTCTTCTTGACGATAGCAGTAGCCTGTAATGTCAGTGAATCAAGGTTTTGATCAATCGACATGCCTTCCAAGGTCAGTGCATTGTTTGCATCGCTACCACTTTGGATAATCGGTGATACATCAAATGCTGTGCTAACCACAGGTGTCGGCGTTGGTGTTGGGCCTGGGGTTGGTGGAACTGGTGGAACAGGCGGTACTGGTGGTACTTCACCATTGATTGAAGCAAAGTTGAGGAATTGTAATGTTTCACCACTACTTAATACAACCGTGCCTGTAGCCTGGTTAATAGTAGCTGGGACACTGATATTAGCAACGTCATTGCCTGTGACTGATCGGAAGACATTAAAGCCATTGAAGAATAATGGATCATTTACATAACCCACTTTGTTTCCAGTGATCACAAAGTCGTTTTGTTTAGAAATATCCGGTGCATCGATGATGTTGGTATTTGCACCGTTTGCAGTAATGGTATTGATATTGTTGAAGTTAACGGTGTTAGATCCGTTCGTTGCGACACCATCATGAGTTGAAGAGAGCGCAACATTCACTGAATTATTACTGTTGAATGTGAAGCTGTTGGAATCAGAAGTTGAACTTGAATTTACATTCAAGGTGTTGCCATTGCCGCTTAATCCATTCAATGTCACATTCGTTGCACCTGAGCCGCTAGTAGCAAGTGTGGTATTGCCGTTCAAGATCAAGATGCCATTGAAGGTCAGGTTATTAGCAGCAGATATGGTGCCAGCTCCGTTCACACTGACACTATTCGCTGTCAGGCCGGAGAGGTTAGATAATTGATTATTTAGTACGGTTATGCCTGAATCATTGAGGAAAAGAGCATGGCCAGTTGCATCCACTGAGCTGTCTAACGCAATGCCATTGCCTGACAACGTGGTGTCGTTAGCTAATTGCACTGCACCCTGATATTGTTGCGAGCCGGTGGTGGTGACACTGGAACCCTGCAGATTAGTTGAACCCATGGAAACCAGGCTGCCAGCACTGACATTATTCAATGATGAACTGCTTGAATTTAATATCAGGCTGCCAAGGTCGTTGACGTTACCTAATATGCTGATACTGCCTGAACCTGCATTGAGTGAGAGATTGTTATTACTGCCGCTGACCGTGCCATTAAATTGTATTGCACTGTTGTTGGAACTTAAATTGGTGTTGGATGATAGTGTTACATTGTTATTGTAAGTTTGTGCGCCGCTTGTAGCCACTGATCCATTATCAAAGATCAATTGACCAAAGGCTTCTAAGGTTGAGATTGGTGTATTTGCACCAATCACACCGCTTAAAATCGTTTCGCCATTATCAGCTTGTACCGTGAATGGATGGTTGCCGTTGACGCTGCCGTTGACGTAGATGTTACCTAACAAGCTGATTAACTGTGCGTCATTGGTCAATGTAATCGGACTGTTATTGTATTGGTTGAACAAGGTGATGGTTGCAGTACCACCGTAGGTGATGCTAGCGATAGTGATATCTGTGCTGTCTAATGGTGTCACATTACCGATTTCACCATTCATTACCATGCTGCCGGCACCGCTGATATTCAAGTTAGCGCCGCCATTGATGTTATTGTTCAGTGTGAAGTTGCTAGCGTTGTTTACATTAATCGTATCAGTACTACTGCTTGCTAATGCAATCGCTGAATTAATTCCTGCTGTGCCTTCTGTCGTCAAGTTACCATTGTTTAAAGTGATGCTATTGCTATTATCTGCCACTACAACGTTGTTCACATCTAAGGTGCCGCTATTGGTTGCATTGACTGATGAGTAGCCGAGTGCACCGCTATTGGTGAGGCTTAAGATACTGTTTGCACCAGTAATAGTGGTTGTGCCTGCATAACTATCTGCTGATGAGAAGCCTGTGTTATTACCAGCGAGTACTACCGTGCCGCCGTTTACTGTCATGTTGCCGCTGCCACTCAGGCTGCCGCTGAAGGTCGTGGTGCCGCTGTCAGTAATACCTAAGGTATTACCGGAAGCGAGTACGCCATTGCCGCTGAAGTTAATATTGTTACTGCCGTTGATGGTTGCATTGCCGCCTACGCTGAAGTTATTGGTAATTGGGTTGCTGAGTACGACAGCTGAATTAAAGTTGCCGCCATTCAATGCGAGGCTGCCTGTGCCTAATGGATTTACATTGTTATTATTAACTTGCAGTGTGCCGCCGTTTAAAGTCAATAGACCGCTATAGCTGCCATTGCTGCCACTAAGCTCGGTTGTGCCAGCACTGACGCTAATACCACCGACGCCGCTTAATGCACCTGCAAAGTTAGTCGTACCACTATTGCTAATGCTCAATGTGCCGCTATTCAATGAACCAGTTGGTAAAGTGATATTGTTGCTGCCGCCAATCGTTGCATTGCCGCCGACGACTAAGCTGCTATTTGCTAATGTCGTTGTTTGTGCAGCTGTTAAGGTACCGCCGTTTAAGGTCAATACACCGCTACCGAATGGATTGCTAGCATTGGAAGCTTGTAAGCTACCTGAAGACAGCGTGAAGTTGCCGCTAAAGGTATTGTTGCTGCCGCCGCTAGCCATAATCAATGTGCCGCTGCCACTCTTGGTGAAGGTACCGCTGCCGCCAAAGAGACTGCTGCTAGCGATAGTCAAGCTGCCGCTATTGTTAATGCTGCTGGTGCCTGACAGTGCAATCGTGCCGGTGCCTAAAGTATTCGTGCCGCTTTCTGTCAAGCTAGCATTGTTTAGATTGATATTGTTGGTGAGGTTGCTATTCAAGGTACCAGCAATATTTAAAGTGGTATTAGCATTGACATTAACTGTACCGGTACCAAGAGCATTACCGTTGGTTGCAATACTGACGGTACCTGCATTGATATTGGTAGTGCCGCTGAAGCTGCTGTCATTACCGGAGAAGGACAAGGTGCCGAGACCGGTCTTATTCAATGCACCGCTGCCGCTGATAGCATTCGTTAAGGAAACGCTTTCCCCTGAGTTCACGACATTAATAGTAGATGCACCGGATGCGACGTTAATTGCGCCACTTAAGGTATTGCTACTACTGCTATTGTTGCTGACTATCGTGCTGCCATTGTTCAACGTGATATTGTTAGCGACATTCAAGCCTGAACCGTTAATCGTCATGGTAGCGTTATTAGCTGCATTCAAGGTGAGGGAGCTCGTGCCTAGTGCAGAGCTACTATCGACTTGTATTCTGCCAAGATTGACTGATGTGCTGCCGCTGTAAGTGCTTGTTCCTGCTAAATCAAGGGTACCAAGACCTGTCTTGTTAATTGCAACACCATTACTGCCGGAACTCATTGCTCCGCTAATCTGCAGCGTATCGCTGAATGGATTAGCGACATTAATCGTCACGCCGCCGCCTGCTGCATTATCGCCATTCAAGTTCAGTGCACCGCTTAATTGAGTACTGTTATTAGCTGCACTTTCAACCAGGATACTGCCATTGTTGAAGGTCAGGTTATTAGCTACATTCAAGCTGTTACCACTGAAGGCGAGTACTGCGCTATTAGCAACCGTTGCCGTAGCAGTTGCATCACCAAGACCCGTGCTGCTTTGAACATTCAAGACACCTGCATTGATATTGCTGGTACCCGTGAAGGTGTTATTGCCAGTCATGATCAAGGTACCAAAGCCATCTTTATTCAAGGTGGTACTCGTGCCGCTGACCGTGCCATTAATAGTCGTGCTGTTGTTAATATTGAAGTCGTTAGCACCGGTTAATCCAACGTTACCGTTTAAGGTATTACCGTTAGAATTGTTGTCGATTAAGCTAGCATTGTTAAGATTAATAGCGTTTGCGATGGTCAGCGGATTGTTACCTGTCAGGCCTAAGGTTGCATTGTTGATGGTAGCACTGCCACTACTTAATGCTGCATTGCTTGCTACGTTTAAGGTACCAGCGCTGACGGTGGTGTTACCTGCATAAGCGTTGTCGTTAGTCAGAGTCAACGTACCAGCGTAGCCGCCTGTTGTATTCAAGTTGAAGTTATTAACGTTGGAACCAATTGTTCCTAATGAACTATTAGAATCCTGGATGTTAAGGCTTAAGTTCTTGCCGCTGGTTGCGCCGTCTATGCTTGCTGCACTGACGCTAAATCCTGACAGTATGGTGCTATTAGTGAGTGAGACTGCACCGTTATAAGCTTGTGTACCCGTAGTAGTGATACTGCTTGCACCGATGCTGACAGCATTGGTGGTTAAGTTATTGAGTCCATTGACTGCGCCATTTAAGCTGCCGGTGCCGCTGTTAGCGATAGTCAGGTCATTGCTATTGCCGGTGATTGCGCCAACGCTAATGTTGGTACCGGTGAAGGTGGTATTAGCACCGAGTGAAGTTGCGCCGTAGCTTTGTGCACCGCTCGTGGTTACGCCGCCGTTGTTAATGTTAACTGCATTAGTGGTAATCGATGACAGACCAGTGAGCCCGCCGGACAAGGTGGAGGTGCCACTGTCTGCGAGGGTCAAGGAATCGGAAGAAGCATTGACGGCATTAAGTGAGATGCCTGAACCTGTCATGGTGACATCACTGCCTAAGCTTAATGAGCCGTAGCTTTGTGCTCCGGTAGTAGAAATTGCACTGCTATTGATAGTGAGATTGGTTGCGGTATCACTTAAGCTTGCTAATGCTTTTGATCCGCCTACTACACCGCCGATAACGACTGAGCCACTGCCTTGTAGAGTCAATGAGTTAGTGCCTGCTGCGGTGTCGTCAATATTGCCATTTAGATTCAAGGTGTTGCCACTGATACTTGAAATGACACCGCTGCCCGTCACAGTGACGTTACCGCTTAAGGAATCCGACGATGCTGAGTTGCCATTAATCGTACCAGCGAGGCTAAAGGCGTTGGCTAATGTCTGGTTACTACCAGTCAAGTTCACGACACCATTGCTGCTAACGGTGGTGGTTGCAGAGCTTCCGCCTAAGCTATTGTTGTTACTAGCATTCAAGATAGACGCTGCAGTGATATTACCAGTGAAGCTGCTATTGTTGCCGCTCAAATTCAAGGTGCCAGCGGTTTGATTGATACTGCCGCTGCCGCTTAATGCGTTAGCTATGCTGGTGGCATCAGAGTTGGAGACGGTCAAGGTATTGCCGCTACCAATGCTGCCGGTGCTGCCGGTGAAGTTCAAAGCATTACTGCCGTTGATGGTGGCATTGCCGCCGACACTGATGTTATTGGCAACGGTAGCTGCGAGAGAAGCTTGTAAATTACCGCCGTTTAAGTTCAAGGTGCCTGTACCTAAAGCGTTGTTGGCATTGCCGACAATTAAACTACCTGCGCTTAAGGTGGTGCTGCCTGTGTAAGTATTTGTATTTGTAAGAGCTAATGAGCCTGTACCGGTCTTGGTGAGAGAAGTAATATTGCTTATCACACCGTTTAAGTTGCTATTGCTGCCGTTCGTGCTGACAGTCAGTGCATTGCCACCGCCTGCAATATTGCCGCTGGCATTGATATCACCGCTGGATGAAGTCAATACGCTGGTGGTATCGAGAGTTAAGGCATCATTGTAATTTTGATCGCCTGATGTCGTGATGCTGGATGCATTGATTGCATCGCTGCCGCCACCGTTCAAGCTCAAGGAAGCGATGTTGATTGAACCATTGAGTGTATTGCTGGTGCTGCTGTTAAAGCTCAAGCCGAATGCACCGCTGACTGCACCTGTAGAAATTGCGCCTGATCCTGCATTGATACTGCTAGCGCCAGCTAAGGTAATACCGCCAAAGTTGGCTGCGCTATTTGTGGTGTTGACCGTGCCGTTTAAGTTCAAGCCGCTTGTTGCTGTGGTGTCGATACCGCCGTTGAAGTTGAAGACACCGGCGTTACCGAGGGTGACGCTGCCGGTATTTAAGAAGCTGACTGCATTGGTAATCGTATCGCTGGCGCCGTTGATAGCTACGTTATAAGGTTGGCTTGCAGTGACGAGTGAAGTAGCGGTCAGGTTATTGTTAAAGGCGACAGAGCCTGTGGTGTTAGTAATCGTGACCGTGCCAGCATTGACTGCGCCACTGAAGCTTGCGCCGCCTGAATTTGCTATTGAGAGATTGCCGCCGCCAGCAAATGAACTGCCGCTGATGACACCACCGGTGCCGCCGTTTAAGCTCAAGCTGTTACCGGCGCTTGTGATCGCACCAAGGGTCAGTGCTGCGCCTGCTGCTACCGTATTATTCGTTGCAAGACTTGAATTGCCAGCTAACGAGACAGCGCCAAGGTCGATCGCATTGCCATTGGCTTGTACTGTGCCGTCAATAGAAGTGCTAGATGGGTTAGACGCATTACCTGCTGTGGTCAAGCCACCAGCAAAGGTCAGCGTGTTACCGCTTGCGCTGCCGAGAGCCACACTGCCAGTATTCAAGAAGTTAACTGCATTGGTAACAGACGTTGTGCTGCCATTCAATGCTACGTTGTAACCGTTATTAGCAGTTGTTAATGAAGTAGCTGTCAGGTTGCCGTTAAATGCGATACTGCCTGTCGTGTTGGTTAGTGCAACCGTGCCAGCGTTTACATTGCCGCTAAAGGTCGTGCCGCCAGAATTCGTAACAGTGACGCTGTTTAAGCTGTCTGTGCCGCCGACTGCTCCGCTAATGGTTGCGACACCTGTGGTATTAAGTGCAAGGCTTGAAGAGTTTGCGGTCGTTGTATT
>Ga0206929_1003_pt1 | contig 76420 bp, 49 predicted proteins | sample Alteio_BWOrgHeat_19_FD_152929 | JGI IMG/M metagenome (GOLD analysis project Ga0206929, IMG submission 152929) | Enriched cells from forest soil in Barre Woods Harvard Forest LTER site, Petersham, Massachusetts, United States -... | ecosystem: Environmental > Terrestrial > Soil > Temperate forest >...
GTTAGCCGTGACGAGTGAAGTAGCGGTTAAGTTACCGTTGAAGGCGATAGAACCAGTCGTATTGGTGAGAGTGACCGTGCCAGCATTGACTGCACCACTGAAGCTTGCGCCGCCAGAATTTGCAATGGAAAGATTGCCGCCGCCAGCAAATGAACTGCCGCTGATCACACCGCCAGTGCCACCGTTTAAGCTCAAGCTGTTACCGGCACTTGTGACTGCACCAAGGGTGAGAGCAGCACCGGCTGCAACGGTATTATTCGTTGCAAGAGTTGAATTGCCACCTAATGAGATAGCACCAAGGTTAATCGCATTACCATTTGCTTGTACTGTGCCGTCAACTGAAACGCTGGATGGATTAGACGCATTGCCTATTGTTGTCACACCACCAACGAATGTGAGCGTGTCACCCGTTGCATTACCGAGAGCAATTGAACCGGTATTCAAGAAGTTAACAGCATTGGTAATGGAATCACTTACACCGTTGATAGCCACATTATAAGGTTGGTTAGCGGTCACGAGTGAAGTAGCGGTTAAGTTACCATTGAAGGCGATAGAACCTGTCGTATTAGTGAGAGTAACAGTGCCAGCGTTCACCGCACCGCTAAAGCTTGCGCCGCCAGAATTTGCTATTGAGAGATTACCGCCGCCAGAGAATGAACTGCCGCTAATTACACCGCCCGTGCCACCGTTTAAGCTTAAGTTGTTACCAGCACCTGTGACTGCACCAATCGTAAGAGCTGCGCCTGCTGTAACCGTATTATTCGTTACAATCGTTGAGTTACCGCCTAATGAAATGGCGCCAAGGTTAATCGCATTGCCATTTGCTTGTACCGTGCCATCAACGGATGTGCTCGATGGATTAGATGCATTGCCTGCTGTCGTGAGGCCGCCTGCAAAAGTCAGTGTGTCAGCAGGTGCAGCACCTAAGGTGACCGTGCCAGTATTCAAGAAGTTCACTGCATGAGTGAAGGATGAACTTGAGCCATTCAATGCGACATTATAAGCAGCGTTAGAAGTGATTAGATTGTCTAAGCTCACATTATTGTTAAAGGTCACGGCATTGCCGGCTGCAGCACTAGCAGTCAAATCAAATGCGGAACCGCTAACACTGCCATTAAAGGTGATACTGTTGCCTGTGCTAGCTAAGGTGGGCGATACGCCTAAGGTCACAGCATTGCCATAGGTTTGTGCACCGGAAGTCGTGATGTTAGCGCCAATAGTCGTGGAACCACTTGCGCCCGTTGTTAAGCTTGAGAGAGCTGCGCTACCGCCAACGATGCCATTTAATGTTAATGCACCGCTGCCTGCAAATGTTAAGTCTTGTGCACCGTTAATCGTGCCGCCAATAACCAGTGAGTCGCCGCTATTGGTAACATCAATCGTGCTTGCACCAGCGAGAGAGATATTGCCGTTAACCGTGTTGGATGAAGAGCCGCTCGTTGCTAATGCACCGGCACTGCTAACGCCTGTACCATTTAGAGATAATGCATTGCCAATCGTGACGCCGTTTAAGAGTAACTCACCGCCGCTCGCTACTGTTGCAGTGTTTAAACCGAGAGCGCTATTGTTGTTGATGCTTAAGATGCCTTGGCTGATTGTTGTTGGGCCAGAATAAGTATTTGCGCCAGACAAAGTCAGTGTGCCACCACCAGTTAAAGTGAAACCAGTGAGGTTTTGCATGACACCGCTTATCGTACTCGCAGCTGCGGTGCTCACTTGTAAGCTATTCGTACCACCGCCATCAACGGTACCTGCAATATTAATTGCTCCTGTACCAGAAGTAGTAAGATTGCCTACGACACTGTAAGTGCTAGGGGAAGTGACTGCAAAACTGTCATTGTTAGTCATAGTAAGATTGTTGCCGGTCACGGTAAAGAGAGCATGGCTTTCGCCCCCCACAATGCTGTTGATAGTCGAATTACTAAATGTTTCTGCTGTATTTGAAAGACCTGCTGTCAACGTATTACTAGTTAGGGTAAAGGAATTACTGAAACCCATCTGTCCACCAGCAGTTGGTGCAAAACCCACGGCATTTGAAACGGTCGGGCTGGTTTGATTGAGAAAAAGATAAAGTGAATCTCCATCTGTAATTGTCTTATTACCTGAAATCAGGTTATTTCCTTCAAGGAAATAGACAGCACCATTTGCACCTGTGTATATCGTATCAAGGGAGGCATTATTGTCATACAAAGCGACTGGCGTACCACCGGCTGCTGATGAGGTGGCAGTAACTACGCGTGGTGTAGTGGTGTAGAAAGCTTGCAGGTAAGGATAAGAAGTGTTGGCTACCATGCTCCAGGTTGATGTGAAATCCCAGCCGCTAAATGTGCTTTGTGTTTGCATAGCTGAAGTGGTTTCGGCTGTACTCTGAAGCTGGGCATTCGTTAAGCTGCTATCCGCTGTAGAAGTTCCAGAAGAATTCTGATCAAAATAGGATGTAGCAGTACCTGAAGAAGCAAAAGTTGGTGTGCCAGTTGAAGAGCCTATCAAGCTGCCCACAGCTGATGAGCCTTGCACATATCCCGTGTTATATAAAAATCCTATGGTATTACTGGCGAGGCTCGCTGTACCGATAATACCACCTACACCAGTACCAGTTTTCGCACCCTGGGTAGCGCTGACATAGCCATTATTGTAGGCATTGGTAATGGTTATACCCGTGCCTGCGAGTGATCCAACAATACCCCCGTAACCGCTTGGATTTGCAGTCGTACCGTTATTAACTACCGCACCGAGGTTATAGGCTTTGCTGATGGTGGTGGTGTTCAGAGCTTGCCCGACAATACCGCCGACAGCACTTGCTCCGCCAGTCACTTTTCCTGTGTTGTATGCTGTATTGAGACTAGCATTAGCTCCTAATAAACCAACCACTCCACCGGTATTCGAAGCGCCATTAATTGCGCCAGCATTGTATACCTTTGAGATGGCTCCATCATTCTCCCCTGCGATACCACCCACGTCATTGGAAGTGCTTGCATTCACAGTCGCTGCGTTAATCAAATTGGAAGCGGTTAAACCGCTGCCAAAGAATCCAAAAATACCGCCAGTACGAATACTGGCACTATTTGTTTGTGTCACCGTTCCACTTACCGTGATGTAGTTCGGAGAGGCAGGATTAACACTTGTGCCATTGTCCTGGCCAATTAGTCCGCCAATATTGCTATTAGACGACGTAATGCTGCCTGTGAAATAAACTAGTCCGGGACCTGTCGAGGTGAGTATGACGCCGCTACCACCCGTGGCACCGATCAGGCCACCTGCGTTTTGCGCACTTGTGGTAATAGTGCTAGAGGAGCCGGAATTGCTAATCGTGCCAGCACTGAATCCACCAACAAGTCCAGCCACTGCAGTAGTCGCAGAAGGCGCTGACACGGTTCCGCTGGAACTTGAATTTGTAACCGTGCCGCCATTCAACTGCCCAATCAGGCCGGCTATAGCTCCACCGCCTGATGAAGTTACGCTGTCACTTGCGGTGGCATTATTAATCGTAACCGTACCCCCAGTTAGTCCAATAAGACCACCGAGTTGACTGGTAGTGCTACTTACACTACCACCTGAAACAGTCACGTTAGAAATGCTGCTAGACCCAATTAAATCTCCAATTAAAGCGCCTGTATTGGTATTTCCTTGAATAGAAGGGTTAGACAAGATGAGGTTGCTTAAACCCTTACTACCATTACTGACTTGCCCAAAAAAACCTACATTACTTGTGCCCGGACGATTGATAGTAAGATTGCTGATCGTAAAACCCTGCCCGTCAAAAGCACCGGAAAAGGATCCCGAGCTACTACTTCCTATAGGAATAAATCCAGCGCTTGCATTCCAGGTGGAAGTCGCACTCGCATCAATGTTAGCAGCAAGAGCAAAATTCTGACTCCAGCGAGAAGGAACATTGGAAAGAGAAGCAAGACTGCGGGTCGTCGTATCAGTTGCAGCGCCGAGCTGATTAATCAATTCATAGTTAGTTGGAGTCGTGCCACCTGTGTAAGTGGTATTAGCTGTACCGAATGTCGTGGGGTTGTAGTAAACACTGACCTTGCCGCTGCCGCCAGATAAGGTGACGGTTCCTGTTGGTGTGCCGCCGCAGAGTGTGCTGCCAGCACCGCAAACTGTGCCTGTTCCCGTACCGGTATTATCAGAAATTAATTTGACACTCGCGCCGCCAGTATTTGTCAGATTGGCGTTTAAAATAATATTGCGAGTCGCAGTTAACGTTAAGTTATTTCCATTTGCCCAGCTAATAGGATCAACCACATTAATATCACCTGCGCCCGTGCCGCTCGCATTTGTCGTACTCACAGTCACGTTATTATTACCCAACGCTGTCGTCAGTGTGCCAGTAAGCAAGAGGGAATCCTGCGTTGCGCCTGTTGCTGTAAAGGTTAATGGCCCGCTGGAATTGACGCTAGTATCGGTTCCTGTCATGCCTGCAGTAGTCGCATTAGTTTGATTGAGCGCAATATAAATATTAGTAGGGTCTAATAGCCACGTGCCCATTGCACCGTTTGCTGCACTTGTATTCACTGAAACATTATTAGCAACTAACACCCCAGCGCTAGATGTTTCGACGAAGCCACCATTACCACTTTGACTGCCGCCTTTCGCTAAAATGGTTCCCATGGCGTTCGTGTAGTTATTTGACCAGAGAACGACATTGCCGCCATTACCATTTGAAAGAGCGTTTGCATTGATAAGCGCGCCTGAATTCATGATGAGAGCATTGGCATTGGGAAGCGGGCCTTCACCATGGTAGTCACCACCAACATTAACACTGCCGCCTGATTTACCACTCACGTTGATGGATGCAGGATTGTCTAACAAAATATTGTAACCGGTGATTTGAACGTTACCGCCTGCTACATCATTTGTACCTGATGCATCAATATTGGCAGCAACATTGACGACGCCAGCATTAGGGTCACCTGAAATAATAATTTCGCCATTGTCTTGTTTAGAGACGGAGTGTGCTTCAACGACACCTTGCAAGTTAATAACATTATCCAACACACCAGAAGCTTGTTGTGCTGTCACAAGAACGGTACCGCCATTTGCAATGACGGAACCCTTATTGGTGACGCTGCCAGATGATGAAGGAGAATTTTTTGAAAATGCAAAATTGATCATGTCATTGCCGGCGAAGTTAATCGTAAACGCATTGCCTGAAGCTAATACCACTTCACCGAGATCTGCCTGTATTAATCCATCGTTAGTGACATTCGGGCCCACTAATGCAATGAGGCCGTGATTAGCAGCGATTATCGTGCCTTGATTAATAATTGAAGCATTGGCGTAAGGGGAGGCTTGATCAAATACGTAATGGCCTTTTAGAAAATTTGCATCAGTGATGTTAGAAGTCGTTGCAATTAATCCAGCGACATTGACGACAGAATTAGGCCCAAAATAAATACCTGCTGGGTTAACTAAAATGATGCGGCCTGTGGCAGTGAGCACCCCGTAAATTTGTGAAGCGCCTTGGGTAGGGCTAATACGGTTTAAAGCGATACCGCCTGCTGGCTGAATAAAATGTGTGGCTTGTTGACTGCCAATATTAAAGCTTTGCCAGTTAATAATCGCTTGTTGGCTAGTTTGATGAATAGTAGTGATATTTGGCGAATTATGGATAACAGCATTCCCGGCCGCCACATGGTCCAGCACCGGGTTAGCGAGTACTATAGATGTGGCAAAAAAGGTAGCAAAAAATCCAGTGATCAATTTTGTGTTGTAATACAACATCTTGGCGTACCTACCTCCAGGTTGTTCATTCTATTGGGATTTTATTTTTTTGTTCTTGTATATTAACTATAGCTCGTTTTTGACTAATTTGTTGTTTAAATGTGCAAATTATATACACAAGATTCATATCTATCGCTGGTGTCAAGTATCGACATATAACAACTTTGTCCCCCCAAGCTGGTGTCAAGTATCAACATATAACAACTTTGAAAAACTCCCCCTCCGTCATGGCATAATAGTAAGAAGAAGGGATGAAGGTGAGTAATGCATAAACGGATTCCAATTTTCCTTGGTATTATTCTGCTGATTATTGCGGTGTGGGTATTAGTCACACCCAATAAGCTCATCAATAGCGTTGTTGAGAGGCTAGATGCGATAGGTTATGACCTGCAATTGCGTACTCATGTCGGTACAAATAAACATCCTGTCATCAGCCCCGTTGCGATTGTTGATATAGACGAAAAAAGTTTAAAAGCAGAAGGACGGTGGCCTTGGCGAAGAAGTAAATTAGGCGAGCTAGTTGAAAAATTACATCAACTGGGTGCAGCCGTAATCGCTTTTGATATGATTTTTCCCGAACCGGAACCGAATATCGCAGAAGTAGTGTCACAAGAATTAAGTAAAAGAAACCAGCTGAATTCTCTAACGGCAGCAACCTTAAATAAAACCAAATTATATTTTGATGAAGACAAGTTTTTTTCAACCAGCATCAATCAAACGCAGCCAATATTAGCGCTGGTATTTTTTTCCACGCATCGCATGACTAATGTTTTACCGCCGCCTGTGTTGACACTGATACCGCAACAAAGTTCGCAATTGGAAATACATACAGCGAAGGGTTATGTCACTAATATTCCCACACTGCAGCAAGCGACAAAAAACGCAGGATTTATTAATATTTTTCCTGACAGTGATGGAATTGTCAGGAATGCGCCCTTAATTATTCAGTACAATAATGGCATTTATCCCTCTTTATCGTTAGAAGCTGTGATGTTGTTTTTAAATGAAAAAATTTCATTGTATACACCGCAATATGACAAAGAAATCAAACTGGAAGGAATACGTTTAGGTAATCATTTGATCCCGACAGATGTAACGGGGCAAGCATTAATTCCGTTTATTGGCCAGAGTTATACTTTTCCCTATTATTCAGCGACTGATATTTTGCATGATAAAATTGACCCGCATCAAATATCCGGAAAAATTATTTTTATTGGCACCACTGCATTGGGACTGGGAGATTTGGTGTCGACTTCCATACAAAGTCCGTATCCGGGTGTTGAGATACACGCCACATTAGCGAATGGAATATTACAAAATGTTTTTTCTTCCGAGCCGGAATGGACACTAGGCGCGGAATTATTTTTAACCGTTTTACTGGGATTATTATCGGCATTTATTTTTCCCTATTTTGGACCGAGAATTTTGGGTCTGATTATTATTATTTTCCCCCCAGCCTTATTAGTGTTTAATAATTTTTTATGGAACGATACCGGTTTGATTTTGTCATTATTAATGCCGTGTTTAATTGTGTTAGCGAATGCATTATTAAATATTATTTATGGTTATTTATTCGAGACCCGCAAGCGTGAACATTTAAAAAATATGTTTGGGCAATATGTGCCGGAAAAGCATATTGATGAAATGCTTAAAAGTTCAGGCAGTTATGCGTTACAAGGTGAAAGCAGGGAATTATCGGTTTTATTTGCAGACGTAAGAAATTTCACGTCGATCTCCGAACGTTTATCCGCCACTGAATTAGTGCATATGTTAAATACCTTATTCACGCCCATGACAGAAATTATTTTTAAGCATAAGGGCACCATTGATAAATATGTGGGCGATCTCATCATGGCGTTTTGGGGCGCACCGCTTAAAGACAAATATCATGCACAACATGCGTTATCAGCAGCACTGGAAATGCAGAAAAAGGTAACAGAATTACGTGAAATTGCCCGGCACAAAAATGAGGTCGAAATTACGCTTGGTATAGGAATTAATAGCGGTGTGATGAGTGTGGGCGATATGGGTTCGCAATATCGCCGTAATTACACCGTATTAGGAGATGCAGTTAATTTAGCTTCGCGAGTGGAGAGTTTAACGAGATTTTACGGAGTGAATATTATTGTCACTGAAAATACTCAAGTGAATCAACCCAAATTTGTTTTTAGAAAACTCGATAAAGTCCGGGTAAAAGGTAAAAAAGACGGCGCGACGATTTACGAAGTTATTTGTTTACGCACTGAGATGACTGCAGAGCTCGGTGATGAGTTAGACAAGTTTCATAAAGCGCTGGATTATTATTTTCATCAGCAATGGAATAAGGCGCTTGAATTATTCAAACAATTATATCAAGCCTATCCGGGTACAAAAATTTACAAAATATACATTGAGCGTGTAGATGAATTTAAAAAGAAAACCTTGCCCGCGGATTGGGATGGGGTGTACGTGCATGAGGGGAAATAGTTGGTAGGGTGGATTAGGCGCGTGCCTTTCGCGCCGTAATCCACCAATTAATGCGTATTTTCGGGGGATTACGGCGCGAAAGGCACGCGCCTAATCCACCCTACCAACACATCTTCACTTTCCACACCAATTTATTTTAAGATAAATCGTTCTCTCAACGGTGATAATTTCTGTTTATATTTATCATCAAATATAACTTGTTCAATGGTTTTGCTGTTTTGAAGTGCTTCTATACCTTCATGACCAATAGAGGAGTTGTATTGAACATTGAGGAATTTTAAAGTCATCTTCGCTAATGCAAACGCATCTTCATTGTTTAGATTGTCATTAATTAATGACAGGTATTCTAAAGATTTATTGGCAGATAAAATCATACCAATTTGCTTAGTTAGTGTTAGATTTTCTAAGCCTAAGGATCGAATCTTTGGCATGTTTGCTAACAACTTGATACCTTCGTCGGTGATATCTTTTCCATCTAGCATAATATCAACCAGACTGGTGCTCTTGGATAAAGCTTTCACACCCTCATCACCCATGTTGCTATCTTCAAGGGCTAAAGAGTCTAATGCAGGCATTTTTGCAAAATAAGCTGCGGCATTAGGTTGTAAATTAGCATTTGGAAAATGTAACCCGGTTAATGTTTTATTATACGAAAAGGCTTCCAATGCTTTACTGTCAACTTTATTGGAAGATAAAAATATATATTCTAATGTTGTGTTATGCGCTAATTCAACAATACCTTTAGAACCAAAGTTATCATTACCAAGAAGCAACATTTTCAAGTTTTTATTTTTAGCTAATGCACTAATACCATCATCATTAATTTTATTATTAAAGGTAAATAGTGTTTCAAGCGAGGTATTTTTGGCGAAGGCTGCCGCACCTGAATTTCCTATTTGATTGTCACTAATATCTAGTGTTTTAAGCGTCGTATTTTGTGCAATTTGTGCAGCACCGGTAGGTCCAACGTTATTACCTTCTAGATAAAGATCTGTTACTTCTTTATGTGCCTCCAGAAAACTGACAATAGGTGGTACATCGTTACCTTCTAGATGACAACCGCGTAAATCTAACATTCCATCCCGAACATACCCAGGAAGATTTTGTAAGCATTCGTTAGAATTTGCAGCGTAAGCGGGTGTGATAATTAAGCTTGAAATAAGAGATAGTGCAGTCAATGCTTTTTTCATTACATATTCCTTTTTTATTAGTATGGAGTTACATCTTAAGATTGTTTAGTTTAGGTGCGTTTTTTGCGCCGTAATTCACCAAACAATTCTGAGCCAGGATTTTAACCGTTAACCATTTTTATACAAGCATTATCGTTTGAAAAACCGTTTTCTGCCATGAATCAACCGGTGTCAAGTATCATCATAAAGCAGGTCAAGCGGTGTCAAGTATCAACATATAACAACTTGGAAAGTTAAAAGACAAGTTGTTATATGTTGATACTTGACACCAATCTATTTAAGGCCTGTCCAAATTTGTGTAGTATGGTGTAGCTTAACCAGACTAAGGAAGGTATATGTTCAAGGGAATGCATATAAAAACTTTATTGTTATTTTTTGCTTTTATTACACCCACTATCGCTTCTGCCACTCCTATGTTTAATCCCATTGTGACCTTGGGCGCGGGTGCTAGCATAGAACAGGTTGGACGCTCACAGTCTTATCAACCTCTAGATATTTGCAGCTATCATTATCAGGCAAACGCCTCATCAGCAACACGATTTTTAGGCAGCATTTTTTTTGGATCGGAATTATCTCTACCTACAACTTTACCTTTATTGATGGATATAGGTTTGGAATACAATCAATCCTCTACTTTTACGGCTAACGGGACGTTAACTCAAGGTGCTGATTCAATCTCTGCAAATACCTATGCTTATCGCTATCACGTACAAAGCCAGCAAGTTTTAATAGACGGAAAATTACAGTGGAATGTATTTCAAAAATTCTATTTGTACGGCCTGGTTGGGCTTGGGCTTGCCATTAACGATGTTCATGCTTATCAGACCAATGTGCCTATGTTTTATGAATACACGCCTGCCTATTCATCGCATCGCCAGACGAATTTTTCTTACAGCGTAGGTGCAGGCATTGGCATGCCAGTAATGGATAGGTGGCGTATTGGCTTAGGCTACAGATTCACTGATTTGGGTCAGTCTAATTTAGGTAAAGGAAATATTAATTCAATCCCTATTGCCAATACCTTAAAACAATCTCATTTATATGCTAATGAAATTGTTGCTGAATTAACTTACCTGCCTTTTTTGAAGTAAGAGGAATTTGATAATGAGAACACGTTTTCTATCGCTTATCGCATTCGCTTTATTAATTTGTTGCTGGTTAATTAGTGCAACATGTTTTGCAGCACCTTTCAATATTGTTCCGAAATCAGGAACCCCACTGCCTACTCAGGTAGTGAGCGGCAATAATGTGAATGCGTTTTATGTCGTGACAAATACAACAGGCAGTCGTCACACGGGTAACTATGTCAAAACGCTGCCGCCTAATGTTACACAAATCACGGACAATAGTGCTTTTCCTAATTTATGCGGCAAAACATTTAATTTAAATACTAATGCAAGTTGTATCCTGGAATTAAATGTCAGTGGTGCAGTGCAGGCGAATGATCCTAATCCTAATCATCATCTTTTTGTTTGTCTGGGTGGCTGCACGGTTTGCTGTGCAGGCACACTTTTTCCTTTGAATGTTAAAACCGTAAATGGTGCTGTTTTACTTTCAATTTCCATATCACCACTTGATGATACGATGCCAATTGACGCAACGAAACAGTTTATTGCTACCGGTCATTATTCAGATGGTTCAACTGCTAACATTAGCACTACGGTAAATTGGAATTCCAGCAATACAGCTATTGCCAGCATTAATGCTGCGGGTGTTGCGACTTCCAAAGCGACAGGCAGTACAACTATTTCAGCAAGCTTAGGCTCATTATCTGCGTCTACTTCATTAAGTGTTGCTATTCGTGCTTACACAGCAAATGCAGGGACTAACTCGGTGATTGTTTGTCAGGTAAATGCCACAAATGGTTCTTTAAGCGGCTGCGCAAATAATCTGGATGCCACTTTCAACTTTCCTTTAGGTGTTATTCTCAATATTCCAGCGAATTTTGCTTACATCGCTAACTTTTTAAATAATACGGTTTCAATCTGTGCGGTGGATCATTCGACGGGTTCATTTGGTGCGTGCGTGGCTACCACGGGAAATGGAACATTTGCTGGCCCGCAACGTGCCATGTTAAATCAGGACAATACATTTTTATACATTGCTAATGGTTCTTCAAATACAGTATCTATTTGTCCTGTCATAAATGATGGCGCAGGCATTGGTACGTGTACCACGAGCAATGGCTCAGGTTCTTTTGTTAATCCACAAGATATTATATTCAGTGCGGATAATACTTTCGCTTACGTAGCAAACACAAATAACACTATTTCAATTTGTACAATGAATGCAGACGGTGATATCGATACTTGTACTACTCAAAGTGGTAATGGCACGTTTAATATTCCATTTGGTATTAGTTTTACCTTAGATAATGCTTTCATGTACGTAGCAAATTTTGGTAATAACACAGTATCAATTTGCCCTATTATTGATGGTGGTGCGAGTATTGGTACGTGTACCACTACAACGGGTAATGGAACCTTTAATTTCTCAGGCAATACCGAAACTCAATTATGGATGCAAACGACGATTAATTTTGGTTATGTGCCTAATTCTGGTTCTAATACCATGTCTATTTGCCCGATTCATACCTCTGATGGGACGTTAGGGACATGCGTGACCAGTACAGGCGATTCATTATTTAATCTGCCAGCGAGTGTGACCTTGCGTTGAGTCAGATTGAACCAGCTTAAGAGAGCCTTCCCCTCAGGGGAAGGTGCCGATAGGCGGAAGGGGGATAAACTTTATGCTAGAAAGGTAAGAGGTGATCTCATTAACTTAGTGCACCCTGCGATGCACAGGTTTAGCAGCTCGTTTATGAACTACAACACGCGTGCTTCCATTCTTTTTCTTTTTTGCTCCCGAAGAAGATGCTGCCAAACTTTTCTTCAATAAATCCATGAGATTTGCCTGTCCAACAGGTTTTTTAGACCTTTTTTCCGCAGTTTTATGCGGCAGATGATTGACAGATTCTTCCACCCATTGATGAATGGATTTCTGATAGTCATCAACATATTTTTCCGGATGCCATTTCGTTGTCATCGATTTAATTAACTGTTTTGCCATTTGTATTTCATTTGGTTTGATTTTATAAGCAGAAATTTCTTTGTCAGGCAAATCAAATTCATCTGGTTTTTTCATTTCTTTATCGTATTTTAATAGACATAGCATCAATGCATCGTCATGAGGAACAATTGCAGCTAAATATTCTTTGGTTGAGATAATGACTTTAGCAATCCCCACTTTATTGGTTTCTGCTAACGCTTCTCTTAAAATAACATATCCTTTTACACCAGCTTTTTCCGGTGTGAGATAATAAACATTTTCCAGTGTTAATAAATTTAATTCATCTTCATTAATAAATTGATCAATATCAATCGTTCTTGATTTTTCTCCCGCGACTTTTTTTAATACTTCATCTGGAACTGGAATGGTTGTTTCCTTATCGATTTCATAACCACGACCAATTTTTTCCCAAGGGACAGATTTGCCCGTATCAATATTGACTCTGTCATATTTAATTCTCGCGTTATCTCTAGTGTCAATTTGATGAAAAGAAATATCTGCGCTTTTATTTTTCGCCGGATATAAACTGACGGGAATGGAAACCAGGCCAAACGAAATGACGCCTTTCCAATTTGATCGTGGCATGCTGAACTCCTTTTAACTTAACTTTTTGCTGGAACTTTATCCCCTTTCTTACGTGCCTTGGATAATCCAATGGCTATAGCTTGCTCACGGCTTTTGACGGGACGAAGTTTTGAACCGCTGTGGGCTGTTCCCTCTTTGTACTTATGCATTTCTTTTTTGACTTCATTTTGAGTCTTTTTGCCATATTTTGTAGTCATGACCGTTCTCCTTTTAAAATCTTGCTGTAAGTGAGGGTCCGGTTTAACTAAAAGCGCGGATATTTGAAATAGTTCTAATATCCATTATACACCGTCAATAAGTCCCGATTTATTAAGAAATACGCATGAAAATAGATATATTCTGTCGAAACAATGTGTTATAAATATTACAAAATTTTGTGCGTTGATAGTATTTTGTCCTCTAAACAAACGAGTTCCCAGAATGAAAGAAATATTAAATAATTTATTCGAAAATGCGATACGTGAAGCGTTTGAAAATGCGCTGGATTGCGACCCTTGTATTCAGTTAGCGATGCGTCAGGAATATGGCGATTATCAAGCCAATTTTGCCATGCGTCTTGCCAAAGAATTAAAAATGAAACCGGTGGAAGTAGCGAATGCCGTTATTAATAAACTTCAGGATAAAAAAATATTTAAAAGTCTCGAAGCATCGGGCCCTGGATTTATTAACATCACACTTGCTGATGAATTTTTAACTGAGCAATTGCAATCCTTAATTTCTGATGAACGTTTGGGAATAAAAAAAGAAAAAGAAACGCAAACAATAGTGGTTGATTATGCCAATGCGAATGTTGCGAAAGAAATGCATGTTGGACATATTCGTTCTATCGTCATCGGCGATGCTATTGTTCGATTATTCAATTTTTTAGGTTATCACACGATCAAACAAAGTCATTTAGGTGACTGGGGCACGCAGTTTGGTATGTTGATAGAATATTTATTTGAAACAGGCAAGCAAGATCAGTTGCATTCAGTGAGTGATCTGGATGCCGTATACAAAAAATCCAAACAACGATTTGACGAAGATGCTGTTTTTGCGGACAAAGCGCGTGCACGCGTGGTTGCCTTGCAACAGGGTGATGAACAAACGCTTGGGATATGGAAAATTCTCGTTAAAGTCAGTCTCAAGTACTTCCAGCAAATTTATAATAAATTAGATGTTTTAATTACCGAAGAAGATGCGCGCGGTGAGAGTTTTTATAATCCTATGCTCGCAGATGTGCTGAAAGAATTAGAGCAGTCTGGTTTAGCTATGGAAAGCGACGGCGCAAAAGTTATTTTTCTAGATGAATTTACTACGCCATACATTATTCAGAAAAAAGATGGTGGATATTTATATGCGACAACGGATTTAGCCGCCGCGAAATTTCGTATCAATGAATTACATGCAACACGATTAATTTATTTAACCGATGCCAGACAAAAACAGCATTTTTCTATGCTATTTGCCAGTTTGAATAAAGCAGGCTGGGTTAAAAAGAATGTGCGATTAGAGCACGTTCCCTTCGGGACTATTCTGGGCCCTGATAACAAACCATTTAAAACCAGAAGTGGTGAATCGATACGACTAATTGCATTACTTGAAGAAGCAGAAAATCGCGCATTGCAAATTACGCGTGAAAAAAATCCTGAAATGAGTGAAGAGCGGCTCCAGCATATTGCGCATGTGATTGGTATAGGCGCATTAAAATATGCAGATTTACGTGCAGATAAAGTTAAGGACTATGTATTTGACTGGGACAAGTTATTATCTTTTGATGGAAATACTGCGCCGTATTTACAAAATGCTTATGTGAGAATCAATGCTATTTTCCGCAAAGGAAATATTCAATTTGATGCGATAAAAGAAAATAAAATTTTACTGACAGATAAGATAGAGCATTTGCTAGCGATTAAATTATTAGAATTTCCTGATCTCGTGTATTCACTTGCGAATGATTTGGCCTTGCATCGTATGTGTGATTATCTTCACGATGTCGCTTCGACGTATCATAAGTTTTACGAGCATTGTCCTATTTTATCGACGGAAGATAACAACATTCGCAACAGCCGACTGTTGTTATCGAATATTACGGCAAGAACATTGAAGTTAGGATTGGATTTGCTGGGGATTCAAACGTTAGAGCAGATGTGATCTGAAGCAAATTAGGATTTCTTCCCCCTTCGGGGGAAGGTGCCGACAGGCGGATGGGGGAATAAAAACATTCAAAGCGCTTATCGTTGATAACGTGCAGAAATGCTAAAGTCCGCGATGAAATCTTCAACAGTTTTAGCTGGTTGAGCAGAAGGCTTATACTCTTCCAAAGTATTTAACAGGTACCCCTGCATTGTCCCATATTGAGCACACTCACTGCCTATAGCATATTCACGCAGAGTAACATCATCTATATTATTAGTTTCCGGATAATCAGCAGAATTATATTTTTTTCTTAAAATTTGAATATCGATATTATTATATTTTTTTTCTAGACAAGATTTAATCTTGAGATCCGAGTCATTTACTTCCTTTAACATTTTATTAAAAGTATTGTTATCTATAGAATTTAATTCTTTCCTTAATATTGGATCATATGCGTGTATTAACCAGTCCGACACTTCATTTGTTGAATGTTGATCCATATGTGCATCACTAGACGATGACATACTACTTCGTTGCTTTTTGGTAGCGGACCAGGCAGCGACCTGCATAATTTTAATTGCAATTTCAATATTGAGAGTATGATCGCTATTGAATACTGCGACTGCTTGAGGTTCATTTATCTTTTTCTTAAATTCTTCAAGATAATGGTTATAAAGATTTCCTACCATCATAGGGTTGTTAAAGTTTAAACTATCAAGATATTTTTGTTTTTGATTAAAAATAGTATGTGAGGCGGAAAAACTTTTTTTCCGTTCGGATGATAATATATCGATGTAATCCTGGATTGAGTTAGCATTTTCTAGTCGTGATTTTAATTCTTCCGCTGGCTTTTTCAGTGAACTGTTAGGTGGTAGATCATAGATACGCTTTTCGAGAGAATTAACAAGTTCCATCATATTTAGATGTGCTTGAATTTCGATAGCTGCACTTATATAGGCTACGCTAGGAAGGGTTTTTTGACTAAACATAGTTTTGTCCACCACTCGTCGTTTTGTGTCATTTTTAAAAGTATCTGGACATTTTATCATCATATTTAAATAAATCAATGCATAAAAATTGCTCAATATGTAAGTTTATGATTTATAAAGATAAGAGAGACCAAATTTCTTTCTTTTACCGCCCATTATTTGTAAACTGGTTATTCAGCTCAAAAATTGTCTACGTTCAAAAGGAGATGGCACATGAAGTTCGCTTCATTCTTAAAAGGACTATTCTTACTTCTACTTCCTCTTAGTTGTTTTGCACAAACAGCTAACATTATCAAAGCCCCCCAGCCAACCACCTGTATCACAGGAACATTTAGTAGTACGGGAACAAGCTGGAAAAACATTAACTTAACTTTAAAAAATACTTGCGGTGTCGGAGTTGATGTTCGCAGTACGACAATTACGTTTAACACTAAAGATAATTTAAATACGACTTTTTGGGGCAACTTCGGTAATGTAAGTTATCCTGACAATGCCAGCTTGAATATTACTTCTCAACCAGCTACCACCGGTGGTTTTTTAGCAACCTTATCTTTTCACATCCCCGATGCAGATTGGGCTAACAGTATATTAGCTAACAAAGGTGTGATCACTTTATCTTATGGTGCAGCAACAGCAGGATATGTCCAAGGATCAGTAAATGTTTATCTTGCAAGCACGCCGCCAACACAAACAGGCAGCATTAGTCTTACTAACAGTTCTGCAAAACCTACAAATGTGACGCAAACGTCTGCTGCAATTAACCTCGTCATGAATGGCACTACAGTGCAAACCGTTCAGCTTCCCTGGTCAGGTACACAAGTTGTTCCAGGATTAAATGTTGGAACGTATAACATCCAGGCAACGAGTGTTACTGCAACGAATGGAACAGTTTATCAAGGTACAGCGACACCTGCTTCTGTCGCAGTTACATCAGGCCAAACAGTCTCTAGTAAAATTTCTTACGCGGCTGTTGCTCAACCTGGCAGTATCAAAATTCAAGTTCCAGCGTTACCGAGTCAATTGACGGGCTACACTTCCAATCCAGCAGTTACACTGACAAATACCAGTACTGGTAGCACGTCATCTCAAAGTCCTAGCTGGAATGCGACGACTACAGTGAGTCAATTAACTAATGGTGCGACTTACAGTCTTGCAACACCAAATATCGTATTTAATAATTTTAATTGTGCGGGAACGTTTACGCCTGCAAGCGTAGTTAGCAGTTCAACAACTCCGCCGACAAGCGTATTGTCTTACACTTGCGTACAAGTGAGTCCTGCGACTGTTTCATTAAAAGTTTCAGGCGCGCCTAGCTCCACTTCTGCCGTGACTCTCACGTTTACACCGAGCACGGGCACCACACCAGTCACACAAGCTGTTAATTTAACGAATGGTTCTGGTACAGGCACCGTCCCATTAGTGCAAAATACAATTTACAACGTGTCTGCTACTAATGTGTCAGGCTTTAGCACGACATTCCAACCACAACCTTTGACAGCAACAAATGGTGCGACAGAAACTGTTACTTATAGTGCAGTCACCCCACCACCACCAGCCGGTGGTCGAGTCATTGCTTATTTGCCAGGCTGGTTGACACCACCACCCGCTGCGCAATTAGCAGCTGCAGGCTATACCCATATGCTGGTTGCATTTGGTGTATTCAGCACCACGTCACCGGGACAAATTACTTCAGCTTTTGACACCGTCACAGCAAGCTACATTCAATCTTTACACGCTGCCGGTATAAAAGTGTTGTTGTCCATAGGCGGCGCATCCACAAGCCTTCCTAATACCACCGTCAATTTTGACCAGGTATTAAAAGCTGCTTCTTCACCTGCTGCATTTCAATCGGCTTTCATTGCATCCTTAAACAGTTTAGTCACGCAATTTGGATTTGATGGAGTGGATTTTGATATTGAAAGTGGTTTAGGTGTAGGTGGAACCATCTCAGCGCCTACTGGAGATGTGGCGGCATTAGCAAATATTATTAATCAGATACATGCTAATTCACCTAATTTCTTAATTTCTCTCGCACCGCAAACTGCAAATATTTCTGCGACCAGCAGCTTGAATGAAACCTGGGCTAATTATGCAGCTTTAATTATGCAAACTTCCAAAGCATTAAGTTGGGTAGGCATACAGTTGTATAATACGGGTTGTATGAATGGTATCGATGGCGTTTGTTATGATCCTAATGCCACTAGCAGTCCAAACTTCAGTGTAGCGATGGCGACCGACTTGTTAGCAAACTGGCCAAGCACGAGTAGTACAGGCCAGCCTACAGGTTTCCAACCATACATTAGTATGCTGAATAGCAATCAAGTGGTTTTAGGTTATCCAGCGCCTAATGCTCAAGGCGGCAGCGACGGGGCTCCAGTCACACCGGTAGCTACCATTAAAAGAGCGATTCAGTGTATGCAAACTGCTGTGAAAGCTGCGAATAGTTGTGACACTTTCGTACCACCTAAAGCCTATGGTTTACTGGGTGGCGTATTTGAGTGGGAAGTGACTTACGATCAAAGTAACAACTATGCGTTCGCAACCGGTCTTAAAGCTTGTGCGACAACGGGTGCTTGTACTTAATATTTAAAAAGCGGGTTTTCATTTCAGGGCCAGACTTGCAATATAGTCTGGCCTTTTTCTTGTTCAAGGAATGATGGTATGGAAAGGATAATTGATAAAATCTGGAAGAGTGAGCCAACGATTGAAGGTGCGGGCGTACATTTAAGACGTGCATTTGGTTTTCATGAAGTTCCTTTGTTAGATCCATTTTTATTGCTTGATGATTTCCGTTCAGAAAATCCGGCGGATTATAAAGCTGGATTTCCCTGGCATCCTCACCGCGGCATTGAAACCATTACTTACATATTAGATGGCGATGTAGAGCATGGCGACAGCATGGGGCATAGAGGAGATATCTCTAGCGGCGATGTGCAGTGGATGACCGCTGGCAGCGGTATAATTCATCAGGAAATGCCAAAAGGAAACAGCAAGGGACAAATGCTCGGTTTTCAATTATGGGCGAATCTTCCTGCGCAATCAAAAATGATAGACCCGCGTTATCGTGGAATTAAGAGAGATCAAATACCAGTTGTCACATTAGAAAATGGAACAAAGGTAAAAATTATTTGTGGTGAATTAAATGGGATTAAAGGGCCGGTACAAGATGTTGTCATTGATCCTGAATATATGGATGTAGAAATTCCTGCGGGCAAAACCTTCACGCATACAGTGAAAGATTATCATAATGTTTTTGCGTATGTGATCGATGGTGAAGGTTATTTTGATCATCTGCGGCAACCATTTGCTCATCATGCAAGCGGTGTAAATTATTTTGATATGAGCTCACCGTGCCCCTGCGGTGATGGCACGTTAGTGTTATATAAAAAAGAAGGCACAAAAGTGACAGTGACGACTGACAAACATTCCGTGCGTTTTTTGTTGGTCAGCGGCAAGCCGTTAAATGAACGGATTGCGTGGTATGGGCCTATTGTCATGAATACGCAGGATGAATTGCGAAAAGCATTTCAGGAATACCAGGATGGAACATTTGTGAAGAATGTATCGTAATTTTTTGGCGAAAATTTTTAACTTTCAAGAGGTAGACATGAAAAAATATTTTATTTTTATTTGCTTTACGATGGTTTCATTATTAAGTGGCTGTGCGCATCAAGGTAATGCTAATCGCGATAATACGCCTACCTTGCCTTCGCATATGCAGAATCAACAAAATCAAGGCCACTCTCCTTCAGAGACCGCTGCCAAGATGATTTCACCTGTGACTTTTTAACGGTTTAGGATTGCGTAATTGCACTTTGGTAGGGTATTAGGCGCGTGCCTTTCGCGCCGTAATCCACCAATTAATGCATATTTTCGGTGGATTACGGCGCGAAAGGCACGCGCCTAATCCACCCTACCAAAGTGCAATTGCGCAATTCAGCCCCAAACTACAAAAATCGCCTAACCTTTGCTCAATAACTATGTTATTATCGCATTCACGCTCACCCAATTAAAAATAAAAAACCTACACAAACGAGAGAAGTATGCACAGCCATAGAAACGATCAAAGTGAATTGGAAAAACTTCCGATAGAAACTTTAGTAGAGATATTTTCCTATCTCAGCCCTGAAGATGTAGCTGCTCCCAATCTGGTTAGTAAACAATTCCACATTGCTGCTAATGACAATGTATTTTGGGAGAAAAAATTCAAGAAACATTTTCCTCACGTTTTCAAATCCCCGCAATCACAAACGGTCATCAATTGGTATGCTGAATTTCGTAAAACTTACGATGATGAATATGAATACTTACATGTAAATGTCAGGAAATGGTTTTCATCCGTAAAAGAAGAAGATGTTAATGGACTCATCTTTTTGAAATTAAGACATTTAGATATAGATGATAAAAAGGGTAGAGGGCTTTTAGGATGGGCACGGAAAAAAAACATTAAAACAGTATTAGATTATTTTTATCAGCTTGCAGTGGATGAGTATTTAGATGGAATTACTGTAAATACAACCAAAAGAGATGATCTCGGCAGAACTATCCTTCATTGGGCCATTAAGTGCTATCAAGCTCCAGATCTCATTGCTTTATTAATTTTTCAAGGTGCGGATATTCATGCTCGATGTAAAAACGGATTTGATGCATTCCGTCTTGCAGCAGCGGTGGGACACGCAGAAATTATTGAACTTTTAATTATGCAATATAATGCTGATATTAATAATCGAAGTTCGAATGGAGCAACCGCCTTATTACTTGCTATTGTAAATGGTCACAAAAATGTTGTTGATGTTCTTCTTAAATACAATGCAGATATCACCATTCCCTTGCATATGAATAGTTCGTATTATCAGAGAGTTAATGTTCTAGCAGGAGATACACCGCTTCATGCAGCAATTAAATTAGGCCACGTAGATATTTTTCAAGATTTAGTGATTAAAGGTGCAGACATTAATATTCGTGTAAACGGATATAATGCACTACATCTTGCAACACAAAAAGGGCAAGCAGAAATTATTGAACTCTTAATTACTCAATATAATGCTGGCATCAATGATCGAAGCTGGGCTGGAGCAACCGCTTTATTATTTGCTATTGAAAATAGTCACAAAAATGTTGTTGATGTTCTTCTTAAACATGATGCAGATATTACAATACCCTTGCAGACGAACTATACATATCATGAGAAATTTAATGTGGTAGCGGGCGATACCCCACTTCATGTAGCTTCGCGATTAGGGGAAGTTGCTATTGTACAAGTGCTAATTAATAAGAATGCTGATATTGAAGCTGTAAATAGTCAAGGACAGAAACCCGCCGACGTTGCCAAAAAAGATTCTAGATATGGGAGCGAATTGAAACTACTTACTTACATTGCAAAGGTAAACCGTTTGCCAGATAACCATTACAAAAACTCTTTTTCTTTCTTTAATGGATCTGTAAATCTCTCATTAGGATGTTCATCTACAGAGAAAAAAGCCGCGGCAAAGGCATTAGGAAAAGTCGTATTTTTCAATAACGATGATGCCGCCAAAATTTATAAATACAAAGCAAAACTGAAAGAAGAAAATATCGCAAAAGCATTAGATAATGGCGAGCTTGGGGTTATTTATCGTAGTTTGTGTGGTTAATGTGATCCAGGACTGTGGTAGGGTGGATTAGGCGCGCCTTTTTGCGCCGTAATCCACCGAAATACGCATTAATCGGTGGATTACGGCGCGAAAGGCACGCGCCTAATCCACCCTACCAAAGCGCAATTCAGACACTTGATTTCCTTTTAATTGAGGTTAAACTTTTCCCCCTATGAAATGCCGCCACTTTATTCGAAAGCACTGTCTCTCATGTGATTTATTATCTCGCGATTACTTATCGTCAATTGCGAGCAAAGAGCAATCATTAGCTTCTCTATTTCCTGAGCACCTATATAAAATAAAACCCTCAGTGATCTGCCAGCAAGGCACTGAAGGAACACGAAATAAAGCAAAATTAGCCGTAACTCTCATTCATAATGAAATAGAATTCGGCTTTTACAATAACAATATGCAATTTAAAAAATTAGAAGATTGCCCTCTGCATGCGCCTGCCATAAATGCAGTTTTAGTGGTATTAAAAAAACAGCTCACCACATACAAAATTATTCCCTACGATTTATCATCAAAAAAAGGTGAGCTTAAATATCTTTTAATAACTTATAGCGAAAGCACGAATGAATTATTAATCAGATTTGTTTTACGATCAAAAGAATGTCTGCCTCGCCTAAAAAATATCACACAGGAATTAGTGACGCTCAACCCTGGGATTAAAGTTATCACAGCAAATATTCAGAGCACTCATCAAGCCATATTAGAAGGTGATGAAGAAGTTGTACTGACCAGCAATGATTATATTACTCACCAGCTCGATCAGTATTTCCTTTTTCAAGGCCCGCGCAGTTTTTTTCAAACAAATTCAGGAATGGCATTGCAGCTATACCAGCAATTTCAAAAAGAATTAAGCGTGCTATCTATTCATTCCTTTCTCGATCTTTATTGCGGCGTGGGTGCATTTTCATTTTTTGCAGAAAAATATTGTTCGAAGGTAATGGGGATAGAAATTTCTGATGCAGCTATTTTCTATGCTAATAAAGCTAAGGAAATAAATGGCAGTATGAATACTAGTTTCTCCGCAATGGATGTTGAAGTGTTTTTGCAACTACAACAACCAGCCTCGTTTGATGCCATCATGGTAAACCCGCCGAGACGCGGGCTAAATGATTCAATTATCGCTCACTTAATGAGACTCGCTCCTGCTTATTTATTTTACTCAAGCTGTAATGCTAAAACTCTCCATAGAGATTTACTACAGCTTGAAAAGCAATATCAAATACAGTCCCTACAGATTTTTGATATGTTTCCTTTTACCAGTCATTTTGAAACATTAGCGGTGTTATCTAACCGTAGGGTCACATCTTAATGGCAGTAACTTAAGTGAATTAGGATTTCTTCCCCCTTCGGGGGAAGGTGCCGACAGGCGGAAGGGGGAGTAAAAACATTCCAAGTTAGACTATTTCAAAGAGTTTGAGGGGAAGAACGCCGGTGTCAAGTATCATCATAAAACAACTTTTTTCCCAATTGATAAAAGTTGTTTTATGATGATACTTGACACCGGCGTTCAGATCTTGACCAAAAGTGGAAAGTGAAGATGTGACCCCAATTTGCTCTGGATTTATAAGTTGAAGCAGGTAAACTTACGCAAACTGATTTCCGCTTTACAAAGGAATAAATTTACCAATAAATTTTTAATGGAATATTATGCGTTTACAACCCTCAAGTACAAAATCCCCATCCAATTTAATATTAGCCTTAACCGTCATCAGCTCCCTGCTTATCTTTGGTTTATGGCTTCCTTTTGGGTTTCACTTAATTGGCTTAATTGAAGAATGGGGCGTGTTAGGATTATATACCCAATACGGTGTGTTTTTTATTTCTGATCCAAGTAGCCCACTTGCTTATCATTCCCTACGCCCGTTAATTTTTTTCCCGCATGCGATCGCGCATTTTCTAGATCTTAATTCATTTGATTACTGGAACGTATTATTAATATTGTCGTTACTGGCTAAAAGCCTAGGCGCGGGTCTGTTGTTTTGGCAGGCAACGGGTTCGAGACGCTGGTCTATGATAGTTGCTTTGTTAATTATTATTTATCCAGCTGATACCATGCAGCTTTCCATGCGCTCTTTACATATTAATTGGTCACTTTCATTATTACTTTTAGCTAATGCTTTACTCATCACCGCGTATCGCGCATCAAAACCAGTACTTTCATATTCTCTGGGAATAATAGCAGCGATTATGCTTTGGATGGCGATTGCAATGTATGAAGCTGCTCTGCCACTCAGCATGTTATTTTTTTTAATTACCTATGTCAGGGAAGGTCTTCAAGCCAGCATAAAAGGGTGGTGGGCAAAAAAAAGTTTAGTCTTTATCTGGCTTGCGAGCATTACTCTCTATCTTGTCTATGCGTTCATGGCATTGCATAAAGTTAACTCTTATCAAAGTGAACTTCTTAATCATGCAAGCATAGTTGATATTTTAAAATCATCTTATACCAAGCTATTTAATCCGGGTTTAATGCGGTCTTTAATAGGAGGGTGGTTTGATGCAATTCGAATTGCCGCTGCAGAAATAAGTTTTATAGGCTATTTATATGTAGCAGGTGTGACGGCACTTATCTTAAGCGCCATGTTTTATTTTATAAAAAAATACCATCTGAATGAAGATTCAATTAAGAAAGCGCAAATAACACGACTTGCTGTGGTCAGCTTAATACTGGTCATGCTGGGATATTCGCCTTATCTATTATCTTTATCCCATCAATTAATTAATCAACGAACTTATTTATTTGCAACGCTGGGTGCGACATTTTTTTGGGGTGCGATTTTACTAGGAATTGCTCAATGGAAGAAAATAATAGCGATGGGCATTGCCAGTATTTTTATTTTCTTTGGTTTAGCATCACAACTTTTTCAATTCCATCATTATGTTCAACTCTCTGAAACGCAGCGTTCGCTGTTAAGAAATATTGTTGCCAATTATGATGGTATCAAACACCCGTCCAATTTGATTTTATTAGATGAGAGTATGAAATTGGGTCATACCTGGATGTTGATAGAAGGAGATTTGGAGGGAGCTTTAACCTATTTTTATGGGCGCAATGAATTGCCAATTGAAGTATGTCAGATGCCAGGCAGAGAATGGCGCTCTACCGATGCGTGGGGCCGTGAGGGATTATGCGTAGAAAATAAAAATGAATGGGTATTTCGTAAAGCTGCGACAACGCTGCCTGCTATTGAGAAAAAACTATCAAGTACTGAAACTACGATTTTAAAGATAAATGTAGATGGTTCTATTAATAATGATATAGCTTTGACTAACTATCGCGAAGATTTGCTCAACGGTGATAATGATTTAGCAAAACGTTATCGCAATATTCTCATCTCTTCTAACTGGACAAATCACTTTAATAAATTATGGGCAGCTCATGCCAAGGATAGTGTCAAATGGAGTTTTGGTGATTGGTGGAGTCTTGAATTACCAATTACGGGCAGTGGATGGCGTGAAGCTGAGTGGGATGTGGGTAAGTTATATCATCATGCAGCTGCGTGGAAATCTCAGGAAAACGCTAGTTTATTATTTAATTTTTCTCCGCAAAATAAACCGTATTTGCTGCGTGGAAAATTCGATGTCATTCTTAATGAACCCATTCGCAAAAGTATCAAGCTTACTATTAACCAACATAACATTTCTTATGATTGGGTGGGGCAAAATGAATTTCAGGCTCAAATCCCTTGGGATTTTTTGATCACGGGAATTAATAATATTAATTTTTATTCTGACGTTGATCATAATTATTATGATTTATCGATTAAGCTGGCGTCGTTTGAGATTTCACCGGTTTAAATTATGGAGGTTGCTGTGCAATACCAATCTAAATTTCGTTCGGGCTTTTTTATTATTTGTTCTGTGTGGGGAATAGGGGTTGCTGTTCTTGCTCTTTTAAACATTCTTCATTCCCAAAATGGGTTTCTTTGGCCTATGGGACAAGATCTTGATTGGTCGTTGATACTGAAACAAGGCGTAGGTTCTGTTGCAGCCGGACAAGAATATGCTCTGGATCATAGAAATCCTCTTTCAGCATGGTTCTATACTATCGCATCGCCGCTTATACTTAATTTTGAATATGGTTTTCACCTACTGCATTTGATTTCATGTTTGATGCTGGGTGTGTCGGTCTATCTGCTGATTTGGCAGTTTTGTCGAGGACGTGTATTACTATTTCCTGCAATAACAGGCTCAATAATTTCACTATGGTGGTTTTGGTCTAACAGTACTCAAGTAGTATCACTCATGCTCGCGGTACTCGCTTTATCGGTATTAACTGTTTGGTCTTATTGTTGTTATGTAGATTCTGAAAGAACGCGCGGTATCTTTTATGGATGGAGCATCACTCTCTGGCTTCTTGGTATTAGTACTTACACCATTCAATGCGGCGCTATTATTCCAATTTTTTTAATTGCAGCATTCAGAGGTCCATCAAAAAGTATTAAGCGTGCTGTAATAGATATTCTGCCTTATTGTTTTGTAGGTGCAGCATTTATGGGAATCTGGATTGCAAGTGCCTACCCATTTTTTGCTGATATTGGTGTTAAACAGACAACGCATTTCAATATTTCCTGGGGACAGTTGTTGCAGTCAATGAAGTTTTTTATATGGCACCCGTCATTGTCGATATATCTGAACAATGCTCTCAGTGTCTGGTCGATATCTTCTATTATGTTAATCGTAGTTATTTTTACAATCATAGTAGGGGCTATTGTTTTTAAAACATTTTCTGCCAAAGATTTTGAGAAAAACTATTTTCGCCAAGGCGCTGCGTGGACATTAGTGACTGCTATTGGTCTTGCTATCCCGACGCTTTTACTCGAAGCGTCAAGTGCAACTTGGCTGCCTGGCACGCGAAGCGACATGATGTATGCTGCATTTGTGCCTATGGTTTTCTTTTCAATTTTAATTGGGATTACTCCCGTTCGTGCGATGAAATATATTACGTTAATAGGTGCTTCTGTATTTGGTAGCTTAATAATACTGCTTAATCTAGAGCAAAATCGCCAAGGTATAGATTTGATGCGCTGGCAGCAGGCATTAATTAACGGTATCAAACCAATACAGGATGCCGTGCCACAGAATTTACATTTTATTGTCATGAGCGAAGGAAAAAATGGTAATCAAAATGATGCATTTGCTGATAGGTTTGTGCAAGACAAACTAGCCAGAACCCCATTCAGATGGTCTTATGAATCGAGTCCTTCAGAGGTCACTATGCGACTAATGCAAACTCAACCTGCTCCTGCTAATTATACAGGATCATGGCGCATGGTTTTTGAACCAATAGGCGTAAGAGGGGCATTATCTAATAGTTCTACTCTTGTTCCTTATTACAATGTACGCGTGGTGAAATTTGATGGAAAAAATGTTCAGTTGTTAACTGAGGTTAAACCACAAGACGTGGTAGGTTGGCAGGCGGATTTTAACTATTAATCAAAATTCACGCGTTCACGCTCAACAACAAGCGGGCGGAATCGAACCTGATTGTAGATAGCTAATATATATTCACCCAGTATGCCTACAAAAAATAGTTGAACGCCGCCAAAGAAAAATAATGCAACGATCATAGTCGGTATACCGTGATTGGCGGTTGATACTCCAAACAACACCGTAAGCATAACGCAGAAAGCATAAAATATACTGAGCCCGGATAGCACTAATCCACATATTAAAGCTAAACGTAACGGTGCACCGCTAAAACTAACGATGCCATTCATGCCTTGACTTACCATACTCATTAACTTATTACGCGATACGCCATGTTTACGCGCACGCCAGGTGTAGGAAATACCAACGGAAGAAAATCCGCAATCGAAAGTCATCAAGCGCATAAAAGGTTGGGCGTCATTAATTTGTTTCATGGCATTTAAAACAACGCGGTCGACCAATTGGAAATCACCTGTGTCGGGTGGATAATTCACATAGGTTAATTTAGAGAGTAGACGATAATACAATTTTCTTGCACTTCGAATAAAAAAACCTTCTTCACGTTGAGCGCGTATGCCATACACAATTTCATAACCGCTTTCCCATTTTTCAACAAATTGCGGAATTAATTCAGGTGGGTCTTGAAGATCAACCGGCATAAATAAAATAGTGGCATCGCCTGTTGCATTCAACACACCATTATAAGTATTTTTTAAAATGCCAAAATTTCGCGAATTAATAATTATTTTTATCCGCTTGTCTTTTGTCGCTTCCTGTTTTAAGAGTTCGACAGTGCGATCAGTGGAACAATTGTCGCAAAAAATATGTTCGAGTTCATAGTTGGGTAAGTCACGCTCAAAAACTTTACGAACTTCGTTTATGCATTCGAGAATGCTATCTTCTTCATTGAAGCAGGGTGTGACGACGGAAATTTTTTTCTTCATGAAAGTGCCTCAATTTTATGCCAAAGTAAGTTAACTTGTTTATACCAAGCGTAGTAAGTTTCTGTGTCGCCGAATAAATCCGTTAAACCTTCAACCAGAAAAGGGATTCTTTTATCCATGACATCTGTATGAGATAGACTTTGAAACGGATCCAAACCCGAGTGGACGATAGTATTATTATTTCCAACTAAAAAACCAATGTTATTTGTATTTGTTGCTACAGAAATATTGCAAGTTGCATCAAGCGTGTTAGTCAAAACAGCTTTCCATGTTTCAGCCTCTGAACTTATTTGCGAAAAGTTAACATCCTTATATCCTGCTTCTGCCATCAGTGCAATTAAATGGATGCCGTAAAAACGTAATGCGCCGCCGCCGTCTGCGTGTACGCGTTTCCATGTCTGAATGTTATTTGCATAGTGATGTGCGCGAAAATCCCAATTAACAGATTGAATAGGATTCGAGTTGTTTAAAAATGCTTTACCCCAGTTGGTGTAACGAAAATTATAGCCTATGCGAAATTTTTTGTTTGAAGTTTCTAGAAGATTTAATAGTTCATCTGCTAATTGAGGCGAGCTTGCGAGTGGTTTTTCGAGAAACAGATGCGTGATATTTTTACGCATCAGACATTTTTTCACCCAGTCGAATTGTTGTTTGGGAGGCAATGCAAAAACGACTGCATCGCAAATATCTAAAATGGCATCTTGATCGTGAACCCACTCAATTTGATTAGCGAAGCCTCTGACATCCTTGCGGCTTTCAAGAGTCGCCTGATAACGTGTAGGCAAAACAACTGTCACTTGGCAGGATTGGACTAAAGCGGGCAAATAACCGTAAAGTCCGAAACCGCCGCCTAAAATTGTAACTTTCATTTACATCATCCTTCCCTGACATGGCGTGCATTTTATTACTATAAAAATTCAAACACAACAAGCATGGGGTCACATCTTCGGTGAATTAGATGTCATTCCCGCGCAGGCGGGAAACTATTCTTCTTTTTACCCTATAGTGTGGTAGAAAAATGGGTTCCCGCCTGCGCGGGAATGACATCTAATTCACTGAAGATGTGACCCCATCCTTGACAGCTATTTGAAAGTTTTATAGATTGCTTTCTCATCAAGAAAATGAAGGATCATGATATGTTTGAGATTAAATCGTGCGAAGTATGCGGTGCGGACAAGCTTACTTCAGTGCTTGATTTGGGTTCACATCCTATGTGTGACGATTTGGTTCCTGTCGGGGAAGACAGGGTTTGTCATGAATATCCCATCGAAATTTTATTTTGTGAAAACTGCGTCACCGCGCATCAGCGTTTCCAGGTGCCGAAGAAAACCTTATTTCCCACTACCTATCATTATCGCGCCAGATTTACTGCCGATGTTTTAAACGGCATGTCGAAGCTCGTGGACGCTTGCGAAGAGCGTTACGGTTCATTGCAGGGCAAGAAAGTATTGGATATTGGCTGTAATGACGGTAGTTTGCTGAATTTTTTTGCTGCTAAGGGTTGTAAAACTTTTGGAATTGAACCAACAGGTGCGTCTGCAGATGCCCGCCAGAATGGTCATACCGTTTATAATGATTTTTTATCTGAAGAAACGACGCGAACTATTTTAAAAGAACATGGCAAGCCGGATATCATCACATTCACCAATGTTTTTGCGCACATTGAAAATTTACCTGAAGTGATTAATGCCCTAAAAATCCTTGCTTCAGATGAGTTAATGATAGTCATAGAAAATCACTATCTTGGTTCGGTACTTCATGGCAGTCAATTCGATACTTTTTATCATGAGCATCCGCGAACCTATAGTTATTCATCATTTTTACACATAGCCAAAAACTTAGGCCTGACATTGCAGGATATGGAATTTCCTTCCCGATACGGCGGAAATATTCGAATATTTATGGGCAAAACAGTTGCACCGATAAATAAAGACCATCATCAAAAAATTCTCTCGGAAGAGCAAACTTACTTAAATAAATTTGCTGAATTAAGGGAAAAAATTGAAAAATGGAAAGCTAATAAAGGCAAGTTGCTCGAATCAATCAAAAAAAGTAACAAAAAATTGCGTAGTAAAGCATTTCCGGGAAGAGCGGCTATTTTGATAAAAATGCTCGGCATAGATGAAACAGTCATATCATCTGTTTATGAAAAACCTGGCTCTATGAAGATAGGGCATTATGTGCCTGGAACCCGTATTCCCATTTTATCGGATGATGATCTGTTTGCTGTGGATAATAAAAATGAGGATATTCTGAATTTTGCATGGCATATTCCCACAGAAATTAAGTCTTATCTGACAAGCAATGGTTATAGTGGGAAGGTCATTAATATTTTAGATCAGGAAGATTTATAACGGAGAAGGGTCAACTACCAACAGGTGTGTTGAAAGTAACAGGTATGTCACCCCGAAAAACACCCCGCCACTGTCTTTGGTAAGAACACTGTTCTAGCCGGGGTGTTTGTTCGGGGCCCGGGTTTTTGCGCAATTGAAAAGAATGTTTTTCTTCTCGCTTCCGCAATAGCCCGGGCCCCGAACAAATACGCCGGCAAGCGCGGTGTTCTTCAAGCTGACAATGGCAGCGTATTTTTCGGGGTGACAGACCTGTTATCTTCAACACACCTGTTATGTCTTCAATAGACCTGTTAGCACCTGACCCTTCCTCACTTCATATACCCTCTAATCTGCTCCCGCGTTTTCCTCTCCACATCCTCACCTTGTTTAAAAGCCTGATACCACTCTACCGTATTCGTCAAAGCCTCATCCAAATTCCAGCGCGGCTTCCATCCTAATTTACTTTTCGCTTTTGAGCTATCCAGCTTCAAAAAAGTGGCTTCATGCAATTTCGGTGTTAAGACTTCACAATGGAGTTCTTCATCACATAAACGTTGAACGTGTTTTACTATCCAATCGACTGACTTCACATCTTGCTCTTCAGGCCCAAAATTCCATGATTCTGCGTATTGTCCAGGGGTTTGATAGATATACTCAGCCAGTTGCAAATACCCTTGCAGCGGCTCCAGCACGTGCTGCCAGGGACGCAGGGCGTGAGGATAGCGCACAACAAATTTTTCTTTATTGATTATGCTGCGCATTAAATCTGGAACTAGCCTATCAAGCGCCCAATCCCCCCCGCCAATCACATTTCCCGCTCGCACACTCGCAAGACTGCCAAGATAAGAATGGCGGTAAGCGGCGGTGACTAACTCTGCGCAAGCTTTGCTATTACTATAAGGATCATGTCCGCCGAGCCTGTCTTCTTCCCTGTACCCCCAATGCCACTCTTTATTTTCATAACATTTATCAGAGGTGATATTAATAATCGCTTTTGCAGTGCTAGTTACACGTGCAGCTTCGAGCAAATTAACCGTACCCATGACATTGGTTGCATAAGTTTCGACAGGATTATCATAGGAATAACGCACTAAAGATTGCGCTGCCATATGAAAAATAATTTCCGGCTGGTGCTGAAGTAAAGTCGATTTTAACAATTGAAAATCACGAATATCACCTTGCACACTCTGCATATTGCTTGCAACTTTTGCCAAGGTAAATAAATTCGGTTGCGTTGGCGGTTCAAGAGAAAAACCCGTTACATCCGCGCCTAATTCTTGCAGCCACAGGGCTAACCAACTACCTTTAAAACCAGTATGACCAGTCAGAAATACTTTTTTATTCCGCCAAAATGAAATATCCATCACCATATTTTCCACGGTGCTGTTTTTGTTTCCCACAAGTGTTCAAGATAATTTTTATCTCTCAGGGTATCCATCGCATACCAAAAATCTTCATGCTGAAAAGCCGAGACCTGATGAACTTCCGTTAAACGTTCCAAAGGATCTTTTTCCCAAATCGTTGCATCGTCTTTTATATAATCGAGTGCCTTGGGTGACATGACAAAAAACCCGCCATTTGCCCAGCCCATGCCGCCATAAGGTTTTTCCTCGAAATTAATTATCTTTTCGCCTTCAAGATTGATAGCGCCAAATCTTGCCGGTGGTTTGATAGCTGTCAGCGTTACCAAGCGATTTTTTGATTTATGAAAATTAATTAATTCAGAAATATTGACGTTGGAAACGCCATCGCCGTAGGTGCAACAAAAATCGTCATCACCTAAATGATGAGCAATACGTTTGAGACGCCCGCCTGTCATGGAGTGTTCACCTGTATCAACCAAGGTGACGCGCCACGGTTCAGCATAATTCTGATGAATTTCCGTGACATTTTTTTGTATGTCGATAGTCACATCCGACATATGATGAAAATAATTGATGAAATATTCTTTAATTAAATATCCCTTATATCCAAGACAAATAATAAAGTCGTTCACATTGTGCGCGGAATAAATTTTCATGATGTGCCAGAGAATAGGTTTGCCGCCTATCTCAATCATGGGTTTTGGTCTTAATGAAGTTTCTTCACTGATACGCGTGCCTAATCCACCTGCTAAAATAACTGCCTTCATACGGTTTATCCTTACCTTTTAGACTCGCATAAACTACCTTTATCCGTGATAAAAATAAAGTTTTAATTATCAAGGTTCTTTGAGACATTCCCATTAATATCTTTTCCCACAAGTTATATATGATCATATAGACCATAGCTCTTCTAATCGTTTTCTCACAATGGATTGGTTGACGAAGAAACACCTGCAATGATTAAATCAGCCACACAAATTTCATTAAAAAGTCCAACGAGGTATTTTGTGCTAAGAACAAAGATTGAGCAATTACAACAATTACAAAAACATCGTTTGAATGGCCGACCATTAAGTCAACTTCCTTACGATAGCCAAATTGAATTTTGCCGAACAAATAAAGAAATTGGCGAGCTTGCTTTTCAGGCTTATGAGCAAATGCAGCATGATTCGCCATTGGAAGCTGCACGCTATTTTATCGTTTCTTTATATAATCATGAGAAAAAAGCAGTTGTTATCCGACATGCAGAATCAGCTAAGAGTATCTCTACTCCGAATTCCAATGATATTAGCCCACTAGAAACAAAGGAAGATACATTTAAACTTGGTGTTTGTTATTTAATAGGTATTGGTAATTATATTCAAAATAAAAGTATTGCTTTCAAATTAATTAAACTAGCAGCTGAACAAGGTGATGTAACCGCGCCAAATTACCTTGGCGTGATGTACGATGAAGGTGAAGGCGTACCTAAAGATGAGACAGAAGCTGTCAAATGGTATCGATTAGCAGCGGAACAAGGTCATGCAACTGCACAATTCAATCTTGGCGTGATGTACGATGAAGGTGAAGGCGCTCCTAAAGATGAGACAGAAGCTGTCAAATGGTATCGATTAGCAGCGGAACAAGGTTATGCAACTGCACAATACAATCTTGGCGTGATGTACGATGAAGGTGAAGGCGTTCCTAAAGATGAGACAGAAGCTGTCAAATGGTATCGATTAGCAGCGGAACAAGGTTATGCACCTGCACAATACAATCTTGGCGTGATGTACGAAGTTGGTGAAGGTATACCTCAAGATAAGGCAGAAGCTGCCAAATGGTTTCGATTAGCAGCGGAACAATGTGATGCAGACGCCATCAAAGAGTTATCTGAAAAGAAAAACTTCTCTGCCATTTATCATGCAGCCATGCTTGAACAAGATGAAGCTTCAGTGATTAAACTCCTCTCAGGAAAAAACTCCAATAGTGAAGAATTATTATTTGATATCAATCGCTCTGTTAAAAATAATGTTTTATTTGAAACAGTTTTAAGTATTATTTCTCAGCTAGAAGAAAAGGGTATTAATACAGCTAGATATCAGTCAGCAATTAATGATGTATATATTCAAAGAATATTAGCTGGCCATGAAGAAAAAAATAATTGTTTTGAAGTGTATGATGATCAAAGCTTGCAATCTTTATATAGTTCACTAAATAAAATCAACTTTTCTAATGTTGCGGCTGAACAAATTCAACCTCTTTTAAATCTTTTGATTGATAGCTGGTATGCAGCTACCAATTTCCAGTTTTCCAGCAAAATTAATATTAAAACCACGAAATATTTATCCCAATTAATTTATAAATTAAATAGTCAGTCAGAACCGAGTCTTGATGCGCATACCGCTCGTCAATGTTCATTGATTCTGATTAAACAGCACTTAGGCGAGCAATATGAGATTGCTTTCAAGTCACTAGAATTGAATGATCTTAATCTGTTACTAGCATTAATTAAATCAAAAAAACCAGTCGAACAAATTAATAAAATGTTTGGAGAAAATATTATTGTTGAGGTTAGTATCGATGTGATACAAAGCGTTATTACTGGATTGGTTGAGTATTTAAAAAATAAGGTTTCTACTTCTCCTTATTTCGATAGTTTGAATCGATTAATAAAATCCAATGATAATTTAAGTGATGAACGTGGATTAAGAGATACGCTGGGAAAAATCCTGATTCATACATCTGAATATCATTTAATCAGAAAAGAAATGCGTAAGAACACATTTTTCAAAACATTGGAATTAGATAATGAAGCTAAAGGAATATATAGTCTGCTTAGACATAAAGATCTAAAAGGATTGAAGCAATTTTTGGAAGATAACAAAAAAAGACTTGAAGCCGGTGATCAGGTTTATTCTCCGAGTTCTAAATAAAGAAGGTCAGGTTTATATAAACCTGACCCAACTCTTTATCACTACAGATTTAATCTAACACCTACTGTACCCATGTTGTAATTTTGTGAACCAAATTTCACCTGCCAATTGCTGGTTGCTACGTGGGTTGGATAAACCGTAGAACCAAACGCAAAGTGGGTGTTGGAGAGATACAGCCATCGATATTCAGCAAACAAGCTTACGCACTCGTTTATATCGTAGCTCACACCAGCTTTTACTTGGGTCGCAACGGTAGGAGAAGTATCGGTGGTATTTGCGTTATAGTGATTAACTCCCGGCTCAGCTGGAGCTACTTGCGAAGCATCTGCATCTGAGATTTTGACAATCGCACCACCAAAACCAACACCTAGATAAGGGTGAAACAGCCAGCAAGGGATATTAAGGTTTAAAACAGCATTAGCGAGAAACACACCAGTTTTCATTGGATAGGTTACTACAAAATCGTGTTCAGGCAATCTCGATGTATTATTGGTAAGATTTCCAGAAAACGTCTTCTTGCCAACGTAATATCCTTCTAATTCAGCAGCAGGTGTTAACGTCCATTGCCAGTCGGAAGCTAGGGATAGCTCTCGTGCCTGATAACCAACTTGTGCACCAGCAAGCCATATTGATGGATTATTTGTATGACCGAAAGCATTAACGGCTAAAGGACCACCAACCCTGGGCGCGTAAAAAGCTGTACCAAACTGACTAATCTGAGTTTGATCAGATGCGCCGCCGCCACCAAAAACACCTGCATAAAACTTTCCAGGTAAAACGAGGTTATTGGATGTCGTTGCAGCGTGGTGGTTCGCAAAAGTAGAACCAGTTAAAGCCAATAAAAATAATGATGAATATATTTTGTTCAGATGTAGTTTCATTCAAGTCTCCGTTTGATGTTTAACTTCCATGTACCCATAGGATGTACAAAAATTAGTTTGGAGGTTTTTGGGGGGATTGTCAAATATTGAGGGTGAGTGCCTGTTATTCCCGCACCAGCTTAAGAAAGCCTTCCCCACAGGGGAAGGTGCCGATAGGCGGAAGGGGGATAAATTTTATATGGAATTTATCCCCCTTCCGCCCTTTGGGCACCTTCCCCTGTGGGGAAGGCTTTCTTAAGCTAGCACAGTGACAACTTAACCGACCTTCCTCGCCGGCACCCCAACATAAACGCCCGGCTCACATATATCTTCTACTACTACCGCACCCGCTCCAATCACGACATTTGAACAAATATTCAATCCATCAATCACCGTCGCACCCGCGCCTATCGTGACAAAATCACCGATCTTGGTCCGACCGGCCAATACCGCATTCACGGAAATATGACAATATTTCCCAACAATACATTCATGTTCAATAATACAATGTGTATTAATCAAAGTTGCATCGCCTATTTTGGCATAAGGGCCAATATGTGCCGCATGTCCAACAAACACTCCCAAATCGTATTCAGCATTTTTTCCAAGATAGGCAGTATTAGAAATAATGCTGATAACAGGGCTATCCCCGATTATTAACTTATTAAAAATAAGCGCGCGCTCGCGATTGTCTCCTACCGCTACTATGCAAAGTTTATTATATTGGTCTTTGAAATTAGTTAGCACATCAAAATCAAATATTTTTTCATTTTCTTGGGCTCGCTCATCTATAAATACAAGATGTTCTACCCCACTACTTAATGCAACATCGGCCACGCTGCGTGCATGACCACCACAACCATAAATAACTAATGACATGACAACACCTTTTAATTTTGATTTACACTGGAAGAGTATGTGTTTTCTGTGTAATCACTCATGTGGGTAATGACATGAGGCTTGTCAGAAGAAATCTGATCCAGAATAGCAATATGTTCGCTAACAACATCTTCCCATGTACGCTGTGATAATTCGTTATACGTTTTTAACTGCGCAGCTAATAATTCTGAGCTATTTAATAATGCCCATTCAATACGATTTGCCATGCTTCGCCAATCATAAGGATCAAATAACATCATCTCTTGTAACGCAGGGTCTGTGATAACTTCTTCAGTCACAGGTATTCTTCCCATCACTACAGGTGTACCCACCGATAATGCTTCAGTAAAAGTAAATGGACATCCTCCTTCACTCAAGCTTGGATTCACAGCGAGTTCTGCTAACTTGTAACATGCGGCTAATTCAGTACTGCTTAAAGCATGCAGACATAATACATCTTTTTCTAATTTATGTTTTACAATGAATCTTTCAATCAGCGGCATCACTTGTAAATTTCCAGTGAGAATCAGTTTGCATTGAATATATTTTTTTCTCAACAAATATTCATATGCTCTCAGTAAGGTAAGAATATTTTTTGAAGGCCTGAATTGGCTGGCATAAAATAAAAACTTGACCGATTTATTTGTGAAACAATTTACATATTCGTGATGTGGGGATTTCTGTAATGCGGTGATTAATAAATACTGACAGTAATTTTTTTCTACGCCTGCTGTATCAGGAAAATTATGAACTTTAATCCAGTGGCTTAAATCATTTGGCGCGTGACGTACCACATGAATCGCTTCTGGATGGATAGCGTATTTTTCTACGAGAGTATTTGTTTTGATGTGATCACTATAAGTGACAAAATGCTCGGCGCCCAAAATAGCTTGCTCGACTGCTTTAAAGTTTTCGAGAAAACGGTCGCCGCCGACATCAGAAAATCCTATGGCAAATTCTGTCATGACAACATCTGGCACGCACATTAAGCGCGGTGCATTAATTCTGTTAAACGATGGCCAAAATGCCGTGTGACAAAACCAGGCCTTGACGTGAGTGCATTGATTAATCTGGCGTAATAATATTTCTAATTCACCTTGCTCCATAAATTTATATAAACGTAAAAATAAGTTATGATTTTTCGGCTGCATCAACGAATGATGTATTTTTTTTAAATAAGGTGATGCGCTTTTATAAATATATTTACTGACCAAACGGCCGCCCACGAGAAGTACATAACTCGGCAATAAAATACATTGTATTAATGCGGTGCATGCCAGAGCTAATACAATCATTCCGGCACTGCGTGATGTTACCAGTTTTTTTTCAAACCATTTCGCACGTTGTATAACAAATGTTATTAGATGAGAAAATGTACGCTTGAACTTGCCGCTACCCTTAGATCGGTTTTTGTAAGCCAGATAAGCTTCGTATAATTGTAAAATAGCCGGCTTACCTGCAGGTGTGAGTAAATCAAAACTATCTACCGGAACACCCTCATCTTTGCAAAGACGTAATAGCGGTTCTTTAAACCAACTCGGACAAGCAACAAGAAATCGAATGTCAGATCTATTCGCTGCATGCCCAAGAAATGCCGCTAAATATCTCCCTAAACCTTCATGATTCAATTCTACAGTAGGCGGGAAAGCAAGATAGATGCCATAGGTTTTTATAGACATGACTGGATGACCTCCCAATATTGACTCGCCACTTGTTTGTGATTTTGTACTATTGTTGAAGGAAGTTTATTCCGTTGTTCATGCGCATTGGTTTCCATCCATAATAATTTTCTTGCGATTTGTTCAGGTTGGTCTGCCGGCATCCACATAATATTCAAGTTGAATTGTTCTTCAATTTCACGCATCGCAGGATAATCACTAGACAAGGAAGGGACTTGCATTTGAGCTGCTTCAATTACGCTAAATGTTCCATTATCAATCTGACAGGGGTGCCAAAGAAAAACTGCATTTGCCAATTTTTTTAGATATTCAGCAGATGATAATTCACCAGCAAAATGCAGGTTCGATTTTAACATAGAACTCATGGAAGTGATTTCTGCGAGTGGCTTGAGATGAGGCATATTATTTTTTAAAATGTGCTGAGTATTAACGCCAGTCACATGACATTCAAGCGTGCCACCCAATTCTTCATAATAAATTTGTAATGCTTTAAGTGCATTAATATGATTTTTGTGCGGTGCGGTATTGGTTGTCCAAAGGAAATATGGTTTAGCCTGGAGCACATTTAAATGCGGTGGCCGTTGCAAATCAGGAATTAACATCGGCATTTTATGTACGTTTTGCGGTGGCAAACCAGCATATTGCAACGCATCTTGTTTAGTGAATTCAGTTGTTACCATAATGTGTTGGGCAAACCGCGCAGTGTTGAGAAAAGCCTGATCGTGTCCAGCTAGCTCAACCACATATCTTTGCAGGAAATCATAGACCATTAACACATAAGGACGAATCGGCAAGATAGGCTGAGAGACTCTGTCGCTGATGATTATCCACATATCACAATCTGTAAGCTGCTGGATGCCATCGTCTGGCGTGATGTAGTCGAGATGGGATTGCCAATCACTGTGTCCGGCATAAATCATTGCACGACGTGCTGCATCTTTCTTAAGTATTTTCCAATGATAGGTGCGCTTTGACAAATATTCTGGAAGGTCAGCAAAAAATTCTTCTGCATAGGAAGAAGGTTCGTCCGGACAGACTAGAATAATATCTGCATCTTCACCACAGTGACGACTTCCTTCCCATAATGTTTTTGCAAGAATTTTTGCTCCTTTCAACGTGCCGCCACGATAATTGATGGGCATGATGATGGCAATACGTTTTTTACGCGGTTTTGTAATCAGTTTAAGTGCACGCTGCTCTTCAAGAGTTTGACGTAGTTGAGCAAAACTATTGCGCCAAGCTTGCTCGCAATTTTCTGGACGCATAGAATTTAGTAAACAAGTTTGCGATTCACGAATACTTTTTATTAAATCCCAATCATCATTTAGAATACGTTGAATTTTATCGCGTGCTTCTGTAATAGATTTACAACGCCCGGGTAAATCTTTACCGCCCATTTTATCTAACATGCCTCCACCCATAAACACTAATGGCATGCCGGCCCTAATTGCTTCCAAAGGATGGAAATGAATATGATTAGGCTCAGTAGAGTGATAAAACATGACACGAAATTGACGAAAATTCCGTGTATTTTCTTCACTGGATACGAAACCTAATACTCGCGGGTCATGGACTTTTATGGGTTGCGCGCCGCCGCATGCAAAAGGAAAATCACCAAAATTTTTACAAAAATTAGTATAAACTTCTTGATAGTAAGAATTGAACTTATGATCGGGACAGATAAAAAATAAACGCTTATCCTTGCCTTCCCATTCATTGATCATTTCGCAAGAATTTAAACCTAGCGGTAAAAAAAGTTTACGTTTCTGTATGTAAGGAGACTCGATTTCATGCAAGTGATCGTAAGCTTGTCCAAACCAGAATCGCTGCCCTAATTTTTGTAAATTAGAAATGCCGTGATAAGAATTACTAATTATTTTTGTATAAGAATAATCTTTACTTAAACCATAGGTTCGCCAAATCAAGGCACCATTAAATTTTTTTATATTTTTAAATATACTGAGTGAATGGGCAATAAAAAACACGACGTCAAAATATTTGTTTGCAATTTTCCAGGCAGCATCGGGCACATCTTCATACCAGTTGACCTGATTCAGTATCGCTAATTCTTCCGCAGGAATAGTTAAATTTTTATCTTCGGAGTAATCGATATCTGCACTACGAAAGTTAATGGCAACGGGAATTTTTTTGGGTAAAAATATTTCGGTAATTCCAATTTTCTTTAACATGGGAATTTCAAATTTTCGTGCAGTTGTATGGTTTAGTAACCACATTACTCTTGTCATATGACCCCCGCTTGATAATGCTTGATACCTTCCTCAACATTACCATCAAAAACAATATTGCCTTCATGAATATGTATTACTCGATTACACAAACTACGCACGGCATGCAAATCATGTGTCGCCAGTATCATCATTTTGGCATTCTTTACTAATTCGATAATGCGCGTGCGTGCTTTAGCCATAAAGTTTGCATCGCCAACCCCAATGACTTCATCCAATAACAATAAATCTCCTGGAATGGATGTGGAAATAGCAAACGCGAGACGCACTAGCATGCCAGCAGAATAAGTTTTAATGGGATAATCAATGAATTTACCTAAATCAGCAAATTCAATAATTTCAGCTGCGAGTTGTCGCATTTGCGAAGGACGCTGACCCAATAATAAGCCGCGATACAGAATATTTTCTCGACCTGTTGCTTCTGATTCAAACCCTAAGTTTAATTCAAATAACGACCGGACTTTTCCATGGACTAAACGTTTTCCCGTAGAAACGGGGTACAAGCCTGCAATAGTTTTAAGCAGCGTGCTTTTACCTGCGCCATTGTGTCCGATGAGTGCGACACAATCACCCGCATTAATTTCAAGTGTGACATTTTTTAATGCGTGTATATCTTGCAACTGGGGGTTGCGTTTTAATCCTATCAAATTAAACGCATAAGCTTTTAATGATAACTCTCGATAGGCAAGCATGGAATAATGAACATTGATATTTTGTAATTGCACTAATTGCATCATAAATAATAAATCACTTTCTTTTCATTGTATTTGACTAATAACCACGTGCACGACCATAACGCTATGCAAGCAGCAAAAACATACAGATAATCATCTGCAGAAGGCAGTACACTATCCAGCACTGGTTTACGAAATAAATTTAAAAGATGATAAATGGGATTATATTGAATCAGATAGTCTATCTTGGCCTGCTTATACATATCAGGTAAAAACAGAATGGCAGAAATATAGTAAACCACTTGCAAAATAATTTGTATTAACTGCGAAAAATCTCTGAAACGGGTGCCAAGAAATGCAGCTATTGTTGTCAGCGGCCATGCGAATAAAAATAATATTGAAAAAGAGAGTAATAAACTGAACCAATAAACCGTGATTAATTCAGGCCGCCAAAGCAATACCCACAACATTAATCCGCAAAACGCTACCATTAAATTGATGGTAGAAGCGATGACACTTCGCAATGAATAAATCAATAATGGATGAGTGCATTGTCTTATATAACCCTCAGCATTAATAAAAGCATGACATCCTGCCATAATGGTGCCCACAATAAATTCCCAGAATATTAATCCTGAAAAAATGAATATGGCATAACTGCCCATAGGAACATGAAAAAAATTCCCCATGATAAACGTGAACAATAGTGTCAGTGAAAATGGCTGGATAAGCGCCCAGGCTATGCCCAAAACGGAGCGTCGATATTTGGCACGAATATCTGCCCATGCGAGATGCAGCCAAAAAAAACGGGTGGACCAAATTTTATTGAGATATGCAGCATCTGCTATCAATTAAAATACTCCGCAATTTTGTTTGCGATGCGAGTCACTTGTTCATGTTCTAATCCGGGCCAGCTAGGAAGATTCATTCCTCTTGATCCTAAAGACTCAGCAACAGGATGAGATTCTGACGATGATGCATACATGGGGAAAAGATGGGCGGGGTAAAACATAGGACGCGTTTCAATGCCTGCCTGATCTAAATGATGACGCAATGGATCGCGATGCTTTGCTTCATTGAGAAGAATAGAACACATCCAGTAGGAATGTTTCACATTTTTTGCTTCCTCATGCGTGGAGAGTGGTAATCCTTGCAAGGCATGTGCATACCATTCTGCAATTTGTCTTTTTTTAGCAAGTATCACTTCGATATATTCCATTTGCGATAAACCAATTGCAGCGCAGATGTTTGTCATTCGATAATTATACGCAGGCACATCATGCCAGTATTGAACAGTGGAAGATATGCCCTGGTTTTTAAGGTTAGCAGCGCGATGGTGAACATCTGTATGATTAGTGATGACCATGCCGCCTTCACCCGTTGTTAATGTTTTATTTCCAAAAAAACTGAAGGTGGCGATATCACCAAACGTTCCTACATGTTTGTCTTCATAGTAGCTGCCAAATGCTTCTGCGCAATCTTCAATTAAATATAAATTATTTTCGCGGCAAATAGCTGTTAAAGATTGCAGGTCGCAAGGGTGACCATATAAATGCACCGCCATAACAGCTTTGGTTTTAGGAGATAATTTGCGACGCACATCTTCTACATCGATTTGCCAGGTATCAAATAAAGAATCTACAAACACAGGTATAGCACCTGCTTGAAGAATAGTATTAACAGACGCCACATAAGTGAGTGAAGGCACAATCACTTCATCACCGGGTTGAATGCCGCAAGCTAATAATGCCAAGTGTATTGCTACCGTACCATTGCAAACAGAAGTAGCATGTTTAACGTCGATAAATTCAGCAAACTTTTTTTCAAATCGGCCGATGAATTCACCTTTCGATGAAATCCAGTTTGAGTCGAGACATTCGTTAACATATTTTTTTTCATTGCCTAGCAGATAAGGCTGATAGACGGGAATTTTTTCCATCATTTGTTCCTTACTCATGATATTCAAATTGCTTGTGTCCGTGGTTCATGACCAAGTGATCGCGGTGTGCATTTTTATAATCAGCCGAAATCATTTCTTTCACCATGTCGCGGAAAGGTATTTTTGGAGTCCAGCCTAATTTATTTTTTGCTTTGGCAGGATTACCTAACAGCGTTTCTACTTCAGTAGGACGAAAATACCGCGGATCTACTTCTACAATAATATTTCCAGTTTCAGCATCAATAGCTTTTTCATTCGCACCTTCACCTTGCCACTTCAATGGCATGTCTAATTCAGCTGCGGCAATTTTGATAAATTCTCTTACGCTATATTGCTCGCCCGTTGCAATGACATAATCATCAGGTGTGTCTTGCTGCATCATTAACCACTGCATTTCTACGTAATCTTTTGCATGTCCCCAATCACGCAGCGCGGAGAGATTGCCTAGATATAAACGTTTTTGTAATCCCAATTTAATTCTGGCCAAACCACGTGTTATTTTACGAGTCACAAAGGTTCCGCCACGCAGGGGAGATTCATGATTGAATAAAATCCCATTGCATGCGTATATGCCATACGCTTCACGATAATTAATTGTAATCCAGTAAGCATATAATTTAGCGGCTGCGTAAGGGGAGCGTGGATAAAAAGGTGTGGTTTCTGTTTGCGGTGTTTCCTGCACTAATCCATATAATTCAGAAGTAGATGCCTGATAAAATTTTGTTTTTTTCGTTAAACCTAAAATACGTATCGCTTCAAGCATTCTTAACACGCCGAGGGCATCAGAATTTGCGGTATACTCAGGCTCTTCAAAGGAGACAGCGACGTGACTTTGTGCAGCGAGATTGTAAATTTCATCGGGTTGAACTTGTTGAATGACGCGGATCAAACTGGTTGAGTCGGTCATATCTGCATAATGCAGAAAAAAACGGCATCCCGGCTCATGCGGATCTTGATATAAATGATCAATTCTATCCGTGTTGAATGACGAACTGCGTCTTCTGATTCCGTGTACTTCATAACCTTTTTCAAGTAGTAATTCGCTAAGATAAGCGCCATCTTGTCCGGTGATGCCGGTGATAAGCGCAACTTTTTTTGTCATTTCTTATTCCTTGTTTTTTATAATGCGATCATATCTATCTTCAAATCTCACAATATCTGTTTCGCTCAGCAGATCACCACATTGAACTTCAACAATAATTAAATCTGTCGTGCCAGGATTTTCCAATCTATGCTTTTCCCCCGCACGGATAAAAGTTGATTCATTGGCAGCGACTGTAAATTGGTTTTCATCTTTAGTAATTAAAGCAGTACCGCTGACGATTACCCAATGTTCGTGTCGGTGATGGTGCAATTGCAGCGAAAGTGATTCGCCAGGTTTAACGTGAATCAACTTTATTTTAAAACCCTTACCTGTGCCGATGACATGATAAAATCCCCACGGTCTGTGAACTTCGCGTTGGGATTCAATGCCATCGATATTCTGTTTTTTTAAATCATGGACCAGTTGTTTGACCGATTGGGTGTGATCGCGATTCAGTACTAATAACGCGTCAGGTGTATCAATGATAGCGAGATTACTGACCCCAACCGTGCCGATGAGACGTTCACTGCCATGAATATAGCAATTATTTGTATCATGCAATAGGGCATTGCCCAGTATGCGATTGCCTTCATTATCGGGTTCTACAAATTCGCTCATTGCCTTCCATGAACCCACATCATTCCAGCCAAAATCACTAGCAACGGTGACAAGGTTTGCAGATTTTTCCATGAGACAATAATCGATAGAAATTTCAGGTAATTTGGTAAAATCGCTGTTCAGTTTTAGATAACTTTTATGTGGTTCGGAATGGTGTAAGCATTTTTCCACGGCATCATATAAGTCAAAAGCATTTAATTTAAACTCATGTAAAATAGTTTTTAAATTAAAAACAAATATTCCTGAATTCCACAGATGACGTCCTGACTGAGAATATTGTTGTGCATGGGCTGCATCTGGTTTTTCAATAAAGCGTTGTACGTGAAAACTTTGACTATTCCCTGTGATCTCTGTTCCAACTTCCAGATATCCATAGCCTGTTTCAGCCGTCTCAGGCTTGATTCCTAAGGTTACGACGTAATTTTTTTCTGCCAGAGTACAAGCGTGGTTGATAGCCTGGGTGAATGCTTCTTCATCTTTTATCACGTGATCAGCAGGAATAATGCAGAGAACCGTATTTTCGTCGACAGACTTCGATAAATGCAAAGCTGCGGCAGCGATAGCGGAAGCCGTGCCTCTGGGAGCCGGTTCAAGAATATAAGATGTTTTCAGATTCGAGGTAATTTCGCGATATTCGTGCTGGGTGTGAAAATATAATTCCTGATTGGTGACAGTTAGAATTTCTGTCACGTTTGCTATTTTATTTGCGCGTATAAATGATTTTTGTAAAAGACTATGGCCATCTGCGAGTTTAATAAAGGGTTTGGGGCGAGTATTGCTTGATAAGGGCCACAATCGACTGCCAGAACCACCAGAAATAATAATAGGGATAACGGGCTTGTTTTTAGATGGGGGCAGCATGTTGGTTATCCATAATTTATTGATCCTATTCCTATTAGATACAGCGGTGCAAATATAAGACGACGAATATATATTTTTTTTTTGTAATTATCTAGGGTTAGATGATATGAGCAAGAATTGAACGATGATGTAGGCGAAAGAGTTTTATGGTAAGCTGTGCGACTATTTTTTCGAATAATAAAATGAGGGGCGCGATGACCACACTTAGACATTGTCCAGTTTTATTAATTGGTACCAATGATGCACAAAAAGCTTTTAGGTCTCAATTCGATAAGGACGACGTAATGTTCTCTGGAATCGATTACACAGAGTGCAAAGTCAATGACAAAATATTTAATATTTGGACTACAAATGGTAGAGAACAAGGTATAATTTTTGATACTTTCGCTCAGTATGTTGAAGTTATGGATGCTATCATTTATTTAGATGATGAAGATCATAAGCAGTATGAAGAAAGGCGAAATAAAAAAACCTGCATTGCTATCAATTTTAATTCATTCAACCATACTCCGAAAGAGTGCCTGGATAAAATTGCATTCCTGAAACAAGAAGAACCTAAGCTTGTTTTAAGCGAGAAACAAATTTCTGATAATGCACAAATGTTATGGTTGGCTCGTTCGCATGATCAGCAGTCTTCTCTAAATATTTTTCCAAAAGAAATCGTGAAAGTTATCTGCGAGACAGCTGATTCCGTAAAAAATGCTTATCGTCGGAATAATATTTTCTATAAATGCCCGCCAGTTGAGAAGGAAAGTGAAACTCTGACTATGGGTTATAATAAGTAAAGCGATGTCGAAGGGGTCAAAGCTATACTTATATACTTTCCTATTAAAGTATATAAGTATAGCTTTGACCCCATTAAATTTTAACCTTTCCCAAACGTAAAAAACATACTCACAGCTGAGATAAACATACAAAAAAATGTAATCCACATAAAGGTTTGCGAAAGTACGCCGCTTTTATGTTGTCCCATTATTTTTTCATTTCTGCCAATTAGTATAATCATAAACAGTAAAGGCACAGCTAAAACGCCATTGATAACTGCTGAATAAACGAGGGCTTTCATTGGATCTATGCCTATATAATTAATTAATACTCCGATGGCTGTAGCTATTAATATAATGCAATAAAAAATTTTGGCTGATTTAAATTTTAAATTTAAACCGCTTTGGTAATTTAATATTGCACAAACAGCATAGGCGCATGATCCTGAAAGAACAGGTACAGCAATTAATCCCAAACCAATTATTCCTGTAGCGAAAATTATTTTTGCAATTAAACCCGCCTGTGGAAAATTCCCTACTAACGGCTCTAACATTTTTGCAGCGTCTGCTGCAGTTTTAACATCTGTTATATGATGAGCATGGAGCACAGTGGCGGCGACAACGATAATGGACCACGTGGTGATTTGCGATAATACCATTCCTACTACATTATCCAATTGAATTCTGCGTATATCTTTTGTTTTAACGTTAACATGGCCATCTTTTTTGACTAATCCCCTTGCATGATCTTCTTCTGACTCCTGTACTGCATCCCAAAAAAACATGTAGGGGGAAATTGTTGTTCCAAAGATACCTGTTATTAAAAATAAAAATTGATAGTTAAATTCTATATGAGGAATGAAAGTCGATTTTAATATTTCTAAAAAAGGCGCATTCACAATGAAAATTGTAATGGGATAGGCGAACATGGTGAGGCAAAGCCATTTTAAAAAACTGGCATATTTTTTATATCCAATAAAAATTTGCGCCATGGTAATGAAGATAACAAAAGCAAAAATAAGAATGGTAAAATTAACAGGGAAAATAAGTTGTGCAGCAGCTGCCATGGAGCCTATGTCCGCACCGATATTAATGATGTTGGCAATCAATAAAAGCAAGACGCAAATAGCTGCTATTTTTTTATTATAATAATGAGAAATAATGTATGTTAATCCTTTCGCTTTACACGTACCAATTCTCGCGCAGGTTTCTTGCACGGCGATTAGCATGGGTAACATTAGCAACGGCGTCCACAATTGACCGAAACCAAACTGAGCACCGGTTTGCGAGCATGTGGCTATGCCTGATGGGTCATCATCCGCTGCGCCTGTTATAAATCCAGGCCCGAGTTTTTTTAAAAATGTTTTTATCCTTGAGATTTTTTTCACGGATGATCCTTGTGATGGAGTCACATTCACTTTCCAAGAGCAAATGTAAGTGGTAAGGAAGCCTTCCCCTCAGGGGAAGGTGCCCAACGGGCGGAAGGGGAATAAAAATATTTTTGCATAATTTTATTCCCCTTCCGCCTTTGGCACCTTCCCCTGAGGGGAAGGCCTCCTTACCACTCACATTTGCTCTTGGAAAATCCAAATAATATTAATGTAGGTAATACTCCGCCGGATAAATTTTCCCGCCGACTACCGTACCCCACACCTTAATATCCTTAATATTTTCCTTAGGAACTGAGTAGGGATCCGATTCAAGCACAGTAAAATCAGCAAATTTTCCCGGAACAATACTTCCAATTTTATCATCTTCACCAATCGTATACGCAGCAGCAATCGTTATCATGCGCAACGCCTGATCGACTGTCACACGCTCCGCAGGCCCATGTACTTTGTTAGATAAACCAAATCGGTTCACGACCATCCATACTTCTTTTAATGGCTCAGGTGGCGCAACCGGCGTGTCAGAATGCAAGGAAGTTGGCACCCCTGCGTGTAGCAAGGTATTAAACGCTGCAGCGGTGTCAGCTCTTTCTGTACCGATAAAAGGTTGGTTTAATTCCGCTCGTGCATATAAATAAGATGGATTGACACTCACCACACCACCTAATTGTTTGACTTGCTTGGCCATGGCAGGAGTAGAAATACCATAATGTTCAATAGAAAAACGATGATCGAAACGCGGTTTACGCTGCATGAGTTGATACAGTGTATTAATTGTTGACGCATTACCGCCGTTACCGTTGGAATGCACATGAATATTAAATCCTGCATTCCACCAGGGAAACGCGGCGTCAGCGAATTGATTAGGCTGCGTAATATATTGGCCCTTATGGCCGTCTGTATATCCAGGATTTTCGACCACCATATTCAAACTGACAAACGCATCATCTGAGAAAAACTTCACACCTTTAAACATTAATTTGTCTGTGTTTTTCGCTTCAAAACTTTTGACGAAATTAACGGCTTGAGTACCTTTGTAAGCAATAGCACTTACTGCATCAGTAATCGCAACAAGACGCATCGGTGTGTTTGGATCATTAAAATATTTATCATAGAGTGCTTGTTCAAGCGGGAAATCAATGATGCCAAATGTTAATTCACTTGTTGTTGTGAATCCATTTTTATGACTGAGATCCATTAAAAATTTTATGTTTTGATAAGCAGATTCTGGAGTGAGATCATCTGCCAGTGCTTTTTTCAACATGAAAACAGCCGCCGTCACACCGTAAAACTGTCCGTTAGGTTGTCCTTGTTTATTTAATTTTACGCCGTTGATTTGCGCATCTTTTGCGGTGATTTGAAATTTTTTCAACGCTGCGGTATTGGAAAATACTATGTGTTCTGACGCATCCCACACAAGAATTGGCACGGTAGTTGAGATGGTATCTAATTCCGTAGCATCTAAAGGAGATCCCATTGCAATAATGTCATAACCCCAAGTGATGAGAGGTTTATTCGGTGAAGGCATTTGCGCAACATATTTTTTTAACAAAGCCATAGCTTCGGCTTTAGATTTTACACCAGGAAAATCAGGGCCGTAGGGATTGGGAATAGGTAAGTAAGTTAATAAAGGACGTGACATCGCTGTGCCGCCAATCAAAGGATGCGCATGCGGTTCTACAAATCCTGGCATGAGAATTTTATCTGCAAAAGTTTTGTCTATCTTGTATGGAAATTTACTTAGCCAAGGTTTTAAATCATCTAGCGAACCGACAGATAAAATTTTTCCATCGCGCACGGCGACGGCAGTCGCATCTGGCCAACCCCCATCCATAGTGATGATTTTTTTTGCGAGAAAGACAGTGATGGTGTTGTCATCTGCTGCTAATGCTGATGTGCAGATGAAGCAAAAGATAAATATTATTATTGAACGTATCATGCTGTACTCCTTTACTTATATTTTCCTGTAATCGACGGTGTCAAGTATCAACATATAACAACTTGGAGAATTTAAAGACAAGTTGTTATATGTTGATACTTGACACCTCTAACCCCAAGCTCCACCCAATGCCTTAATCAATTGCACACTTGCCATTTGCCGTCTGGTTTTGACATCAATATTACTAAGCTCTGCTTGTAAAAAGATATTCTGCTCCACCACGACATCAAGATAAGTGGTTAATCCTTCTTTATACCGATACATAGATTGATCCATTGCTTTTCGAGCAGCAGATGTCGCACTATTTTGACTGACATGCTCTTTGTCTAATTGACGCAAGGCAATCAAATTATCTTCCACTTCCTGATATGCTTGCAAAACAGTTTGTTTATAAGCAGCGGCGACTTCTTTGTATTTCGCACAGGCTTCGTCTGAAAGCGCTAATAATCTTCCGCCATCAAATAAAGTTTGCGTGATCAATGGCATACTGCCATTGTTTAATAACGCTGTAGCAGTCGTGGGCCCTAGTGACCAGACTAAACTCGGCTTACTAAATAAATTTGATAACATCGAACTTTCAACGCCTAATCCCGCTGATAAATTAACGGCCGGGAAAAATGCTGCACGCGCAACACCAATATTATAATTCGCTTCTCTGACTAATAATTCCGCTCTGACAATATCAGGTCGGCGTTCTAGCAAAGTAGAAGGTAAATCAGGAGTAATCGTGACTAATGTGGGACGATAAAATTTAGGTGCAATTGAAAATTCAGCTGGCACTCGTCCGATTAAAATCGCAATTGCATGCTCTAATTGCATGCGCCGTAAATGCATATCGGCTGCGGCAGTTTTTGCTGTTTCCCATTGGGTTTTTGCCTGATCAAAATCTAGAGCATTTGACGCGCCGCCGCGAAAACGTCTACGAATCAATTGATAAGCTTTTTCATAAGCAATTACAGTTTGATTCAATACTTGTTGTGAGGCATCATCACCGCGTAATGCAAAATAAGTATTAGCTAGTTGAGCATGTAAACTAAGTGCAACGGCCGCGACATCAGCAGCACTCGCTTGCGCTGCACTTCTTGCCGCTGCAACTGTATTGCGTACGCGTCCCCAGACATCGACTTCATAGGTTAAGTTGACCACTAATAAATTATCACTAAATATATGTTTGGGCGTCGTATTAGCTGCATCCTTAGAAACTTGTTGTCTATAAGAATTAGCAACGCCTAATACTTGAGGAAAAAAATCTGCACGGGCGACATTTAATTGTGCACGCGCTTCTTGATAACGTGAGAAAGCGACACGTAGATCTTGATTTGCAATACTCACTTCTTCTTCTAACTGATTTAATACGGGATCGTGATACATTTCCCACCAGCGCGGATTATTACAAACAATTCGTGTGGAACCTGCACGCACCCAATTTACTTTCCCTTCTTTATACGTATCAGGAATGCTGAGTTGCGGTCTATGATAAGTGGGAGCAAATGAGCAGGCTGTCATGAGAGCGGCGCAAAAAAGAATAATCAGCCATTTCATCATTTATTCATGTCCGCATTTTTAGAAATGATTTGCACTTCTTGTCCGTTTATCAGTGAATCAGGTGGATTTAAAATAACCGTTTCATTCGGCTTAACGCCTGAGACCACTTCAACCGTATCACCAAAGTCCTGCCCAATCTTTATCGATTTGAATGTGGCTTTATGATCATCATCAATGACAGCAGCTTGCATTCCTTGAGCTCTAAAGATCAAAGAGTTGACGGGCAAAACCACACTATTAATGGCAGGTAATTTCAAGCGTATTTCTGCATAATTTCCCGCGAGCAATTTTCCTTCGGGATTATTCACTTTTAATTGAATTAACAAAGTACGAGTTTGGAGATCAATTGCACTTGCATTGCCGATCAATTCAGCAGTAAATGATTTTTCAGGATATCGTGGTAAAAATAATTCTGCTGTTAATCCCGGTACAATGTTATGAGAAAAATATTCAGGTACCTTGACATAAACGCGTAACGGATCAGTCTGTACTAAGCGAAACAATGGAACTGGACCGCTGCCCGCATTAATTAATCTACCGATATCTGTCGTGCGCGACATAATCACACCATCGAAAGGAGCAGTAATGCGTTCAAAGCTAACTAAATCTTTTAATCTGTCACGATTTGCTTGGGTGGATGCGACGACAGCAGCAGTTGCTTTTTCAGCGCTAACTTTTTCATCTGTTTCCTGTTGCGATACAGAATCTGTTTTTAATAAATTCAGCCAGCGCTTAGCAGAAACTTGTGCGTAATAATAATTTGCTTTTGCTGTAATTAAATCTGCTTCCGCCTGACGCAATTGTGCATTGACTTCTGGTGTGGAAATTTCTGCCAATAAATCGCCTTGTTTTACTTTCGAACCGATATCAACTTTCCAGGTGACTAAGTATCCATTTGTACGCGCATAAATTGTTGCAGCGTGCCAGGCTTCTATGTTTGCTGGCAATACAATTTCTACTTGCTTGGGGCTTTGTTTAGCCTGAATAGTCGCAACTTTCAGCACAGCATTTTTTTCAGTAGCTGATTTCACTATGAAATAATGTATTATGCGATAAGTGATGCCTAGTACTGCTAAAATAATCAAAATAATAATGACTATTTTTAGACGTCTTAATAATTTAGGATCAATAGATTTATTACTCTGCATGATCTTCCTTTTTTCTACCATGTATAAAACAGAATACTGTGGGCACAAAAAATAATGTTGCAATAGTTGCGAGACTTAAACCACCTATGACTGCCCGTCCGAGCGGTGCATTTTGTTCACCGCCTTCACCGAATCCTATAGCCATGGGTATCATGCCGATGATCATGGCTAATGCAGTCATCAAGACTGGCCGTAAACGCGTATATCCTGCATCAATGGCAGCTTCTATGATGCTTTTGCCTTGAGCGATATTTTGTTTGGTGAAACTAATCACCAGAATACTATTTGCTGTCGCAACACCCATACACATAATTGCACCGGTCAAAGCAGGGACGCTAAGGGTAGTGTTAGTGAGAAACAACATCCATACGATACCTGCAATTCCAGCAGGCAATGCAGTAATAATAATAAACGGATCTAACCAGGATTGAAAATTCACTACAATTAATAAATAAATTAAAATAATAGCGAAGAATAAACCCGCATATAGACTTTTAAATGAAGTGACTTGGGTTTGTATTTGACCGCGTGTTGCGACCGTCGTACCTTTGGGTAAATCTTTTGCGGTATTTGTAACAATTTTTTGAATGTCTTTAGCAACGCCACCTAAGTCACGATCCTGAACGGAAGCAAAAATATCAATGACGGGCTGCACATTATAATGAGACTCAACAGCAGAACTTACACCGCGCGTCACTGTCGATAGTGCACCGAGGATTTGATAAGGTTTTCCCATACTATTAACGGGAATATTTTGCAAGGTATGCAATGAATCCATTTTATATTGCGGAACTTGAGTCACAATGGAATACGAAACACCATTTTTGGTGTCCAGCCAAAATGTTGGAGAAGTTTGAAAGCTTCCCGAAAGCGAAATTAATAAATTTGTTGCGACATCAAATTGTGTTAATCCTAATTCTTGTGCCAGACTGCGATTAACATCCACATTCAGTTGCGGATAATTAAATGCCTGATGAATATGCGCATCCACTATTCCTGGAATTTGCTTAACTTGCCCCAATAATTTTTTGGCGTAGGTATAATTTTCATCTATTTTTAATCCTACAACTTGTAAATCGATAGGCGCTGGTAATCCAAAATTTAGTATTTGTCCGACCATATCGGCAGGAAGAAAAGAAAAATTGATGCCAGGTAATTTAGCCGGTAATATTTTTCTCAAATCACGTATATAATTTGCAATAGGGTGGTGATGGTCAGTAAGTGAAATCAAAATATCAGCATCTGCTGGGCCTATTGTTCCGGAATTACTATAAGAAAGATTAATGCCACTGACAGGTAATCCCATATTATCTACAATTGTTTCTAATTCATCAGCTGGAATAACTTGTCGAATAATTTCTTCTACTTGCGAACAAATCTTTGCAGTTTCTTCCACGCGAGTGCCAGTTGTCCCGTGCATATGAAGTTTAATTTGACCAGCATCTACGGTTGGGAAAAAATCTGAACCTAACCATGGCGCTAAAATAATTAAGGACGCAAATATAAATATTAAAAATGCGATAATAAATATTTTTTGTTGGCCCAATACCATTCTCAACGTGGAGCGATAATTTTCTCGTGTTGTTTGGAAACCGCGTTCGAAATAATAATGAATGCGTTTAAATATATTCGTATTTTTATCATCGTCATATTCTGGTTCATTTTTTTGAGGCTTCAACCAATAATTAGCAAGTGTTGCGACCAGTGTTCGCGATAAAAAATAAGAGGCGAGCATGGCAAAAATTACTGCTTCTGCTAATGGCACGAAAAGAAAGTAGGCGACGCCCGTTAAAAAGAACATGGGAAGAAATACAATGCAAATACATAATGTCGATACCAGAGCGGGGAGGGCGATTTGTTCTGCGCCATCAAGAATTGCTGTTTCTACTGGTTTTCCTTGTTCCAGATTCCAGTTAATATTTTCTATCGCGACAGTTGCATCATCGACTAAAATTCCCACCGCCAAGGCAAGGCCACCTAATGTCATGATATTAATAGTTTGTCCAAGGCCTGAAAAAACAATGATAGAAGCAAGAATTGAGAGGGGAATAGAAATAACAATAATTAGTGTGCTACGCCAACTGCCTACAAATAATAAAATCATTAAACCGGTTAAAATAGCTGCTAACACCCCTTCCTCAATTACATCTTTTATTGCAGCGCTCACAAATAGAGATTGATCACCGAATAATTTCAATTTCAATGCAGGCGGCATGCTGTCCAGCACCTTGGGAATCAAGGCTTTAATTTGATTAATAATGTCTAGCGTGGACGCGCCGCCTGTTTTTTGAATAGGCATTAAAACCGCACGTGTACTATTGATGTTGACGATATTTGTTTGCGGAGCAAAACCTTCTCTTACATGTGCAACATCACGAATATAAAGTACGCCGCCGTTTTCTGTTCTGACGGGTAAATTATTAAGATCATCTGCAAGCACAGGGCTTGCATTTAATTTAACAAAATATTCGTACATACCCATTTTTTCTGTACCGGCGGGTATAATGAGATTTTGACTTCCAATGGCCGCATTCACTTGTTGCGCTGAAACATTATAAGCCTGCATCGCACGCGGATTTAGATCGACTTGAATTTGTTTTACTTTACCGCCGTAAGGATAAGGCAATGCTGCACCTTCCACACCGGCTAACTGTGTACGAATAAAATTATTTCCCAGATCATTTAGCTCTTGCTCCGAAAGCGTGGCGCTAGATAGTACCAGTTGTATAACAGGCACAGTAGAAGCGTTATAACTGAGTACCAAAGGAGGTAAAGTGCCCGGCGGTAAACTGCGTAACATAGTTTGTGCGACGGCTGTCACCTGACTTAATGCAACAGCAATATTGACAGATTGATGAAAGAATATTTTGGTAACACTGACACCTATTAAAGATTGAGATTCCGTATGTTCGATATTGTTTACGGTGGTGGGTAATGCTCTTTCGAAAACGGTGGTAATGCGTCCGGCCATCTCTGTTGGTATCAAGCCGGTGTAACTCCACACCACGCTGACCACAGGAATATTAATATTAGGAAAAATGTCTTTAGGAGTACGAATAATAGCGAGAGGTCCAAGTATAAGCAGCAAGAGTGCAAATACAATAAATGTGTAAGGTTTTGTTAACGCGATGCGAACAATCCACATGGATGATATCCCGATCGTCCTGATCTATAGAAATTCTACCTAGATCAATATCTTGTATGATTGGTTAATGATAAGCAAGCTTGGGGTGCTAACTTAAGGGAATTAGGACTTCTTCCCCCTTCGGGGGAAGGTGCCGACAGGCGGAAGGGGGAGAAGTCCTAATTCCCTTAGGTTAGTGCCATTTAGATGTGGCCCCAATCATGGTACATTGAGTGTATACCCCGTTACATCAATGGAATGAACAATGAAAAACTTATACGGCATTCTGGTGTGGTTTTTAGTGACACTTTTTGTCGTCTATGCCTTTTGTTTAAATACAGCCGCTGCGGTTTTTTCTGGACCTATCCAAACAACACTTCATGCAAGTAATCTTGATGTTTCCATTGCAGTCGGTGTATTTATTGTTGGGTTTGCTTTAATGCAGATTCCAGCTGGATATTTGCTCGATAAATATAATGCACGAGTCGTGGTAAGCTGCGGTGTTTTAATATTAGCAATTGGTAACATGCTTACTTCTTTTGCAAATAATATAGTGCTTTTTTCTCTTTCCAATTTTATTCAAGGTCTTGGTGCATCTTTTGCGTTTATTGCTGCAGGCGTCATTATCTCACAATGGTTTTCACAAAGATTGTTTCCTATTCTCTTTGGTTTGACGCAAACTATTTCTTGCATATTAGCCTCTGTCATTCATTATGTTTTTAGTGTTTCACTAGCAACTCATACGTGGAATGAAATTTACTGGATATTGGCTATACTAGGTTTAATCTTGTTTGTTTTAATATTGATTTTTGTACAATCGCCATCAAATTATGACCGCGCAAAAAACGTTTCTCTGAAACAATCACTATTCAGTGTAATTAAAAATCGTCAAATCATGTTATGCGCATTAGCTGCAACCACTTCCTTTGGCACATTGCTCGCTTATGCTGGTTTCTGGTACCTCAATGTACAAAAATTTTATTCCATACAAACCCTCGATGCAGTTGTTATTAGCGGTACCATGTTTGCAGGTATAGGCATAGGTACACCTTTTTTGGGCTGGATTTCTAATTGTTTGAAATCAAGAAAATCTGTTATTCACGTCACGCTATGTTTGGGAACCATGGCTTTATTGATGTGTTTGTATTTGCCGCACTACCAGGTTGATGCCTTACTTATTATCAATATTATATCCTTCCTGACAGGATTTTTGTTATCAGGATCTATGCTGTTTTACACTGTTGTGAGTGAGATCTCGACTAATAGCACACGCGGTGTTGCTTTAAGTATTACGAATACCGGCGTATTTTTATTTAATACGTTATTATTATTCCTACCTTATTTATTTGTGACATCAACTTCACATACGTACTTTACTTATCTATGGATCCTTCCATTTTCTCTTATTGTTTCAATATTATTTAATTATTTCATTTGTGAGTCCTATAAAAATTCATAAAGGAGACTGTCATGTCTGATCGTAAGAAAACGGCTTATCGCGGCTCTGTATTTTACTTTAGAGACAGCGCTACCTTTGAAAATCTTCCACGAGCGGATAAGACAGCATCAAAAGAGCATTATGTTTACCTTGAAGATGGATTGCTGGTTATTGAAGAGGGAAAAGTAAAAGATGTTGGTAATTATGCTGATATAAAAAAGAAAATCGGCGATACAGAAGTAGTAGATTATTCAGACATGTTAATTACGCCGGGTTTTATTGATACCCATCAACATGCCGCACAAAGCGCGATTGTAGCAGCTTACGGTGAAAAATTATTAGAGTGGCTGGATCAATATGTATTTCCCAGTGAAAGTACTTTTGTTCATCCGGAGATTGCCAGAAAGGAGTTAAATTTTTTTATTGATCAACTCTTAAGAAATGGTACAACAACTGCTGTTTCCTATGGACCATTATTTTACGAAGCAACTGATATTTTCTTTGAAGAATTATACAAAAAAAATATGCGTTTTATTACAGGTAACATTATGATGGACAGAAATTCTCCTGAAAGTTTATGTTTACCTACTCAGGAAAATTATGACATAGCAAAAAATCTTATTGGTAAATGGAACAACAAGGGTCGTCTTTCATTTTGTTTGTCTCCCCGTTTTGCTATTTCAAGTACTGATAAGCAATTAGAATTATGCGGTGCCCTCAAAAAAGAATATCCAGACCTTTACATTCAAACACATCTAGATGAAAACGTGAATGAAATAAAGGAAGTAAAAAAATTATTTCCCTGGAGTAAAAATTATCTGGATGTTTATGATCATTTTGGATTGAATGACAAAAGAACCGTCTTTGGTCATTGCATTCATCTGACAGATCCCGAGCTTGAATCACTAAAAAATTCACAGGCTATTCTTTCCTGGTGTCCTATCAGTAATAATTTTCTTGGTAGTGGTATGTTTAATATAGAGCATGTAACACAGTACACAACGAATGTTACTCTGGGGAGTGACTGGGGCGGCGGTAATACCTTATCCATGTTTGCAGTCATGGATGATGCTTATAAAGTTTCTATGTTACAAAATTATAAACTAGCAAGCATGGTGCGCTGGTTTCTTGCAACCTTAGGTGCTGCGCGGTCTTTACAAATTGACGATAAAATAGGTAATTTTGAAATTGGCAAAGAAGCTGACTTTATTGTCATTAATCCTAAAGCAACGCTTTACATGCAATATCGCAGTGAAAAAGTAACAGATATTTTTGAGTTGCTCTTTACTTTAATGACCTTGGCCCGTGACCCAAATATATATGCGACTTATATTTATGGTGAGCCGGTTTATGTTAGTACTGAAAAGAAGTTGGAGGGAGTTAAATAACGTTAGTCAATGAATGTCTCGGCGGATTAAAAATATGGATTGCGAAGAGGGAGATATCTGGAAGGAAGCCAGCGATAGTACAATAAAAACATATAGATGGAAATAAAAAATTAGGGATCAAATCACCGCTTCTCTTTTTTCCTGAACGCGATGAATTTTACGCCCTAGGAGCTACTTTCGATTTATACATGTTCTTTTCACCACAAATACAAACATCTACATCGTGAGTTTTATAAAATTGGCATATTTTATTTATGGGTTTGTATTTATGAACTGATGATATGTTGTTGCAATAAGTTGCTGGCATGGCTTTTAAATTCGTTAAATCATTCCAGTTCACTCCGCTTAGCGGTTGATTGACTATCGCGGCTATATCAACAGGGCCTATTAAACTGGGCCCGCCAATACTGCCGCCTGAACTAGTGTTTCCACTTGTGGGAGTAGGAGTAGTTCCACTACCAGGACTACCAGCAGTATTTGGCGTATTACTGGTAACGCCCGCACCGCTACCATCCACCGCTACACCCACACCTGTATTTTGCACATTAACCAAACTTCCCTGAGGTCCATTGTCAGAACTATTATTATTTTCTACACCTGATCCGGTTCCAAAAACACCAACGCCTGCACCGGTATTATTAATTGAGACAAGAGGCTGGCTACCGCTATTTTCTTGTGAGGAATTATTATTTTGAATGCCAGTACCTTCTCCCATCACGCCAGCTCCGACACCTGTATTTGAGACATTCACAAGGGGAGAATTAGATGAGCTGGATTGATTACTAGTGTTATTAATTCCTGTTCCTGATCCCATCGCGCCACTTCCCACTCCAGTATTTGAAACGTTAAAAACATTATTAGAAGTCACATTATTATTTTGGTTTGAACTTTGTGAATTTTGATTTTGTATACCGGTTCCCTGGCCTTCTACACCAGTCCCTACGCCCGTTTGATTTGTTCCCAATGAATTATTTGCTTGTGTAGATTTATTATTTTGATTAGAAATACCTGTACCGCTTCCAATAAGACCCGTACCGGCACCTGTACTCCCAGCACCAACAAGATTGCCTGATGAGCTATCACTGCTATTTTGATTTTGAATACCGGTAGAATTACCCAATACACCAGTTCCGTTACCAGTTTGATTTGTACTAGCAATATTATTAGAAGCAGAATCATTTTTTACATTATTATTATTGATACCCGTCGTATCACCTTTTGCACCCGCTCCCACGCCAGTGCTAGTTAAGCCTGCAGCATTATTATTGGTTTGATTGCCACTCGCATTTTGTCTATTCAAAGAATTTTGATTGGATAATACTCCGGCTGCAATACCCGTTGAAGCGACTCCAGCATTATTATCAGTGTTATTGCTGACTGAATTATTAGGAGCTCCCTCACCGATTGATTTATCTGATAAGCCAATACCAACTTGATTACTATCATTACGCGTAGGGCCGCTCACATAAGCTTGTTGGGGTGATGAAGTTTGGCCTCCAGAAGAAGTTGAACCAGAAGAATTATTTCCTGCAATTGGTTGACCCATTCCAAATAATCCAATACCTATTCCTCTTTGAGAAAGAAATAAAAATTGCCCGTTATTCATTTCAAAACCATTTTGTGTGATACCAAATCCATTTCCAAATATGCCTGCTCCGATTCCATGATGAGCGAAAGAGAGAAGATAAGAACCATTTCCTTGCGAAGGTTGCAGGTTATTAATTCCTGTTCCATTACCAAGTACACCCACACCTACACCATTATTTGAAATATCAATTTGATTATTTTTCGATTTTTGCACTGATGGTTGAGAAATACTTTGTTTATCAGAACCAAGAATAATTTCTCCATGATTCGTTGCCACACTTGTTATTTTTGATACTGGTGTTTTAATAGCATTGTCGAGAACGGAGGAAGACTTAGTGATAGGTTTGTCCTTGGGCACTTTGACTTGAATTAAATTATCTCCTCCTACGGAATATTGATTAGGCCCTACCGGTGCAACTTGCACAGGTGCGGTAGTGGAAGAAGGTGAGGTCACAACGGAAGTGCCGCTATTAACAACAGGCGTGACAACCGCTTTAACGGTTGTATTTACCGTGCCTGTTACAGTATTTGTGACACCTTGCACTGTTTGACCTACCACAGGGATTCCAGCACTCATCGCTTGTGGAAAGGATGAAAGAATAAGCAGGCTAAGAATATAAAATTTCAAGATATAGTGATTCATATATGCCTCACTATTACTAAAAATTTTGCATCTACAAATTAATTATATTCCTATTTTTATGCGAATAGAAAAATATATTTTTTGTCTAATCATGGGGTTGAAAATACGCAAACAATTTGAATTCCTTAATGTTATAAGCAGATGTTTTTATAATAAAAAATAATTCTCTCTATACTCAGAGTATTCAAATATTTAAATACCCCCTTTTTATTCTGGTTTTTAAGAGAGATTCAAAAAGTTTGACAGCCTCGTCATATGAAGAGCAAGAGGAGTGAAATATCCTGCCCGTTGCTTTTCCAATGCCGCCCCAAACACGGGTCACGACCCAATCGCCAAATAAATCCTGTGAAATTATAAGGCGATAATACCGTTGCTTATCACGGTTTTCGAAGCGTTGATCAAGCATCATGTTCAATCATCTCAAAGGTGGATAAACGGAAAGCGGCTTACGCTATCATTTTCAGAGATAAAATTAAAGGGGGAAAGCAGAACAATGGTGTCAAGTATCATCATAAAACAACTTTTTTTAAAAAGTTGTTTTATGATGATACTTGACACCATCTAGACCTAAGACTGCCCCATTACTAATGATGGCATTTCATTACTTATTTCAGGAGTTAACTCTTTCTGGAATGGCATAAATAATAACGCCTTACTTCCATAAAAGGATAAATCTTCATTTGATTCAGAAGACTGGGCATTTTCAAAGCTAGTAGCAGTATCAGAAAAATAATTAGTCTGGCCAGCTATAAAGTTTAAACGATTTTTTAACTCTTCATCATCAAGAGTAGTTAAGTGCGGCTCGAAATAATTGATAAGCATGGAAATGCTATCGGGAGAATGATGATTCAACATTTCTTGTGTTACTCTTTTTCCTGCATCACTTGCTGCATTACTCTCGAGATAGCTTCGTAATAAACTCAAAGCGCTGCTTAACTCATCATTCGATTTTTCCCAGATTTTATAATAAGACGGAAGATAGTCAACTTTAGGATTTTTTAAAACGAGTTTAATATTAAATTTTGCTTGAATACGAATTGCTTTGGCAAAAAGGTCCTTGATTTCGTGCAAAAGATATAATGCGTCAATAGGATCATTCTTTACATTACCAAAACGACCCGATTTATTATAAATGCCGATAGTATTATCTTCATTCAGAATGATTTTTCCACCAATAAGAACGCGGCTTTTTTGAGGAGACGCTTCGCCAGTCTGTTCAAATGCATCAGATAAAGTCGGATGACCTATTCGACCAGCTTCTTCCCAATCTTTAGATGTTTTTTTCCACCAGTCTTTAGATGTTATTTCTTCTAATGCATTTGCATTAAAAAAAGCTTCCGGATGCATCCACGGTTTTTTAACTCCCACGATTAATTCTTTTTCTGCTGTATATATCCAGATATAGAGTACGTTTGCTACCGGTGTAAAAGCATCCCCTTTGGTAATATTTATATAGCCAGGGTTAATCCGCTCCTCTTCTTGGGGTCTAAGCTTATGAGGAGTAATAGGGGTAAATTTATTTAAATTTTTATGAAACATAGCAGTTACCTCTGCCCGTATATTATCAATGGTTTAATGGTCAATTATTATACTATGTTGTTTATATTTTTATCAAGAATTTTGAGTGATTTTAGTACAAGTTATGGATTTATATATTAAATTAATGACCTAACTTACTGAAATATCCTCAAAAATCATATAAAATACATTGTCATTGCTCTTTGAAGGTCGTGGACATGGATACGCCTAAAGTTCAAGCAAGCAATAAAAAGAGATTTCGCCCTATTAACCAGACGCGCTGGTTCTGGGTTTTGTTACTGCTAATCATTCTTGCCATCATCTGCATTCAACGTTTCGAAATCTTTAAAAAACAGCAAAATATAGCTTCTCGCGGATTGCCGGTCGTGTTCGCCAAAGTAGTGACAGAGGATGTGCCGGTTTATCTGCAAGCGCTTGGCAATGTCATTCCTACTTATTCTGTGACGGTCAAAACACAATTGAATGGCTTGTTAATGCAGGTGTTATTCCGCGAAGGGCAGATGGTTAAAAAAGACGATTTACTCGCTCAGATTGATGACAGGCCATATCAGGCGCAGCTGATGGAATATCAAGGACAATACGAACGTGACAAAGCGCAATTAGCGAATGCTTTTATTGACCTTAACCGGTATCAAACTTTATGGAAGCAAGATTCCGTTTCTCAACAAACCTTGGCTACTCAGCAAGCCCTTGTGCAGCAGTTGCAAGGTACGCTTAAACTCGATCAAGGGTTAATTGAAACGACCAAAGTTAATTTGATTTATACCAAAATTACTTCCCCTATCGATGGACGCATAGGTTTGCGACTGGTGGACCCGGGTAATTTTGTGCAAACGTCAGATACAACCGGTATTGCTGTCATCAATATGATTAATCCTATTACCGTTATTTTTACCTTGGCGGAAGATAATATTCAAGCAGTATTGGATGCGATAAAACTTAATAATGATTTGCCCGTGGAGGCGCTCGACAGGCAACAAAATAAATTGCTCGCTAAGGGTACGTTACTGACGATAGATAATCAGATTGATACGAGTACGGGTACGGTTAAGCTGCGTTCACAATTTCAAAATGAAAATAACACATTATTTCCTAATCAATTTGTAAATGTTCGTTTACTGGTGAACACATTAAAAAATGCGACAGTTGTTCCGACTGCTGCTATTCAACATGGCAATCAGGCAACTTATATTTTTGTGTTGAATGATAATCATACTGTGACTTCAACGCCTGTCACAGAAGGCGTAACGATAGCAGAAAATACGACAATTACTCCTGCTATTCCCGCAGGCAAACAAGTGGTGGTAGAAGGTGCGGATAAATTAACAGACGGTGCAAAAGTTTATGATGCATCTCAGCAAGAGAAAAAATCATGAGCTTGTCTGCTCCATTTATTGTTCGCGCGATTGCTACTTCTCTTTTAATGTTAGCGATTTTATTAGCTGGTATTTTGGCTTTTGGTTTACTTCCGATTTCATCTTTGCCTGAAGTCGAATATCCGACTATGCAAGTGTTGACGTTTTACCCGGGCGCAAGTCCCGACGTGATGGCTTCATCGGTCACTGCGCCGCTTGAACGTCAATTTGGACAAATGCCAGGTTTGGGACAGATGACTTCATCCAGTTCTTTGGGTGCCTCAGTCATTGTTTTGCAATTTAATCTCGATATGAAACTGGATGATGCCGAACAGGAAGTGCAAGCTGCTATTAATGCAGCTACCACGTATTTACCTGTGGATTTACCCAATCCTCCTGTATATAGCAAAGTTAATCCAGCTGACACACCCATTATGACATTAGCTTTGACTTCTAAATCATTGCCGTTGCCATCAGTAGAAGATTTTGCAGAAACAAGATTAGCACAGCGTATTTCACAATTATCTGGCGTGGGATTAGTGAGTATCAGCGGTGGGCAGCGACCTGCGGTCAGAGTGCAAGTGAATCCCAATGCTTTATCTTCTTACGGCATTAACATGGAATCTGTACGTTCTGCAATTGCTGCTGCGAATGTAAATGCTGCGAAAGGAAGTTTCGACGGACCGCGCTTGGCTTACATGATTAATTCCAATGATCAATTGTTTACTGCTGAGGATTATCGTTCATTAATTATTTCTTATAATCAAAAAACATTTGGGCCTGTGCGATTATCTGATGTAGCTAATGTTATTGATGGAGTAGAAAATGTTTCGCTGGCTTCATGGATGAATTTAGAACCGGCGGTGATTATGAATATTCAACGCCAGCCGGGTGCGAATGTCATTCAAGTGGCTGATCGTATTCAGGCATTATTACCTGCATTAAAAAGTGTATTCCCATCTTCAGTTGATTTAAATATTTTAACTGATAGAACGATGACTATCAGGGCTTCAATAAGAGATGTGCAAATAGAATTATTGTTATCTATATTTTTAGTCGTTGCTGTCATATTTATTTTCCTGCGTAATTGGCGTACCACATTAATACCTAGTATTTCCGTGCCGATTTCATTGATTGGCACATTTGGTGCGATGTATTTGCTGGGATTTAGTATTAATAATTTAACTTTGATGGCATTGACGATTGCAGCAGGGTTTGTGGTCGATGATGCGATTGTCATGATTGAAAATATTTCACGTTATATTGAACAAGGCTATCAACCACTGGAAGCAGCCATTAAAGGCGCAGATCAAATTGCTTTTACTATCTTGTCACTGACAGTATCATTGATTGGTGTGTTAATTCCCTTGTTATTTATGGGTGATATTGTCGGTAGATTATTCCGTGAATTTGCCGAAACATTGTCTGTTACTATTCTTATTTCTGCATTTGTGTCGTTAACATTAACGCCTATGTTATGTGCGCGCATTATAAAACCATCTACTGAAGAAAGTACATTTTCAAAAAAATCAAAAGCCGTCTTCGATAAAATAGTAGAACGTTATCGTACTTCCTTGCATTGGGTATTAGACCATCAGCCGTTTACTTTGCTGATTTTCGCTATCACCTTAATCGTAACAGCATGTTTATTGTTTTTTATTCCTAAAGGATTTTTTCCCATTCAAGACACAGGTGTGATACAGGGAATTTCAGAAGCGCAACAATCTATTTCATTTGATGCGATGTCTGCGCGTCAACAAGCATTAGCAAAAGCAGTATTATCTGATCCAGCCGTTGCTAATGTTTCATCTTTCATTGGAATTGATGGAGTGAATACTTCTTTAAATAGCGGCCGCATGTTAATTACTTTAAAACCGCTTGCTGACAGAGATGCAACAGCTAGTGAAATTATTCGCCGTTTGCAGCCAGCGCTCGCAAAAGTTCCCGGTGCTACTTTGTATATGCAGCCGGTGCAGGATTTAAGTGTGGATACGCGCGTGAGTAAAACCCAGTATCAGTATAGTCTGAGTGCGATAGATTTAAATACGGTTGAGAAGTGGAGCAGCGCTATGCTGCAGAAATTAAAATCTCATCCTGTTTTTCAAGATGTTGCAACTGACCAGCAAAATAAAGGCTTGCAAGTGATGGTGCAAATTGACAGAGATACCGCATCACGTTTAGGCATAACTGCACAACAGATTGATGACACATTATATGATGCATTCGGACAACGTCAGATATCGACTATCTTTACCCAGCGTAATCAATATCGTGTAGTGTTAGAAACATTACCGAAATTACAGCAAGGATTAGATGCGTTTAATAATACTTTCATCAATACGACAACAACGACAGGAACCAATGCGGGCCCGGTTCCATTTAATACATTTACTAGTTTGTCAAGACAACAAGGGCCTTTGGTTATTTATAGGCAGAATCAATTTCCCGCTGCTACACTGTCATTTAATCTTGCACAGAATGCTGCGTTAAATGATGCAATTAAAGTCATCAAACAAACAGAAAAAAATATTCGTTTACCAGATAGCATAGAAGCCGGGTTTCAAGGCTCGGCGCAAATTTTTCAAAATTCATTAGCATCAGAAGGGTGGCTGCTTATTGCGGCAATTATCGTCGTTTATATTGTATTAGGCATTTTATATGAAAGTTATATTCATCCCGTGACTATTCTTTCCACCTTGCCGTCAGCTGGGATGGGTGCGTTGCTTGCATTAATGCTGACAGGTAATGAATTAAGTGTAATTGCATTAATCGGCATTATTTTATTGATTGGTATTGTCATGAAAAATGCAATTTTAATGATCGATTTTGCATTGGAACAAGAACGTGTTTATCAAAAATCGCCGCGCGATGCGATTTATGAAGCGGCGTTACTACGTTTTCGACCTATCTTAATGACTACTTGTGCTGCTATGTTTGGCGCGTTGCCATTAGCATTTGGCAGCGGCATGGGTTCTGAATTAAGACAGCCACTTGGTATCGCAATAATTGGCGGCTTGATGGTCAGCCAATTATTAACACTTTACAGTACACCCGTTATCTATCTCGCATTTGATCGCATGGCACGTAAAGTATCTGGTTACTCATTAGGAAAAACCTAATGAATATTTCTTCGGTATTTATTAAGCGACCTAAAGCAACTTCGTTAATAGCACTTGGGATTGCGATTGCTGGCATTGCTGCCTTTATACTGTTACCGGTTTCACCGCTGCCGCAAGTGGATTTTCCTACGATTTCAGTAACGGGTGCGTTGCCGGGAGCAAGCGCTGAAACCATGGCAACTTCTGTTGCTACCCCGCTTGAAACCTATTTAGGAAGAATTGCTGGTGTAACAGAAATGACATCTGCAAGTAGTCTCGGCAATACAAGAATTATTTTGCAATTTGATCTTTCGCGGAATATTGATGGAGCAGCGCGAGATGTACAAGCAGCTATTAATGCTGCGGCAAATATTTTGCCGACTAATTTACCTAACAATCCTACTTATAGAAAAGTAAATCCTGCTGATGCACCCATCATGATTCTTGCATTAACTTCAGCAAAATACAGTACTGGCGAAATGTATGATGCGGCGTCTACTATTTTACAGCAAAAATTATCGCAAGTAAGCGGAATAGGGCAGGTATTAGTGGGAGGCAGTTCATTACCAGCTGTGCGCGTTGAATTAAATCCCAATGCTTTAAATAATTACGGCATTAGTTTAACCAGTGTTGCGAATGTACTAGCTGCACAAAATTCAAATTTAGCCAAAGGACAAATTGCAAATAACAGTAATGCTATTTCAATTGTCGCTAATGATCAAATGTTCAAAGCTTACCAATACAAACCTTTGATTATTGCATATAGAAATTTGCAGCCGGTGAAATTATCGGATGTCGCAGATGTGATTGACTCTGTAGAGGACGTGCGTAATGCAGGACTTGCTAATGGCAAGCCTTCAGTGATTCTTGTCTTATTCAAACAGCCTGGCGCAAATGTAATTAAAACCATTGATAACATCAAAAACATGATGCCCCATTTGACAGCTTCTATTCCTGCGGGCATGGAGCTTGCTACCATGATGGATAGAACTTCTACCATACGTACTTCATTGCATGATGTTGAAGTGACATTAGTGGTAGCTATTATTCTTGTTATTCTCGTCACTTTTTTATTTCTCGGCAACATCAGTGCCATGATTATACCGGGTGTGGTGGTACCTTTATCGTTGTTAGGAACGTTTGCGGTAATGCGTTTATTAAACTACAGTCTGGATAACTTATCTTTAATGGCATTGACGATTTCCACGGGGTTTGTCGTAGATGATGCAGTCGTTGTTCTTGAAAATATTTCAAGGCATATGGAAATGGGTGAGAGTCCTTTTCAGGCAGCATTAAAAGGTGCAGCAGAAGTAGGATTTACTGTCATGTCCATGACGCTTTCACTCATCGCAGTCTTCATTCCTATTTTATTAATGGGCGGCATAGTAGGAAGATTATTTCGTGAATTTTCCATTACACTTTCCATTGCTATTTTGATTTCCATGTTTATTTCATTAACCATTACACCGATGATGTGTGCATTGTTTTTAAAAAATAACCAGCCAGAAAAACCTAATCGTTATACACAAGTAATATATAAAATTCGCGATAAATATGCAGATAGTTTGAGTTGGGTATTGCGTCATCCTGCACTAATGGTGATTGCTATTTTTGCCACAATTATTTTAACTGTTATTTTATATATCGTTGTCCCAAAAGGATTTTTCCCGCAACAGGATACGGGAAGAATTTCAGGCGCCATGCAAGCCGAACAAGATATTTCTTTTCAGGAAATGCAGAAAAAACTGGTTCAATATATTGATATTATCCATAAAGATCCCGCGGTGATGAATGTAGTAGGGTTTGTTGGCGGCACAATGGTGAGCTCCGGATCGGTATTTATCACATTAAAAGAATTAGCTGAAAGAAAAATTTCTGTCGATGAAATTATTAATCGTCTGCGTCCCAAACTTGCAACGGTAACAGGCGCATCACTTTATTTACAGGCTGCGCAAGATATTATGATAGGCGGCAGACAGGGCAATGCACAATTTCAATATACTTTATCTGCAGATAATCTTGATGCATTAAACAAATGGGCGCCACTCGTCACACAAAAATTAGCGACATTGCCAGGCATAGCAGATGTTAGCAGTGATCAACGTGATAGAGGATTACAAGTTTTTGTCAATGTAAATCGTGATACCGCTTCACAATATGGTTTAACATCTGATGTTATTGATTCCACTTTGTATAGCGCATTTGGTCAGCGGCAAGTATCAACTATGTTCACTGCCTTGAATCAATATCATGTTGTCATGGAAGTCGCACCTAAATATTGGCAATTTCCACAAACATTAAATAGCGTTTATGTTTTTTCACCAACGGGAAAAGCGGTGCCTTTATCAGCATTTTCAAGCTTCAAACCTTCTTCCACTTTATTGATGGTGAATCATCAGGGACAAGCGCCAGCTGCTACCTTGTCATTTAATTTGCTGCCAAACATGGCGCTTGGAGACGCAGTAAATTCAGTCGGAAAAACTGTTACACAAATGCATTTACCTAATTCAATCAGCGCCTCATTTCAAGGAACAGCGCAAGCATTTCAAAGCTCGCTGGCAAATGAACCGTATCTTATCGCAGCTGCGTTACTTGCAGTTTATATTGTTCTTGGCATGTTGTATGAAAGTTTGATTCATCCCATTACCATCTTATCAACACTGCCATCTGCTGGAGTAGGCGCATTACTTGCATTGTTAATTAGCGGTATTGATCTTAGTATCATTGCATTGATTGGTATAATTTTATTAATTGGCATCGTGAAGAAAAATGCCATTATGATGATTGATTTCGCGTTGCTTGAAGAACGTAATAAACAACTCTCTTCACGTGAAGCAATTTATAATGCAGCAGTGATGCGATTTCGTCCCATCATGATGACGACCATGGCAGCATTATTTGGTGCGTTGCCGCTAGTGATAGGATTTGGTTTAGGTTCTGAATTGAGACGACCGTTAGGTGTTGCCATAGTCGGTGGATTAATTGTCAGTCAGATGTTAACGCTTTATACCACGCCTGTACTTTACCTTATGATGGAAAAGATGAATATTAAATGGAAAAGAATATGGATAAAACAAAATTAATTTTATTAGTTTTAATAATATTTTTGACTTCCTGCGCAGTCGGCCCGGATTATCATAGACCTTTAGCACTAACTTCGCCTGCCTATAAAGAAGCAAAAGGTAAATCTTTCAAGCAGTCAAAAGTAAAATGGAAAGTTGCAGAACCTGCGCATTGCCACAGTGGCCAATGGTGGCAGGTATTTAACGATGGTGTATTAAATGATTTAGAAAATAAATTGAATGCAAACAATCAGAGTGTCATCAATGCTTATTATAATTATAAACAAGCTTGTGCATTAGTAGATGAAGCACGTGCTGCATTTTTCCCTACTTTAACAGCAGCATTAACTTTAACTCGGCAAAAATCCGGTAGTACTTCTTCATTTATTAGTACCTCTACCAGCGGACAAACATCTACTGGTATTGCAGGAACAGGCGGATCAGGATCGTCGACTATTACAAGTTCGCATTCCTGGTTGATGGCAGCTTCATGGGAGCCGGATATTTGGGGATTAGTGCGGCGCACAGTAGAAGCAAGTGTAGCAGGTGCCGAAGCGAGTGCAGCGTTACTTGCATCAACACGTTTATCTATGCAAGCGACATTAGCGCAAACTTATTTTGAGTTACGTGGATTAGATGCTTTACAAAAATTATTAAACGACACAGTGAGAGATGATGCAGCCGCGCTTAAATTAACAAAGAATCGATACGCAGCAGGAGTGGCTGGCCGTCCAGATGTCGTGCAAGCGCAGAGTGTATTGGAAGCAGCGCAAGCCCAGGCAATAAATAATGGGATTTTGCGCGGGCAATATGAGCATGCGATTGCTGTTTTGATTGGTTTGCCACCTGCCAGTCTTACTATCGAAGCTGCTCGAACACCGTTTATACCGCCAGAAATTCCTCTCGGTGTGCCATCGGAATTATTAGAACGTCGTCCTGACATTGCGCAAGCCGAGCGACTAATGGCGCAAGCTAATGCGCAAATAGGTGTTGCGGTTGCTGCGTATTATCCGACTGTTAACTTAACTGGGACACTGAGCACTGGCACGCGAAGTTTGGGACAATTATTTGATGTTCCATCGCTTAGTTGGTCGCTCGGTTCACAAATAGCAGAAACGATAATAGATGGTGGTTTACGAGCTGCAACCATTCGCGCTGCAGGTGCAACATATCAAGCAACGGTTGCGAATTACAGGCAAGTAGTGCTCGCTGCATTTCAAAACGTAGAAGATAATTTAATTTCTTTACGCATTCTCGACAAACAAATAATGGTTGAAAGAAAAGCTGTAGCGAGTGCAAAACTCGCGTTGAAATTGGTGCTTAATCAATACAAATCAGGAACGGTGGATTATAGCAGTGTCATCACCGCGCAAATAAATGCGTATACCATTCAACAAAATGAAATTGAGGCAGAATACCAACGCATGGTTTCTGCGGTCGGGTTGATTAAGGGGTTGGGTGGATATTGGGAGTGATGTGACACCATTTAGCGTGCTATCGTAGGGTGGATTAGATGCGCCTTTTGCGGCGTAATCCACCAATTAATTCTTTTTCTAAGCGTTGGAAAGCGAAAATGTGTCCTTTATTTAGGCGACAGGCGTCTTTATCCAAATAATTTGTTTTGGGGGAATATTGTCTGACTATTGCTATAAAGTTCAACTCTATCTTCCTGCCTATTACTGAATAGAAATGGACTATTATTGAAATCAGTAGAAGAAAATAAGCCGAACAAAGACTTTCTGTTTTCACCAGGAAGTGCGTTTTGAGAACTGTTTCTGTTATCTGTTGTTTGTATGCTTAGCTGTCTAATTTGGGGAGATGTATTAATTGTGGGTATGGGATTTTCAACTTCCATTCCCATTTCAGATGATGTATGTGAATGTGATGTAGAGAAAGAAGTCAGCACTTGATTATCGTCGGTTTCAATTTCGCTGGAAATTGACAATACCATGTCTTGGTTACAAAGAAGATCGTTTTGTTCTAGAATAAGTTTTTCCTTTTGTTTGTTGATGGCTTCACTAAGAATGCTCAAAATTACAATTATTTTTTTCATGCTTTTCTTCCTAAGTTGAATTCGTTTGTGCTTCGCAATCCTATGCAAAGACAGTGAAAATAGCCAATAGCAAATAATTATTATGGTAATAGGGAAAAACTATACTTGTTGCCGAAGCATAGGCGCAAAGGGGTCAAAGCTATACTTATTCATATAATTATATATGAATAAGTATAGCTTTGACCCCATAACCTCTTTTTTGGATTAAAAACTTATTCGCCTAAAATTCTCTAATTCTTTATTCTGCGCAAACATATTATCCGTTGACACAATTGCTTCAAGAATTTCATTTTTACGATATACATACATCGCACACAAAACCGATTCACAATTATTTACTAATGGTAATCTGGCCATTTGTAAAAGCAGTTCTTCTAATCCCGTAACATCTTGTCGACTTAATTTAAAATCACTCTGCTTTTCAATATAAGGTTTAAATGTACCTAATTCTTTATGGCGATTAAAAAATTGATGGATATTTTCTTTACGTTCATCACTATCACAGTAATTAACATCCTGACCTTCTTTAACTCCATTATTAGCCACCACTAATAACTGCGGTGATTGAGTATCTTTATCCAGACTTTCAATCACATGTTTGTTTGGAGCATCCTTACTTTGATAAAAATGAAATGATTGTGTATCACATCCGTCCGTAGCAGTTAAATGATATGCTCCTAGGGGTTGTTCATATTGAAGCAATTTTTCAATATCTTTGACAGTAGTTGCGTGCTCAGCACAGTGTCGGTTGAAAAAAAATGCGGGCATTCCAGCAGGTTCAGTGACTTTATCGCCGGGGGATATATTGATTTCAATAAGCACTCCTTTATCATTTAAAACAGTTGCTGCGCCTGAAAGTAAAGGCATGCCAATATCTGAAATCCGCCTTTTTAGTCCAATTTGACGTTCTATCTGAAGAAACGATTTGCCCGCCACGTTGTGAGCAGGCCAATCTAATACTCTAACTAAAAACGTGTAATCGCCTAACCGCAGGGCTGCTGTAGTACATCCCATTTTATTTTTAAGAAAAGGATTGTAATTATATAAATCGGGCATCACTTGAAATAATAAATACCGCTCGAAAGTTAAAGGAGCGGCATTTTGATGATGTTCACTTAACCAATCATTATATCCTTGAACTTTACCTAGCATTTCATCCCGATATCGTTCAGGTATAGTTTGTAAAATTTTATCTAGCTGTTTTTTTAAACTCTTATCATTATTTGGTGCATTTAAGAAAATCTGCAAAGCTGGGTATAAAAAATTTGCTCCTTCAAGATTATCTTTTATCGCTTCTCCTAAGATATATCCTTCAGCATAGCCAGCATCGAAAGGATTGACAGCTTCAATCACCAATCGAGGTAATTCATTTTGATCAACAGTTAATTCTGCAGTTGCAGACTCATAAACATATTTCTTTGCAGCATAAAAGTGTTGGCTATCAGGAACGGGCAGGCCATAAAAACGTTGTTGCATGAAACCATTTACAGATGCTCCAGCAAATCCTGCTGCACCGCCCAAAAGTGCTGCAGTCGTTGATAACGGGGCGGTAAGTCCTAATGCAGGAAATGTCCAGGGTGATGAGATTAAAACCAAACTTCCTATACCAATACCATAAATTAAATCTTTCATTAATACGGGATTTTTATACGTTAAATCCATTAATCCTTCTAAATAACGCGAAACAACAGAATGAGGATGTTGATGTGGGGAAGTTAAAATATTTCGATTGTTCATGGTAATTCCTGTTTAGTAAGTAAGCGCTTAGAGTCACATCTTCAGTTAATTAGATGTCATTCCCGCGCAGGCGGGAACCCATTTTTCTACGTTAAGACTGCGTAAATAAAAAAATAGGTTCCCGCCTGCGCGGGAATGACATCTAATTCACTGAAAATGCGATCCCAGGCACTATTTTTTTAACCCATAATATTCTTTTATCATCGACGCGATTAACTGAATCGCACGTATGTTTCTATTTTCATGACGGTAAACTAAATATATTTCATCTTTATAAATAGGGGAGTTAGGCAATTGTTTGAGATTTTTAAAAAAATCAAATTTACCAACGCAGGTAGGAATGATGCCAATTCCACAACCATTAGCTGTTAGAACTGCAACCGATTGCAATGAATTCACGGTTAACATCCTGGAAAATTTTATCTTGTGCTTATCTGCTTTTTTTAATAATTGTTGCGTTTGCGTCAAATCTGGATCGCAAATTAAAACCGCTTTACCTGATTCAACCGTTTCACGCATTGATTCAGATATCCAAAATGAAAAACTATTGTCATATAATTTCGTGAGAATTAAATCTGGATGTTTGACAGGATCCGCAACAATCCCAATATCTAACGTTAAATTTATAATTTGTTCGGTAATTTTTCTGGAAATATCATGATGGATATTAATTTCAAGATTAGGATAAGTTTTAAGTAATCCCGGCATAAATTGCGAAATCTGATTAATAGCAGTTGAATGACAACCAATAGAATACTTTCCATATGCATCATCATGATGAAGTAAAGACTGTGATTTTGCATTATTCCAATACGATAAAAATGGTTTAACATGGGTTAATAAATTTTTACCCGCCTGCGTAAGCGTCACACCTTTTTTATGTCTTATAAATAAAGATGTTCCAATATTAAATTCTAAACGCTTAATAGCCAGAGTAAGCGCTGGCTGACTCACGCCAAGATCACAGGCCGCTTTCGATATATTGAGGGTATTTGCCGCAGCATAAAAATACGCCAACTCAGAGGAAGAGGGAACCATAAATATACCTTATGTTAATCATATCTGTTATATATTTTTAATATGGATAAATATAAGGTATTTTCCTATGTATATCAATTCTATTCAATGGAAGTTTATAATGAAATTAAAATTAATATTGTTTTCTATTATCTTATTACTGATCCAACCCGCATTTGCTATTAATAAGATCATATTTTTCGGAGATAGCCTGTCAGATAGCGGGAATTTTTACCGCGATGTACTTGGCTATATGCCAAAAGACCCTCCGTACTACAAGGGCAAATTTAGCAATGGGCAAGTATGGTCGGAATATGTCGCTCAGTATTTTTCTGATAAAAATAATATTGAAACGGCCAACTACGCCATTGGCGGCCAAACAGCATTTTTACATAATCCTTTTGAAGGATACCTGCCTTATACTCTGAGCATGTCGTATGCTAATTACATACTTCACAGTGCATTTAGTGATAGATCATCAACATTATTTGTTATATGGATAGGTGCAAATGATTATTTACCCAATGTTGATAATGGAGATCAATTAAGCGATAACGTTGTAAATTCAATTCAGACGATAATTGAAAATTTAATTTATCACGGCGGAAATAATTTTTTATTATTAAATTTACCCGATCTTGCAAGCACCCCATTTGGTCAGGCAAGTTCATATAAAGAGAAGCTCAAAACAACCACGCAAGCGCATAATTTAAAAATGGAAAAAATGCTTTCCACTCTTCAAGGGAGTTACAAAAATATTAATATTCATCTCTTCGACATTAATCAATTCTTTGCTAAAGCGATAGCAAATCCAGAAGAATATAATAAAAAATACAATACGCATATTACGAATGTTAAAGATTCTTGCTGGTCTGGCGGTTACTCAAAAGCTAAAAGAAAATTAACACGCAGCTTTATTACAGAAAAGATTAATTCATATAATCGTTCACAGATAAAATTTACATCCAGCGTCGCTCACACTGATGAACTTGCTGAATATATCTATCAATCTCCTGCTTTATTAGAAGGATTTAAAATGAGTAATTACAAAGAAATGGGTCTCAAACCGTGCGAGAATCCTGATAGCTATATATTCTGGGATAAAGTACACCCAGGTTCTGTTCCGCATAAAATTATTGCTCAGGAGTTAATTGAGTTTATTAGTGTAAATTATAAAACATAAATCAAAGTTGTGTAACTGCGCTTTGGTAGGGTGGATTAGGCGCGCGCCTTTCGCGACGTAATCCACCAATTAATGCTTCATTTCGGTGGATTACGGCGCGAAAGGCACGCGCCTAATCCACCCTACCAAAGTACAATTATGCAGTTCTCAACACTTCATAATCTTCGCAAACGCTCTCATACTATACTTATCTGTAATCGTATAACGCGGCTGCAGCATCATCTTCTCAGCTTTATTAGTACAACCATCATCCACACTAAACGCAACGGTATAACCCGCTTTTGCAGCTTGTTGTTCCAGATAAGGATTATAAATTCCATACGGCCATGCTAACAAAGTAATGGGGGTACTCAGTTTTTCTTCTAATACTTTTTTGGACTTAACGAGTTGCACCTGCACTAATTCCTGATAAGCATTTTTAGAAAGATGTTTCTTTTCCTGATTAAAATTAGGATGCCAGTAAGTGTGTCCCTGAATATCAAACAAACCTGTTTGCTGTAACTCTTTCAATTGTTTCCACGTCATCGCGTAAGAAGCATTAGAAATTGCACTCGGATAAACAAATAACGTGACAGGAATATTATACTTACGTACGAGTGGCAACATGTATTTATAAACAGATTCACGCCCATCATCCGCTGTAATTACCACAGATTTTGGGGGAAGGGTAGCGCTTTGCCCCTGCAAATAACTGACTAATTGTTTCAGTGGAATGACCGTGTAACCATTTTCCTTTAACCACTTGAGTTGCTCTTCAAATCTCGCCGTGCTTATCGTCATACTGCCTGGTACGCTTG
>Ga0206929_1004_pt1 | contig 74996 bp, 65 predicted proteins | sample Alteio_BWOrgHeat_19_FD_152929 | JGI IMG/M metagenome (GOLD analysis project Ga0206929, IMG submission 152929) | Enriched cells from forest soil in Barre Woods Harvard Forest LTER site, Petersham, Massachusetts, United States -... | ecosystem: Environmental > Terrestrial > Soil > Temperate forest >...
TATCTGAAAACAGGGAAGGGGTTTCATTCCAATGATGCCCGGGTAGTAGTCGCTAATCAGGGTCAGGAAATATTGCCGGCAGCATACGGCATTGATCTGGGTCTGAACTGGAAACCTGTAGATCATTTATTCATTAATGTGGCGGCATGGTATCTCTATCTCCAGCAGGAATTTGTTTATGACGGAGATGAAGGGACACTCGAACCCAGCGGCAAAACAAAGAGGGAAGGAATTGATTTTTCTGCCAGGTATCAATTTAGAAGCTGGCTCTATGCATTTCTGGATCTGAATTATTCCAACGCCAGGAATGTTCAGGCGCCCAAGGGAGAAAACTATATTCCGTTGGCCGTACCCTTCTCCAGCGCGGGCGGACTGAACTACAAATTCTCCAATGGTATAAATGGAGCAATCAGTTACCGGTATATGACCAACCGGCCGGCTAATGAGGATAATACACTGATCGCGAAAGGATATTTTGTAACGGATCTGACGGCATACTACACAAAAAAAAGGTTTGAGATCGGGATAGAAATTCAAAATCTGTTCAATGCCAAATGGAGGGAAGAACAGTTTGAAGCTGTTTCCAGACTGAAAAATGAACCGGCATCGGTAGATGATATTAACTTTACTGCAGGTACACCTTTTTTTGCCAAACTGGAGTTTGCGATATTTTTTTAATAAAATGAACTTTAAATTTATTTTTTCATTTTAAGACGCTCAACGACAAGGCTCCCGACTCCGGTTCCCATTTCAGTACTCCGCTCGCAACTATAGTTGTAATGAATCCCGCCAAAAAAACGGGACTGTCTTGTTTCGAGGGCTGCTTCTCTGAAAGATTGGTAAGACCTGCTCTTGATTCCAAATTCCAGTTCCGTGGAATCTGTATAAGCAAAATGATCTCCGAAAATACTGGTTAATGTTTCTGATGCAGCGGCTGAAATAGTGCAATGGCCGCAGGTATATTCAGGAAACGGTGGCGTCTGCAGATGAGGTCTCCAGTTCGGATCAAAATATTTATTGATCACCGATTCAGGCCGGATGGTATTGTAGGTATATTTTATATTCCAGCACTGTATGAATCCGTCGAATAAAGCAATCGCCGTTTTCGCGTAAGCATAGACCGTTTCAGGAAAATCAGATCCTGCTTTCTTCGCTGCAATACCCACAACGCCCATCCAGTGCCCAGGAGGAGAAAACTTCTTGGTGCCGAACATCAGATGTCCCGACACATTCAATTTGAATGGATTGTCATCCCAGAAATCGGCTATCCATGCCTGTTCGGGTGTCAGACTGTCGCCGGTGATTTCGATCAGTTTCACTTCTTTGTAATAGTTGCTGTTTTTATCAGTCACATTGAAAGGGTAGGGGGGAAGAGGCATGAACTGGTTTACACTGTCAATCACGATGCTGCGGATTTCCCGCCAGTGCGGTTCTGCAGCCGACGAATAAGCCGGTGGCGTTGGTACCCAGCGGCCCGGTGAATCCTTCACTTCATATTCGGTAGCTCCCCTGGTTTGTAAATAGTTGTCGTGCCTGCTCCAATTCATGATAACAGATGCGACCGTGTCGCTAAAAGCAATGGAATTATCCAATATATCCTGAGGCATACCATGATCCGTTGCCAGTTTCTTCAGACTGTCTACATAATATCCCATGCTGCCGGCAGGAAAAGTCACGGATTCGCCTAATTTGCAATAAGCCAGTAATGCACTCAACTCAAAATTTATTTTCTGGCCGGTTGGAGGCTTGGGCAAAGCACCCAGGCCATGCAGCTGGCCTGCCAGCGAATTGTATTTGTCGGGATTTCCGGCGGCAACCACTTCGTACCCAGCAATGGCTGCATATAAATAATTCCTGGATGCGACCATGGGAGAAAAATTGTTTCCCATCACGATGGTATTCAGTTCGTGCACCGTATTACAGTACAGGTCCGGGTCGCTGAAAATTTTGGCGTAGTCAGTTTTATTCTGACATGCAGACATACATATAAACAGGAATGTAATAAGGAGCAGTCTCTTCATGTTGCAGTTAATTATAAAGCGGAAATTTACTAAAAGAATCGACATATTAATTAATTATTCGTGCGACAAAACAATTAAATCATAGTCGCAACACAGGTTATCCCGATTCCGGAAAATATTTTAAATATTATTTAAGAAACGTTCACTGATTTTTCCCAACCTGTTTCTTTTAATGCAGGATCGTTTTCCTTTTTTAAAAAATCGGCATCTGCAAACGATGCTGCCTGCCAGGTAAGTATGGCATCGTCGGGGACCATTTCAACCGGTATTTTCCAGGATGTGGATTGTTCGTTGTATGCGGGATTCGACTGGGCGTTGTAACAGGATATGATTGACCATCGGGGCTGTGCCGACAGATTTGCTTCCGAACGGTGTAAGAGATTGCTGTGAAAGACCAGTGCGTCACCGGGTTCGAGTTCGCAGTATATTAATTCCATAGTACGGAGTGCATTATTCACCATCACCATATCTGCACCCACCTGTTCTCCCGAAAAACCATGGTTCACTCTTCCCAATTTATGCGAACCCCGGATAACCTGCAGACAACCGTTTTCTTTATTTGCTTTCGTTAGAGCAATCATCACGCTTAATAGCTGGTCTGGAAACATGAATTGATTTTTATACCAGTAGCCATAGTCCTGATGCCATTCCCAGGCACCACCTACCCGGGGTTCTTTCTGCATTAACTTGGAATGAAAATGGCAAACAGGCGCTTCGCTATCGATCAAAGGCGCCACGACTTGCAACATTCTTTCACTTCTCGTTAAGTAACCGAAGACATCGTTCCCGGGTGTAAACCAGAGAGAGAGTTTTGTTTTTTTCCCAGAGAGGTCATTCAAATCCAACGCATGCTGGCTTATCGAACTATCCTCGATGGCTGTTTTATATAATTTATCAGTTTCTACCGGGTTGCAAAAGTTCGGGATGACCAGAAATCCGTCTTTATGAAAAGCTTTTATCTGGTCTTCGGAAAGTTGAATATTTGACATGGTGTTGAGTTAAAATATGGTATTTATGAATCGGGGATTCAGATGCCTATTCGTTATAGTGCATAACTATAACTAAATCAATGATTAACAGCTATCACTTTCCAGATAGACCGCGACCCGGTTTCCTGGAACAGCAGACTAAATTAGGAATCAATTATGGAAGTTTTTCTAAATTTACAGAATAACCCCACTCCCGGAAGACTTACTTAAATAGAACATAATCAACCGCACCCGCCCGTTTTTTCTTATTCAGTCTTCATTAATACTTAAAATAATCATCATGAAAAAACAACTTCCGGTTCTTGCCATTGCCCTTTGCATTTGTTTTATTTCCTGCATGAACAGGGTGGACGCACCTGCTGTTTCCGCTGCGACCCAGAAAAACCTGGATGCGAATCGCGCTATCATGAAAACTTTTGAAACCCAGGATTTCAGCAAACTGGGTGATTATATTGCAACTGATGCCGTGGATCATTCCGGCGAACATGGCGATATCAAAGGTCTGGACAGCATCAAAGCGATGTTTGTAAAATCTGAAGGAGATATCGTCAATCCGAAAATTGACATTATAAAAGAATTAGGTGACGATCAATATGTAATGTCCTGGAATACATTTACGGGTGTTTACAAAACGGATGGCATGGGTCATAAAGCCGGAGACACACTGACCATGAAATCGCTGGATGTTTCAAGATTCGTCGACGGGAAAGCGGTTGAACACTGGCTCCTCATGGAACCCGGCGATGTCATGAAGATGATGGCCAGCATGCAGCCTAAAATGGCCATGGATTCGGATTCAACGAAAATGAAAAAACACTGAGAAAGCTTAACGCTTAACGCGTAACGCGTAACGCCTAACGCTTAACGCCAGTGTTGATCGTATATCGAATATCGTATATCGATTCACGATCGACGATAAATGGTCATCTGTCAACTAATATTTTTTTACCTTCGGCCCGTAATATGAAAAGAACCATTACCTGGGCATTGGCATTGTTATTTGTGGTTTTAATTTTTTTTGCAGTCTACCATACCCGTATGAAAAAGCAGGCTGAAAAAGAGAAACTGGCCATGCGTTATGATCGGGGCATGAAAGTTATCTACGACAAGGATAATTTCTTTTGTGCCGAAGCGCAGCTTTCCCATTGGGATTCCGTGATGAAGTCTTCTGTTCCGGAAGCGAATAAGCTGGTGGCTCAAAGATTTATAGCCGTCATGTTATTGAGGATGGGCCAGGAAAAAAAAGCCATCGACGTATTGGAGGATCTGGTGGAAAAAACAAAAAGGGACAGCACCGGCAGGGTAGCGGTGGATGCCCGGAGTTATCTGGCGCTGGCTTATTTGAGAATGGGTGAAAGGAACAATTGTATCTCGAACCATTCCATGGAATCATGTATTTTCCCGATCCGGGGCCTCGGCATTTATACGGATCCGGCGGCCTCCATAAAAAGCATTGACCTGTATCAGAAAATCCTGAAACAATTTCCCAATGATCTGGATGCGCGGTGGTTGTTGAATCTTGCCTACATGACCATTGGTGAATATCCGGGTAAAGTGCCGGCTCAATGGCTTATTCAAGGGCTGGATTCAGATACGACTTCGTATAAAGTGAAGCCATTCCAGGATATAGCCGGTAACCTCAGTCTGAACAGTTTCAGGAATATGTCCGGCGGTACGATTGTGGATGATTTTAATAATGACGGCTACCTTGATATTGTTACTTCTTCCATGGGCCTGGATGAAAGCATGCATTATTTCAAAAATAATAAGGACGGGACGTTTACGGATGTTTCAAAAGAATCCGGTCTTGGGAATATCAAAGGCGGTTTAAATATCATTCAGGCAGACTATAACAATGATGGATATACGGATATTCTGGTGCTGAGAGGTGCATGGATGCAGGAATTCGGGAAACAACCCAGCAGTCTGCTGAGAAACAACGGGGACGGCACTTTTACCGATGTCACACTCGAAAGCGGCCTTGTCACATTCTTACCGACACAGACGGCTACCTGGGCCGATTTCAACAATGACGGGTGGCTTGATTTGTTTGTCGGTATTGAATCTACGTCACCTGATCATCCGTATCCGGCTGAATTATTTATCAATAATGGTGACGGCAGTTTTACAGAAGCGAGTAAAAAAGCCGGATGCGACTTCGTGGCTTTTATGAAGGGCGTAGTCTCTGCTGATTATAACAATGATGGATGGCCCGACATTTTTATATCATGCCTTGACGGAAAGAAATTCCTATTGAAGAATAAAGGCGTAAAATCAAAAATTCCGCAATTTGAAAATGCTACTCATGAAGCGGGTCTGGATCAGGATGAGACGTTTACTTTCCCGACCTGGTTCTGGGATTATGACAACGATGGATGGCCCGATATTTTTGTCTGCGGTTATCTTTTTGATGGATCCCTGGCCAAAACCGCTGCTGCGGAAGCGCTCAATAAACCATTGGGAGACGTTAGCAAAATGTATTTATATCACAATAACCATGATGGCACATTTACGGACGTATCGGTAGGTGCCGGATTATCTAGGCCCGTGTTTGCAATGGGTTCCAATTTCGGTGATATTGACAATGATGGCTGGCTTGACATGTACCTTGGCACGGGAAATCCGGATCTGAAATCACTTGTTCCGAACAAGATGTTCAAAAACATCGGAGGTAAAAAATTTGCGGATGTTACCGGTTCATCCAGGCTCGGCAATCTGCAGAAAGGACATGGCGTGGCTTTTGCTGATTTGGGGAATGATGGCAGGCAGGATATTTTTATCGAAGTAGGCGGACCGTTTAAAGGAGATGCATTTTACAATGCATTTTATCTGAACCCGGGACAAAACAACAATAACTGGATTAGTATTTTATTACAGGGAAATCATGCGAACCGTGCGGCAATCGGTGCAAGGCTTACGCTAACATTTACAGAAAACGGAGTAAAAAGAACCGTTTACAGGGATGTCAATTCGGGCGGAAGTTTCGGGGCTTCCCCGCTGCGTCAGGAAATCGGAATCGGAACAGCAACCATGGTGGATGAACTGACCGTTCAGTGGCCCGCTTTGGGTAAGCTGCAGATTTTTAAAAATCTGGCTCCCCGACAGTTTATCAAGATAAAAGAAGGGGAGGATAAACCCGAAATAATGAATCTTAAGGCACTGAAATTCGATTCCACGCGTTCTTCTATGAATATGAACATGAATATGAGTATGATGGACATGCCGCCGGGCAAATAGTGTGACTGAATATCGTAATCTTTTATACTATGAATAAATTACTTTCACTATCCATTTTTCTGGTGGTTGCCACAACTTCGTTGGGACAAACGATCGTCGGGCATGTCGACAAAAAAACGAAAGAATTCTTTATTCCTTCCAAACCAAAGGGAGACTATAAAATATTCGGCTATCAATATGCCAATAACACGACTCAGAAAATGATTTGTTTTTCATCCTATTCTTATGATGTGAGTGACAACCTGAATAAGTGTCCGCTCGGATCTTATTTTGATACCAGCCTGATGAAAGAAGGGGACCGGATTCTTTACCTGGGTATGGTAGGGAACTTCGCTAAAATGAGTTATATAGCCGGAAACGGAAAAAAGACCCTGTTTTATTTTCCGAAAGGGAGTTTCGTTATCAAGTAAAACTTATTGATTTGACGGAGGAGTCATATTATGCATAACCGTAATAAACCATTTTCCGTCCCCTCTCGTCATTATAAAATTGAGTAATCCTTTCATGGGTGGAACGTCTTTCCCATCCGGATTCCGGGCCCCTGCCATTTCCCACCAGGCATCTACTGCAGCGATATCGGCCGTGATGAATCTTATTTTTTTATCCGTTATTTTTAGGGTGGCGTTTTTAAATTGGGAAGTAAAGGGTTTGTCAAGAAATTTTTCTATTTCCGTCCTGCCATGGGCACTCGTTCCCCGCAGGTTTGTGAAGTCCGCATCTTCAGAAAATAGCATAGAGAATTCTCTGGCATTGTGAGCGTCCCATGCATTTGAAAAACCATCCAAAATATGTTGAATGTCCTGTGCGTCTTTGACCATTTGCGCTGTTTGCCCGATTCCATGAGTTGAAAAGACAAGGAATATGAACGATAAGAAAAAATTCTTCATAGTTCAGGTTTGATATGCCAAATTACTCAATCTCTTTTGGATAAATGATTACTCTTCCCAAACGGTTTTTAGCGCCTCTGTCTTTCGGCTGGTGTATGGATATATTCACTTAAATTCTATTTTTGCGGAGTAATAATTCCATCTATATATAATATGTCAAGTAAAAACTCAGACGACGTAAATGTCACAGGTAAAATAGCTTTGGTAACCGGCGCCGCCCGGGGAATCGGGCGGGCCTGCGCACTCGCGCTGGCGGAAGCCGGTGCGGATATTGCCCTCGGGCTAAAAAATATAGATGCAGACAGCGGACTGCTGAAAGAAATTGAGCGCCTTGGAAGAAGGGTCCTGGCCCTGCAGATGGATGTCAGCAGGATGGACGAAATAAAAACGGCTGTAGAGAAAGCAGGAAAACATTTTGGCAGAATTGATATTTTAATAAACAATGCAGGGATTGCTCCTGAAAACTTTATTGAAAACGTTACGGAGGCGGATTTTGACTATACGCTCGATGTAAATCTCAAAGGCACTTTCTTCACGAGTCAACTTGTTGGAAAATGGATGATCAATCAACAGTTTGGAAGGATTATTAATATCAGTTCACAGGCGGGGTTTATTGCGCTACCCACCGAATCTGTTTATTGCATGACAAAGGCAGGAATTTCGCATCTGACAAAATGCTTTGCCGTGGAATGGGCGAAACATCATATTACCGTTAATGCAGTAGCGCCTACATTTATTTATACACCCGGCACAGAAGAATACCTCGCAAATGCAGAAGTTAAAAAAATGGTGCTTTCAAAAATTGCATTAGGAAGGATTGGAGAGCCGAAGGAAGTTGCCAATGCCGTTTTGTTCCTTGCATCACCAGCCGCTTCCCTGATTACCGGGACCACTTTAATGATTGACGGTGGGTGGACAGCAACATAATGAACTACCGGAACCCTGTTGACTGATCATCCTGCGCACGAAATTCCAGTGATCATTTTTCCTGACAGACAATACCATGTTTTTAAAATATAAGAAAAATTTGCGCAAGTGAATACTTGCGCTTATATTTGCAAGCACATACTTGCATATTATGAAGACAAGGCGCGACGTATATCAGGCTATTGCAGATCCGACAAGGCGTGCCATCATCCAGCTGATTGCCGGCCAGCCTCACAACGTAAACTCCATTGCGGAGCAATTTGATATGAGCCGGCAGGCGGTATCCCTGCACGTCCGGATCTTAACGGAATGCGGTCTGATCGTCATCAAGCAAAACGGCAGGAACCGTTTTTGTGAAGCAAAGCTGGACAGGCTCAGCGAAGTTTCCGCCTGGGTGGACCAATACCGCAAACACTGGGAACGAAAACTTGATGCGCTGGAAATCTATTTGGAAAAACTTAAAAAAGCAAAATATGGAAAACAGAAAAAGTGATACATCAGACCGCGAACTGATTATAACCCGGACGCTGAACGCACCGGTGGAACTGGTTTGGGAAGCCTGGACAAAACCGGAACATATCGCCCAATGGTGGGGTCCGGACGGATTCACCAATACCATCACGAAAATGGCTATGGTAAAGGGTGGCGTGTGGGATCTGGTAATGCACGGGCCGGATGGAACGGATTTTGTAAATAAAAGCATATTTAAAGAAATTGTTCCCCGGAAAAAAATTGTATATGAACACGTGACCGGTCCGAAGTTTGTTGCAACGGTTGAATTCGAAGACCTGGGTGAACAAACAATAATCACCTGGCAGATGCTTTTTGAGACAGCGGAAGAATTCATACGGACGGTTAAAACGTTCAAAGCCGACCAGGGCCTGAAACAGAATATTGAAAAACTCATGGTATATCTGGCCGGCATGAAAACCCATCTTCAGAAATGAAATGGATTTTAACGATACTATTTTCAACTATTACGATTATGCATTCAGTGACTGCACAGAAAGGACAATTTGCAGATGTAAATGGTCTGCATATGTACTACGAAATCCATGGTCAGGGCAAACCACTTGTGCTGATACACGGCGCCGCATCGACCATACTGACAACGTTTGGAGCGGTACTGCCGGAACTGGCAAAGACGCATCGGGTTATTGCCGTCGAACTGCAGGCACATGGCCATAGCGATAACCGTGACGGCCGGCATATCCGTTTTGAACAGGACGCCGATGACGTCGTAGCGCTGTTGCAGCAACTGCATATTGAACGCGCCGATTTTTTTGGATTTAGCAATGGAGGAACAACTGCCCTGCAGATCGCAATTCGTCACCCGGCGATTGTAAACAAACTGATCATCGCTTCAGCTATGTATAAAAAGTCGGGCGTCGCGCCGGAATTCTGGCAGGGCATGAACAATGCACATATCGAAAGCCTGCCTGAGGAATACAGGAAAGCCTTTCTCGCTATCAATCCCAGTCAGGAAGCACTGATGATCATGTTCGATCAGTGCGTATACAGGATGCAGCATTTCATGGACATTCCCGACAGCGTTATCCACTCCATCCAGGCGCCGACGCTGGTGATCATAGGTGATAAGGATGTGCCTTTGCCGGAGCACGCGGTAGATATGTATCGCGTCATGCCGCACGCGAGTCTGTCCATATTCCCGGGCGGCCATGGCGAATATATGGGCGAGATTACCTTTTTAAAAGCTTCGCATCATCCACCGGCAGCATTGCCCGTGATCGAAGATTTTTTGGATCAGAAATAATCATCTGGAGGAGATTCTTTGTCATTGTCTTTCTGTTACATAAAAAAAGGGCCGCCATGTCAAAGCGGCCCTTTTCATCCCGGTCCCTATTTTTTTATCAGGTATCCGAATATCCCGTCTGTTTCATTATTGGGACCTGCTGTAAAATAAAGCCGTTCAGGATCTACCATTGTAGCCGTTGTAGGTGCAAAAGCTAGCGCCCAGAGTCTATCAATCACAATCGTCCGGTTGTGAGATTGCAGCTGACCCAGGAATTCACCTTCCAGCGAGAATACATTGATGCGGCCATCACCGAAATTTCCGACCAGTATAACCGGCCGCTGACGGATATCATTTCGTCCGTTGTTATTGTTACCGGGTCCACTGTTATTATTACCGGATCCATTATTACTGTTGCCGGATCCACTGTTCCCGCTGCCTGGCCCGCTGTTATTTCCGCCAGACCCATCATGACCACCCTTATTGTTGCCATGATCGTTATCCTGCATATCATTGTTGTCAAGAAAATTCGCCGGGGTCAAAACCACACCCCATGGGGCATTCAGAGTTCCTTTGGATGCAAATCTCCTGATCAGGACACCTCCTGTATTAAAAACATTAACAAAACCAAGTCCTGCCCCCGCCTGATCCCTGCCATCTGTTCCAATCTTGGCATACTCTACGAAAAGCCAGGGACCGACCGATTGAATATTAAATGGTGAATATCCCTGGGGTAAACCGGCATCAAGGAAGGGCATCGTGACAGCCGTAAATGTAGTATCCCAAACGTCAATTTTGCCGGTCCTGAAATTTGCGGCATAAAGAAAATGGGAACCATTTTTCGTTGCCAGAGCAAGCCCGGTATAAGCGGAAGTTGATGAATTATTTGCAATGCGCTGGGCATTGTTCCCACCATTCCATCCAGATAAAACGCCGTCAATACCGGCAAAAAGAAAGTTAGGCGGCAGGTTATTGGCCAGTTTAAATCCGGCACCTCCGGCAAACACAATACCTGTCGGAAATCCGCCGATTGTATCGGTCGGTGAAGGTATATTCACCGGGGGACGTACGATGGCGCCTTCCGCTGTATACAGTTCGCTGACATGACCTGCCATTGAATTGACCCAGGCTATTCCTACCGGGGCCCAGGCGAGTCCCCAGGCGTTTTGCAGGGTAGGATCCGTCAGCTGTGGTGAATAGCCTGCATTGTTCGCAACCAGGGTTACCTGTTGAAAATCGCGCAGATCATTTTTATCAAAGTTCGCTTTCCGGCAACCCAAAGAAAGGACCATGAGGAAAATAAAAAGCAGGCAGCATTTGGCCGGATTTAACCAGGCCTTAAAAAGGAGGGCTTTTTTCATAATTCGTTTTTTTAAATGGACATGTTAGTGAATAGACAACCGTTCCACTTTTTACAATAAAGTAACCAGCGGTTAAAAAATATTCAGGTTCATTACCAACAGTGAGCGAGAGAATTCAGCCGGATTTTCTACAGTAGGTCAGGAGTCCGGGATCTAAGAGGTAAACAGTATAAACGTCGCATTGCGGATCTGGGTTGCGTAAGAAGCCGTATACAAAACGGTTACCGGATTGACGGAAATACGAGCACAATCGGGCATAACTTTATTTGAAGAAAAGTCTATTGAATTGAGTTTTAAAGAACTGCCAACGATTTCGCCGCCTCTTAAAAACAAAAAACCCTCAAACCTTAGCCGGATGCAGATTTGAGGGAAATTTAAGTGATCCCGCTGGGACTCGAACCCAGGACCCCTACATTAAAAGTGTAATGCTCTACCAACTGAGCTACGGAATCGGATTGGTTGCCTGATGCTTAAAAAAAGCACCCAAAACAGGCTTTGTTTTGAGCGTGCAAAAATAGTGGAAAATGGCTTTTGCGCAAATTAATTATGGCTTTATGTTGATATGTGGAGAAATAGGCTTTCCAGCTGATTTTATTCTGTTCCGGGTCAATTTTTGATTGTCCCGCCGGATCACGTCTTTATCTTATAATCCCTGCAGCCGAAACATCGTCAGCTTGCCTCATTCTTAAACCGCTTTTAAAGTAAATACCTGTCTTGAAATCGGCTTCAATGTTTAACTTAGATTCTGTTATATTTAAAAAAATCCTCTCAGATATGAAACGATTCCTGTCTCCGGTCTTCTCTATGTTTTTTTTATTCATCACAACGGCTCATGGTCAAAGCGGACCCTGGATCAAACTTTTCGACGGACAATCCTTAACAGGTTGGAAGCAGGTAGCTGGTAAAGCCAGGTTTGAAGTGTATCGCGGCAGTATCATGGGCACATCCGTTCCCAATTCTCCCAACAGTTTCCTTGCCACAGATAAAGAATTTGGAGATTTTGAATTGGACATGGATGTTTATATGGACGATACCACATTTAACTCAGGTGTGCAGTTCAGGAGTCATTTTGATCAGACCGCCAACAACGGTGCCGGTAAAGTATATGGATACCAGTATGAACTGGACCCTTCTGCACGTCGCTGGACTGCCGGTATTTATGATGAAGGGCGCCGGGACTGGCTATATCCGCTTTCGTTAAATCCGAAAGCCCAGTCGGCTTTCAAGTTAAAAGAACCAAACAAGGTCCGCATCGAATGTATTGGAAATGAAACACGCACCTGGATTAACAATGTTCCGGCTGCCTACCTCGTCGATATGCTGGATTACAACGGATTTATAGCACTCCAGGTGCATGCCGTCACGAGACCAGAAATGGCTGGACAGCATGTATACTTCAATAATATCCGCATCCGGTCGATCACAAAGTTTACACAGGATTTTCCTCCGGGAATTTATGTGATGAATACCATCCCCAACCAACTTACGGACTATGAGTTGAAGAATGGATGGAAGCTCTTATTTGACGGAACCAGTTCAAACGGCTGGCGCGGGGCGTACAAGGACAGCTTTCCAAGCAAAGTTTGGGAGGTTGAGGACGGTAATATGACTGTGCATTCATCCGGAGGAAATGAATCGGCCAACGGAGGTGATATTGTTACACTGGATCAATACAAGGCCTTTGACCTTTCGTTCGATTTCAAACTCACAACCGGAGCAAACAGCGGCGTGAAATATTTTGTGACACTGAAGGAGAAAAATGAAGGTTCGGCCATCGGTCTGGAGTATCAGGTACTGGATGATAAAAATCATCCCGACGCCAAACTGGGCATCGCCGGTGACCGGACGCTGGCTTCGTTATACGACCTGATCCCGGCTGCAAAACAGGAACGTTTCGTTCATGCTGTCGGACAGTGGAATACAGGCAGAATCATCGTTTATCCCAATAACCATGTGGAGCATTATCTGAACGGCATCAAAGTGCTTGAATATGAGAGAGGCTCTCCGGCATTTCGTGCATTGGTGGCCGTTAGCAAATTTAAAATCTGGCCCGGTTTCGGGGAAGCGCCGGAAGGGCATATCCTGCTTCAGGAGCATGGAAGTGAAGTCAGCTACCGGAGTATCAAAATCCGGATATTGCAATAATCATAATAAATGCTTTATGCAGAGAAGAGATTTTATTAAAAAAGGCTCCGTCGCCACCGCAGGTGTCCTGATATTGAATTTCCCAGTATTCGGAAAGAGAGCGCCATCGAATAAAGTCATCCTGGCCGTCATGGGACTGAACAGCCGGGGTTCCTACCTGGCAAAATCATATGCCCAGTTGCCAAATGTGGAAATCGCCTATATCTGTGACGTGGAAGACGTGGCAATCAAACATGGCTTTGATGCACTGAAAGACGCTCCCCGCAAGCCCATCCTGGTAAGGGATATCCGCGAGCTGGTTCAGAAGAAAGATTTTGACGGCTTGCTGATTGCAACGCCTGACCACTGGCATGCGCCTGCTGCTATACTGGGTGTGGCAAACGGAAAAAATGTTTATGTCGAAAAACCCTGTGGTCAGAATCCGGCTGAGTGTGAAATGCTTGTTGTTGCGATGAAAAAGTATGGAAAGCTGATACAGATGGGAAACCAGCGTAGATCATTCCCGACGCTGATACAGGCTGCAAAGGAAGTGTATGATGGGGTGATCGGTGACCCGTACATGGGGAAAGCCTGGTATACAAACGATCGCAAATCAATCGGGATTGGTAAAGTAGTGCCTGTTCCTTCAACGCTCAATTACGAACTCTGGCAGGGCCCGGCACCGAGGAAAGAATACAAGGACAATCTCATTCATTATAACTGGCATTGGTTCTGGCATTGGGGCACGGGAGAAGCTTGTAATAACGGAACACATGAGATTGATTGCTGTCGCTGGTTCCTGGGGGTGGATTTTCCTACCAAAGTGAGTTCATCTGGTGGTCGTTATGCTTTTCAGGATGACTGGCAAACACCTGATACGCAGGTGGCAGGCTTTGAATTCGGAACAAAGAAACTCATAACCTGGGAAGGTAGAAGCTGTAATAAATTTCCACTGGACGGATCCGGAAGGGGCTTTATTATTTATGGAGACAAGGGAACACTGGTAAACTTCGAAGGAGGGGATTATAAAATATTTGATTTGGATAATAAACTGCTGAAAGAAGTGAAAGGTGAAAAGGGAGGCGATCCGAACAATCTGGTCAGTGCAACGGGTAATCTGGACTTCTATCACTTCGAAAATTTCGTGAATAGTATTCGCGGGGAAGCAAAGCTGAATTCTCCCGTCGATGAAGCCTATAAAAGCATATTGCTGTGCCATCTTGCCAATATTTCACAACGAACCGGCCGTACGCTGGATTGCGACTCCCAAAACGGTCATATAATGCACGATGCAGATGCCATGTTATTATGGCAAAGGGAGTATGAAAAGGACTGGGCGCCTGTAGTCTGATGAAAAATCTGTTATGAACCGCGCTGGGATCCCCCGGTCAGCTTCGTATTCCTCGAAAGTCCCTTTGTATTGGTTTTGATCTTTTGATTTTGCTGATTGGGTTTGGTATTTCCGATTCCACCACCGCCGGGGCGGTTATCTTTCTTGTTTTTCTTATTTGGGATAAGTGACATAATTTTTTATTTGTTTCCAAAGATAATTAATTTTTTAAGCCGAAAGCCCAAAGCCAGACGCTTAACGCTTTCGTATATCGTATATCGATTATCGTTGATCGGTTTATCAGACATACGATGCACGATAAACGAAATACGATCAAGCTTTAGGCCTTAGGCGTTAGGCTTTTGGCCTTTAACACTTCCTTATGTTTGTTTCCAACCTGAAATTGTCCGTATACGGACAGTTTGTTTTTGTGGCAATCCCTTGCCCTGCTTGATTTTCAATGTTTTAATGTTCTGGCATGGCATTCCATATATTGAAATGAATTCGCGTAGTTTTTTTTCTCAATGTTTTTTTGACAGTACTGCAACATGATTTAAAAACCTGCGTCTTATTTACAGAACATTAATTAAAACTTATAAAACATAATCAATGAAAAAGCTCATATTATCCCTCGCAATCGCGCTGACACTGTTCAGCACAACATTTGCCAATCGTGTGGAAAGCGTTACCGAACGTGCAGCCGCTTCTTTTAAAAAGGATTTTAAAAAAGCATCACAAGTCAGCTGGGCTGAAAAAAATAACTATGTACTTGCCACCTTTAATATTGACAAGCAGACATTATTTGCTTACTACGATTTTCAGGGCAACCTGATCGGTGTGGTACAGAATATACTTACAACCAGTTTGCCGGAATACCTGCAAAAAGACATAAAAAAACACTATGCTGATTACTGGGTTTCCGATTTGTTCCAGGTAACTTATGATGAAGGCGTTTATTACTACGTTCAGCTGAAGAATGCCGACCAGACCATCATTTTAAGTACAGAAGGTTCGAATATCTGGCATCGTTATACACTTCCAAAAAATAATATAGAAAATCTCTGATCTTTTTGCACTAGTCTTTTGGTTTAGATCGTGAATCCTCCCGTTCCCGGGAGGATTCTCTATTTATATAAAAAACACCATCTTCACATCCGGTAAAAAAAGCAGATGCAAAAAATATTGGTAGTAGCGGGTGGCGGAGCGGCAGGGTTTTTCTGCGCTGTAACAGCGGCCAGGTTAAATCCGGAATTGAAAGTGATCCTTGTGGAAAAATCAGGGAAATTATTGTCTAAAGTAAAAGTCAGCGGAGGCGGCCGTTGTAATGTCACCCATGCATGTTTCTCGATTCCGGATATGGTTAAAAAATATCCGAGGGGTTCAAATTTTGTAAAGAAAACATTTCACCAGTTTTTTACCACAGATACCATTCAGTGGTTTGAAGAAAGGGGTGTTCCATTAAAAACTGAAGAAGACGGAAGGATGTTTCCTGAAACAAATTCTTCTCAAACGATTATCGACTGTTTATATCGGGAAGCAAGTCAATTCGGTGTGGAAATCCGTATTCATCATGAAATCAGATCCCTGGAATATAAAATTAACGCGGCGTCTTTCACTATTTTTTTTAATAATGACTTAATACTGGATGCGGATTTTATTTGTGTGGCTTCCGGCGGATACCCGAAATCCGCCATGTTTGACTGGATACTCAAAACAGGTCATCATATTGAAGAACCTGTGCCGTCACTTTTTACTTTCAATATGCCGGGAAATTCCATTACTTCCCTGATGGGTATCTCTGTGCGGGAGGCGCAGATCCGGATTTCCGGTGAGGATTTAAAAGAGAGAGGCCCTTTACTTATTACCCATTGGGGTATGAGTGGTCCGGCTATATTGAAATTGTCCGCCTGGGGTGCAAGGATTCTGAAAACAAAAGAATATCGTTTTGAAATACGCGTGAACTGGCTTGGCGACCTGACTGACCAATTACTCCGCGATGAAATTGTGACAATCAGGGAATCTTCCGGCGGAAAAAAAATCTGGCAAAAAAATCCCTGGGAGCTGCCTCAAAGATTGTGGGAATGGCAGCTGGAACAGGCCGGTATAAAAGATATTCACTGGGCTGATCTTCCTGCAGCCCTACAAAACAAACTCATACAACAATTGACGAACCAGTCCTTCACTGTAGAAGGCAAAACGACATTTAAAGAAGAATTTGTGACGGCCGGCGGCTTACGGCTTGCGGAAATCAGCCATCAAACTATGGAAAGCAGAATCGTACCGGGATTGTATTTTGCCGGCGAAGTGATGGATGTGGATGGTGTTACAGGCGGATTTAATTTCCAGCATGCATGGACAAGCGGATTTATCGCAGGGAAATCAATCGCTCTGAAAGCCCAAAGCGCAAAGCCTAACGCCTAACGCCTAGCGCCTAGCGCCTAACGCTTAACGCTTAACGCCCGTGATCTTTTTGTTCATTGAACGTATATAAAATATATCTTAGAAAAAGATTGAAAATTTTAATCGGGCGGAGATCGGAACACCCGGCGTGAAACTTACCTCGTCTACCGGAGCGGTTTCATGTTTTAATCTGGATAGATATGCAAACTGCGCCTCATCCCAACTCTGATTGAATAGATTCTCTATGGATATTCCCAATTCAAATTTCTTCTTTGTATAGTTTGCAGTGAGGTCAGTAATAAAATAGCCAACGGCTGTAAGAGAATAGTCTTCGTTCGCAGGGCGGTTGTGCATATAACGGTAGCTGAGCCCTCCATTTAAACCGTTTTTGAATCTGTAATACAAACCCGCCGTGCTGGTAAATGTCGGCGCCAGAGGAACATAATTTTCACCCTTATTTGCATCGAGATTCCGTGGATTTGCCATATCCAGATTCAGGTTTGCAAAAAGCCAGTCATTCATCTGATATCTCAGAGACAGATCAATGCCTTTTCTTTCCGTTCTTCCTCCGGGCTCAACGCTTTCATCGCCGAAATCAGCTCCGTATGTAAATTCCTGCTGAAGATATAAATACCAGAGAGCTGCGTTGATAAATAGTCCGGGTACGGGTTTCCAGTTTATTCCCATATCTACTCCATAAGCCGAAGGCAAAATCTGGTATCCCTGGTTGGCGATGACCACCCTGGCATCGTTGGAATGAAAACCCTTTCCGGTTTTCAGATAAAACTGAATCTGCGGATTGTATGTGTATTGAATATTTATTTTAGGACTCAGCGTTGATTTTCCCCTGGTGGTATTCTTGTCGTTATAAATCATCGCCGCAGTATCCAAAGAAGGTGCCGTATTCAAATAATAAAAATTGAAATAATCGAATCTGAGTCCAATATTAAAAAGCCATTTTCCGGTTTCTATTGTTTCATCAACATAACCGTATGCATTCGCTTCTTTTACGATGCCCCGCTGAATGAAATTCAGGATGCTGTCGCCATTCAATGTATGGGCTAGCCAGCTGGGATGTGTATGGTCGTATCTCATGCCGGCACCAGCGACGGTGGTAAGCATTACGTTACCGGAATATTTGTGATGGGTCAGGGTGCTTTTATAGCCCAGGAGATCCCTCACTTCATGCTGACCAAACTGATCTCCGTTAGCCGGATCCGCATTGTAAAAAGTAAAATTGCTGATCAGATTAAAATAGCAGTATGAATAATAAGCCTGGTTTTCCCAAATGAAATCACTATTGAGTATGGTTGTAATTTTCAGGTTTGCATTCGTCCTGGTCGTGTAACCTCCCTGAGTACTGTCGATGCTGCTAAAACGGTCTTTGATATAACCCTCTGCCAGGGCCCTGTTTGGGATTTCACCGGCCGCTCTCCATGTAGATGCCAACGAAGAAAGGGTCAGGGTCAGACTGTTTTTTGCGCCCAAAATCGTATTTAATTTCCCGAAAATGTTAAACCGGTTGAAATGTTCGGGAACGTCAAACGGCCCTCCGTTTGTATACAATCCTTCCGCCGCGATATAGGCATTTTGTCCTTTCATTTTCGCGTGTTCACTTAAAAGGTTGATCATCGCTAACCCACGAACCGTATTATATTGTCCCGTTTCCAGCTCAACCGTATTTCTGTTAAGTGCGTTGATGGTATTATAACCCACAAAACCAGCGGTACAAAAATCTCCCTTGTCGGCATAGCAGGGACCTTTGCCAAATTCATATCCGGCGATGGTTTCCGGTATTACGAAATGCAGATCAGCATAGCCCTGACCATGTGCCTGTGAGACCAGGTTAACGGGGATGCCATCAACAGAAACATTTACGTCCGTTCCATGATCTGCATCGAACCCACGCAGGAAAATCTGTTCTGCCTTGCCACCTCCCTGATGTTGAGCGATAAATAATCCCGGTATCAGCCGGAGCAGGTCCTGGGCGGACCTGACAGGAATTGTGTTCAGGTCAATCCTGCTCAGCGTACGGGAAGCGGTTAAGTTATCGGAATGAGTGCTGATGGTAACTTCTTTCAAATCAATCCGGCCTTTCTCCAGTCCGATGGTCAGTTCGTTCCTGCGGCTATCCACTTTTATTTTCCGGGATGTATAACCTATAAAAGATATACTCAGGGAATCCGGCGTTTTTGTAGTATTTAAAATAAACTTCCCGTCTTTTCCCGTTATGGTGTTTGCAGAGGTTTTAGTATCCGATACAACGGCCAATTCGAGAGGCTCCTGTGTTGAGTTGTCAAATACTTTTCCTCTCAGGCTTATTTGTGAATATGCCTGAGAAGAGTACAGCGGCGAAAGAAACGTTACACAGTAAAATAAATAAATGATTTTGGTATGCACTGTTCGCCATCTTCAGATGGTAAATACGAAATATATCAAATAACAGATTTCGGTATCTTTATTCATGAAACCAGGACATTTTAACCCAGTCGGAAATAAATATTCAAATAGCCAAAAAATGAAAACCTTTTTTAGTCTTATATTGCTTCTTTCGATTACAGGTTCAATAAAATCTCAAACTTTGACTTTAAAACAGGTACTTTTAAATCAGCTGAAAACCACGCACAATAAAGAAGAGTGGTTTGCTCCTTTGAATGTGGCCATCGACGGGCTGACAGCTGAGCAGGCAAACTGGAAGGAGAAAGGTGCAGATCATTCGATTGCCGAACTCACCACCCATATTATTTTCTGGAATCAGGACCAGCTATCGAAATTTCTGAACCAGCCGGAACCTAAATTCTCAGGAAATAATAATGAAACTTTTTCATCCGTTGATAAAGACTCCTGGCCATCGACTGTCAAAAAAGCGGACAGTGTTCTCATTAACTGGGAAAACGCCATCGAAGCCGCCGATGAAAAAAAGCTGGAAGCATGGTATGAGATCATCGGGCACATCAGTACCCACAACGCTTACCATACCGGACAAATCGTCTATATCAGGAAGGTTCAGGGATCCTGGAATCCGGCGAAGGGGGTGAAATGATCCGCGCTTACAAAAGTTTAAACTTGTACTTTGACTATGCAGGGATTAAAAACAATCATTTTTCTTTTTATTTCCAACACCTTTATGACTTTTGCCTGGTACGGGCACCTCAGGTTTAAGGAATTTTCCTGGGGAAAAAACCTGGGCCTGTTCAGTGTCATTCTCATCAGCTGGGGTCTTGCGTTCTTTGAATACCTCTTCCAGGTTCCGGCAAACCGTGCAGGTTATAAGGAAGACGGAGGACCTTATTCACTCGTACAACTGAAAACGATACAGGAAGTAATAACGCTTACCGTGTTTATGGGATTCACGTTGATTTTTTTTAGAGAAGAGAAACTCGCCTGGAACCACCTGGTTGGCTTTGGCTTTCTGGTAGCCGCCGTTTTTTTTGTCTTTAAAAAATGGTAAACCGGTTGTTCAATAAAAAGTTCGTTAACGCTTCATTTGCAAAGCCATGCCGGTCATGATTCCTGAAGCACATTCATGTAAAAAAGCAGGGATCTTAATCCTTAATACTTAAGTTTGCTTCTAATCAACTGACCGGAGTAATGAAGAAGTTATATTTTTTACTTTTTATTTTTTCCATTTTACTTTCCATCTCCTGCAGACAAAAACGATCCGGTACTCCGCGGGTATTAATTTATTCAAAGAATTTATCCGGGCCGGATGCCACCGCTGCCGTACAGGCAATTCATCATTTGGGGGAAATTAACGGGTTCGAAATAAACGTTACCGACACCAGTATTCTTTTCACGGACGATTCCCTGTCATCTTATGCAGCCGTCATGTTCCTGAACCGCTCCGGAGTAAATCTGGATTTTGCGGCGAGAATTGCATTGCAGCGGTTTATCGAAGCCGGTGGCGGATTTGCCGGAATTCATCCGATCACCAAAACATTTAACTGGCGCTGGTATGGACGCATGATCGGATCAGACGGAGATTCCTGCGCTCCATTCGTTCACGAAAAATATGATGGTGGCCGGGCAACTTATATTTGCGGAAGCCTGGATACAAAATCTGCAAACGACGAAACGGTTTTAAAAAATGTTTTAAACGCGATAGAACATGCTATCGGCCACTATCCACCGCTGGATTACAGCAGGGTGGTCATTCCATATCCGCCATCTGAAAATCACTTCACCAAACACATGCTGGTTCAGGGCACATTTTTCGAACCTACAGAAATGACCATTCTCCCGAATCTGGATATATTGATCCTGCAGCGTCGGGGGGAGATCATGCTCTATAAACAGGAGACCGGCCAGGTTAAGCAGGCAGGCTTTCTGAATGTGTATTTCAAAGCAAAAAATAAGGAAGTTCATGTAGAAGAGGGTATGCTGGGCCTTGCCAGAGATCCGGGTTTTAAAAATAATCACTGGATCTACATTTATTATAGTCCGGCCGACAGTTCAGTGAACCGCCTTTCGCGTTTCAGTCTTGAAAACGACAGCGTCATCACGTCTTCAGAAAAAGTGATTCTGGAAGTGAAATCACAAAGAGAGGTCTGTTGCCATACCGGAGGATCCGTTGCATTCGGTCCTGATAGCCTGCTTTACTTTTCTGCAGGCGACAATTCCACGCCATTCGATGAACCGGGCCAGCCATTCGCCAATCATGGCTTCGCTCCGCTGAATAGCGCGCCGGGTCATTTACAATACGATGCAGAAAGATCGGCAGGTAACAGCAATGATCTGCGCGGGAAGATCATGCGTATCCGCGTTCACGCAGATGGCAGTTACGAAATTCCCGCTGGAAATCTTTTCCCACCAGGAACAGCCAAAACCCGTCCGGAGATTTATGTGATGGGAAACAGAAATCCTTACCGCATCACCGTAGATCAGAAAAACAGCGACTTGTATTGGGGAGAAGTGGGGCCTGATGCACCTTATGACAGCTTTGCTACACGCGGCCCGCGGGGTTATGATGAAATCAACCAGGCCAGGAAAGCAGGATATTTCGGGTGGCCTTTTTTTGTCGGCAACAACTATGCGTATCGTCAGTATAATTATCTGACGGGTGTTTCAGGAGCGGCTTTTAACCCGGCGAAACCTGAAAATCTTTCGGCGAATAATTCCGGTCTCACAGAACTGCCACCGGCACAGGCCGCATTTATTTGGTATCCTTATGCGGTTTCACCGGAATTTCCTGAACTGGGATCGGGTGGGCGTAATGCTATGGCTGGCCCGGTATATTATACAGATATGTATCCGGCGAATACGCGGTATCCAGGATATTATGATGGCAAACTGTTCATATATGACTGGATCCGGGGATGGATTAAAGCAGTAACTCTGCAGCCCAACGGCGATTTCGAACAAATGGAGCCGTTCATTCCACATTCCGTTCAACATAATTGCATAGATATGGAAGCCGGTCCGGATGGCAGACTCTATTTACTTGAATATGGGACAGGATGGTTTCAAAAAAATGCAGATGCAGGGCTTTACCGCATTGATTACAACGAAACGCCTGCTGCGCCTACGGCTGTTGTTGCCACTTCAGACAGCTCCGCTTCGGCGCGGGGACCCAATGCCGCCGGTTATGCACTATCACAGGTTTTGGATTGCAAAAGCTGCCATAAAGAAGATGGTGTTTCCGTCGGACCATCATTCGTACGGGTTGCAGAAAAATATGCCAATGATAAAAAAGCCAGTGTGTACCTGAGTCAGAAGATTGTAAAGGGCGGCGGCGGCGTCTGGGGAGATGTGGTGATGTCGGCTCATCCGGATCTGGCGCAAAAGGATTTGAATCAGATAGTACAATATATTCTTTCTTTAAAAAGCCAGAAAAAATAGTTGACGGTTGACGAAGCGACTAACAGGAATTGTGACTGCTTTTTTTTGTATTACTGTCTCCCTTGCCCAGACGAAATGTTCTGGTCAGATCCAGGACGAGAAGGGAAAGGCAGTTGCCTTTGCGTCCATACACATACTGAATACGGAGGTTTCCATAATGAGTAATGAAACCGGCCAGTTCACAATTCCGGATTTGCCGAAAGGCATGTATACTATGGAAATTTCGGCGATCGGGTTTGCAAGTATTGAAAAGAATATCCGGTTGCCAATTGGCGAGGAGAAGCTGATCATTCCACTTGTTCCTTCTTCTATTCAACTAGATGCCGTTGTAGTCACTGCGGAAAAAAAAGAATCGAATATCAAAAATGTACCCGTCAGTATCACCGCACTCTCTTCGCGCGAGGTTGAAACTTACCGTCTCTGGTCGAGTAAAGACCTCAAAGGCATCGTTTCGAACATGTATTCGGCAGATCCCGGAGATGGGCGTAACGTGACTTCAATACGCGGCATCACTTCCACTTCTTATGACCCCGCAGTTGTTACCTATATTGATGGTGTTTCCCAGTTTACTCTGGATACATATATCCCGCAACTGTTCGATGTGGATCATATAGACGTGCTGAAAGGCCCGCAGGGGACTTTGTATGGGAGAAATGCGCTGGGCGGCGTGATCAATATCATCACCAAAAAACCTGATGATCAGGTTCATGCTTCGGCCGAACTCAGTGAAGGCAACTATGGACTGCAACGATATTCGCTTCAGTTCAATGCGCCACTAATAGCCGGCAAATTATTTCTTGGCATTGCGGGATTATATGAAGGTTCAAACGGATACTATACGAACGATTTTAACAGCAGCCATTTTGACAAACAACACCGGTTCGCAGACAATATATATTTGAAATGGCTGCTGAATCCCCAGTGGTCAATCACCGGGAATTTAAAAAACCTCTGGAATCGCGACCAGGGCGCATTCCCATTGAACCCGACGATCGGTTCGGCATTTGAAAATCCGTATCACCTGGATCAAAACGCGATAGGGGAAATGATGGACAATACATTGAATGCGTCTTTGCTGATCCGTCATACCGGTATTAAAATGGATTTCAGTTCACTGACCGCTTATCAATCAAACTACCGGTACTATAAAACACCTGTGGACGGAGATTTTTCGCCGTTGGATATTATCAGTATTGTCAATAACTATGGAAGAGAATGGAACCAGGTGAATGCATGGACGGAAGAACTTCGTCTTTCTTCCGCTACGGCTTCCATATCACCTTTAAAATGGGCAGCAGGATCTTATTTATTTCTGCAGAGAGCACCCAATAAACAGGGTGTTCATTTTGGCGCGGATGCCGCGCTGGCCGGTTCGCCCGACAGTAATTATACAATCATCAATACAACGAAAATAAGAAATCAGGGACTGGCTTTTTATGGGCAGCTGGAATATGCCTTGGCAAAAAAATTTATAGTGGCAGGCGGAATTCGCTACGATTATCAGCAATCGAACGCTGAAGTGTCCGGTTTTTATCAACCGGACGGATCGCCCGGTTTTATCACCCAGCCGGATACCTCGGGAAAAACCTCCTATCATGCAGTGACGCCGATGTTTTCGTTTTCCTTTCATCCGGATGAAAATACGCATATATATGTCAGTTATAACCGCGGTTATCGCACAGGCGGTCTGACGCAGCTTTCATCGGATCCCACCCAGCCGCCGCTTTATTCCTATCAGCCAGAGTACAGCAATAATTATGAACTCGGTATGAAAAGTAGTTTTTTTGAGAACCGCTTTCATGCGAATCTTGCTGTTTTTTATAATACCGTGCAAAATGTTCAGGTACCCACCCTGATCCTTCCGGATGCTATTACGGTTATTAAAAATGCCGGAGGGCTGACCAGCAGGGGATTTGAGGCAGAGTTACAGGGGTTGGTTTTGCCGGGTCTTGAGCTAACATATCATCTCGGATACACCCATACAGTTTATACCAGCGGTAAACTGTCATCGAATGGAAATTCGGTTGACCTGGATGGTAAATACCAGGTCTTTACTCCCGACCTGACATCCATGTTGACTGTGCAGTATAATATGGCTTTATCGAAATCAATGAATGCATTTATAAGAGGGGAGTGGTATTATTTTGGGAAACAATATTTTGATTTATTGAATGAACAGGTCCAGTCAGCGTATCAGCTGCTCAACGCCAGTGCAGGAATTTCTCTTAAGCAGTTCGGTCTCTCTTTATGGCTGCGAAATATCAACGGCACCCCGTACATTGCATATGCGTATGATTTTGGAGCAGCCCGTTTAGGAGATCCGTTTACCTTTGGTGTTTCCTTGAAATACAGGATTAGATGACGGTTGATCGATGATCGATGACCGATGACCGATGACCGATGACCGATGAAATTTTGGGCAAGTAAATTAAAAAAAGTTTTAGGCGTTAGGCGTTAGGCGTTAAGCTTTAAGCGTAAATTAAAGCTGTACCAACTGATTTCTGATAGCATACAGCACCAGCCCGACGCGATTTGTAACATTGAATTTTTTAAAAAGGGACTCGCGGTAGCCGTCCACGGTCCGTTCGCTGACGTACATGTCATTTGCAATCTGCTGGTAGTTCTTTTCGCTGCAGGCATGTTTCAGAAACTCCATTTCACGCTCAGTCAATTTGGGAAAGCTGTTTGCAGAATCCGAACCACCCTGATGAATAGACTGAATTACTTTACGCGTGAGGACTTCATTGTAATAATATCCTTTGGCAAGGATTTCTTCAAATGCCACCTGGAGTTCTTTCGGATCGGCGTCTTTCAGAATATATCCGCGGGCGCCCTGATGAATCATTTTGATGATCGTGGTATCGGAATCCATCGTGCTTAAGGCCAGGACACGAATATCGGGGTGATTTGCGTGTAACCAGGCAGCCGTCGCATATCCATCCATTACAGGCATATGAATGTCGAGCAGGACGATATCCGGCAATAAATCAGGTTGAAGCTGGTCTATGAATTCCTTTCCGTTGGCCACGTCCATTAAAACCTTATGATTGGGAAATAAATTAATGAGCACTGCCAGTCCTTTTCGAAACATCGTATGATCATCCACCAATGCGATATATTTTGGATCAGACATAAGTCATTTGAATTTTAAGGGTAGTACCTTCTCCAGGTTTGCTCATTATTTCCGCGTTGCCACCAACCAGCTTTGCCCTTCGGAGGATATTCTGGAGGCCGAGGCCGTCTCTCTTTTTCAATTCCGTCTCCGGATTAAAACCCACGCCGTTGTCAAAAATGCTGATGAACATGCAATCTTCCAGGTATCTGATCGACACGATTACATCGGAAGCCCCGGCGTGTTTGATAATATTTTGTAAGCCTTCCTGCACAATCCGGAAAGCAATCAGCTTATGCTGATCGGGAATATTTTTTTCAGTTCCCTGAATATCAGAACTCACTTTGATAAATCCACTCCGGTTAATGCGGCGAATCTCCTGGCTGATACTTTCCTGCAGGCTCAAAAGCTGGATCCGTTGACTGTTTAGACTTTTGGCAATATCGCGCAACTCTGTCATCGCAAGGCTGATACTTTCCTTCACATTGCCAAGCAAATCCCCGTCCACCGATTGTTTTTGTTCCATGATACCCAATTGAACCTTCGCGAGGCTCAGGATCTGTCCCACGTTATCATGGATTTCCTGACTGATCATGTCGAAAGTCTGTTCCTGTATTTCCAGTTTGGACTCCAGCAGTTGCTTGTCGAATGTGGCGCGCATGAGTTGTTGTTCTTTGCTCATCTCACCTTTTTTATTATTATAATAAAACAGCATCACCAGGAACAAAACGCCCAGGAAAAGCAGTATCACGATAACTGCGATAATGGTAAATACTACCTCGTCCTTTGTGTTCTGCATAAAATAAAGGCATAACTATATCCCGCATACACGATGGCATTTACGGCGGGTAAAATGGCCAGGTAAAAGGGTTTGTTGGCAATATCAATATGGTTGGTCCGAATATACGGTTGAAGTCCCAGCACGACCAGGGTAATTAATCCGAATAAAAGATTCATTGAATTAATCCAGAAATAAGGTTCTTTCATAAAATTCAGTTCTTTCTGGTCTAATACAGTTAGCCGAACCAGACTGAGGCCTGAAAATACAATGAGCATGATATCGAACAGGCCCAGTGAATATGTGTTGAATGCAATGCTGCCCTGTATATATCCAAAGTTTACGAAAATAAGAATCAGGCACAATGCACAGACAATATAGAATATGATGGACTCCCGCCTGGTTAAAAATAACATTTTACCAGCTAAGTAGAAAAAGAAGGGTGTAGAGACCAGCAGGTATAAATTATAGATAATATAATTCGAAGACCAGCCAAAAGCCCGGTAATTCCAGGCTGTTAACTCCGTGATATTTATAAGGATCAGCAAAGGAATAAATGCCAAAATCGAGCAGGCTTTCAAACCCTTCCAGCAATAAATAGCCGCGGCAAGACTTATAATCTGAAAATATTCATACCAGGCAATAATCATAGCTTATGGTTGAAGGCCGCCGAGGTCATATCCTGTGCCTCCGCCACTTCCGGTGCCGCCATTACCGTTTGGTTGTGCTATCAAAGCGCGTACCCCCGGACCTGTTGCGGCATCATAAGGTATTAAAAAGATGGCTATCCGGTTGTTGTTTGCAGAATTTGAAGCAGCGTTTGGCTGGTAGGTATTTAAATAATTCATATCATAAATACCCATTTCGATTTTAATCATCAGGGTTTTACCTGCCGCCGCATATTGCGCCGCGGTCGCATTTAGCCAGTCCTGCAGATTCTTTCCATTGAATGATTCTCCGGTCGTTATCATGCTGGTTTTCTTGATGTGGATGTTAACCGTCTGACCGCCCGGATCCGAAAACCCATGGTCTTTCATGACACTTGCAAAACGATCAATACAGGCTTGTGCTGAATCTAGGCTGACGGTGCGGCCACCGGTATCCGTTTGCATCTTTGAAACAGAACCCGCAGATCCTTTGCTGATAAATTGTTTGCCGGTTGTTTTATCCGGATTTTTAAATGCAAAAAGAAAAAGGGAAAGAAACAGGAAACTGAGCAGGATGGTAGGTTTATTGATCATATAGATGGTTTTAATTCTACCCTTAAAATACACAGAATCTAAATTCACTGAGCTTATGGGTTAAGAAACGGGCTTTCTCCCCCGTATACCGGGAAAAATACCCGGTTCAGAATCCTGCTTTATCCCCTTGTTTCAGGGTATGTATCCGTTGTATGTTTGTTACTGAGGCCCCTGAACCTAAAACTCATTTTAACCATTACCTTTTCCTTATCCGTATTTCTGTGGAGGCGCTGTATTTGAAATGAAAACTTATTAGAATTTATCTCGTGGACTAGCAATCGTTAGGCTTTCCTGTTCTCAGGGAAGCCTTTTTTTAAATTGTTAATTGTCAATTGCTAATTGTTAACGGGAAGTTCTTGCAGGCTCTCGAATAGATTTTTAAGGGATTCCCGGCCTAACCAGTTAGCAATTGACAATTAACAATTGACAATTAAAAAAGCCTTAGCTGCACCTGACCTGTGGGTTTTATTTTTGGGATAAGTCTGCCCAAATAATTTTCCCGGGTTTCAATATGGTACAGAGCTGATTCCTGGTAGCGGCTCGCAACAATAACCCGGGTATCTCCGGGAACCGAAGCAAACAAGGACTCCACTAATTCGGGCGAATTATTTTCTTTTGAGAGATGAGAAAGAAACAGGTGACTCATGAATGATGGCCTGTGATTGACAAACAGGTCCAGCGCCTGACTATTGGACAGATGACCGTTGCCACCACGTATGCGATTTTTCAAATAAACCGGGTAGCGGCCGTTCTCAAGCATGTTTTCGTCATAATTTGACTCCAGGAATGCGGCATGGCATTGTTTGAAATAGTGAATCAACTGATCACAGGGCTTGCCGATATCCGTGAAAACGCCAATATTTGTTTTAGCAGCACTGACCACAAAACTGTGTGGATCACAGGCATCATGTTTTTTCTGGAATGCCGTAATGCGCAGACTCCCGATCATCACGGGTTGCTGGGCTGTAAAATGAAAGATGAATTTTCTGATTTTTCCAAATCCCGCTTTCTTCAAAGTGGACTGACTGAAATAAATGGGAATCTGGTATTTCTGCACCAGACCGGTAACACCCCCGATGTGATCACTGTGTTCGTGAGAAATAAAAATGGCTTTGATGTGGTGCATATCCAACCCAAGCCTTCTCATACGCAGTTCCGTTTCCTTGCAGGATAAGCCCGCGTCAACGAAAACGGCTTCATCTCCGTTACCGATATAATAACAGTTACCGTTGCTTCCCGAATTTAATGAGGCGACGAACAGAGACATATTTGGATACGAAATTAATGGTCTGAACGTATAAACCACCTGATGTGGGGAAATAATGGTTAATTGTTAGTTGTTAGTTGTTATTGGTGAAGTTCAGATTTCAGAATAAAGGCAAATATCTAAAAATCACTAAGATTTTTTGTTATGTGCAATCCGCCCTTAATCGTAGTATTACCATTAACAACTAACAACTAACAACTAGCAATTATCATTGTTGTTCCGAAACCGGCAATGGAAAGAGTCCCCACACATTATCTCCCGGACGATCGATGGGTAATGTGCCGAGCTCGTTATAACGCCTCACATCAATCCAGCGGTGACCTTCCATATACAGTGAATATCTTCTTTCATAAAGCAGTTCATTTATCAAAGCAGACTGGTTCAGTGCTCCTGAATAATTAGGCAGATTATGTTTGTTGCGGATGACATTTAATGCAGTAACGGCATCTGCAAAATCATTGGTTTGAATGTTGGCTTCTGCATTAATCAGGATCAGTTCTTCATTCCGTATAATCCCCATGGGGGCGGTGCTGGAAGTATAAACCCAAACATCGCGGTTACTGCTTAATCCATCCAGTGAGGCGACGGCCGTTCTCAGCGTCGCTTTTGAAATCCGATCATCACCCGGAATAATATCTGTTGCATAGGAAGGATGGGCAACCCTCACTTCCCCCGTCTGATTTTGCGGAATAAATGCCGGATCCAGCTGATCGCCGGAGCCTGTTCCAAACACACTGTACACACCGAGGTTTAAGTCACCGTTCAATACGTAAAAGGATCCGGAAAGGGCCGTTAGTGCGGCGCTCCAGTTCCCGAGATAGATCTGAACGCGCGCAGACAATGCGCGATTGAATTGAATCAATCCGGGTGCATCACTGAAACCATTGAAGCCACTGGAAAGCGGAAATATGACCGTAGCCGTCGACAATGCCGTTTGACCGGAATCCAGAATGGCCTGGATGGTCTGCAGTGACTGCTGGAGGGGAACAATGGGACCCAGGGCATTCGGATTGCTAACATCAATACGGATCCCGTTTGAATCGGTCTGGTTCAGACACAGTAAAAGCTGGTATGCTTTGATCGTCTGTGCAAAACCGACATATCCGGCTCTTTCCTGATCCGTTATCAGCTTGGAGTTTATCGCAGCCTGGATCAGCGTATTGCAGTTCTTTACAACGCGATACCTGGACGCCCATGTATTGGTAATATAAAAATTACTGTTACTTAATGTAGCCTGATCAGCTCCCAGAAGATCTGTAACATAACGCGGTTCTGAAGCAGAGAACCGGTAATTTTCTCTTCCAATTGACCCGACATCATCAAGATACAAAGCCATATTGGTACGCATACCGGATTCTGATCCCGTCACGAGGTTGTTCAGATCGCTTGACGATGCATTGGATAAAAAACTTTCAACCGTCGGACTGTTCAGGTTTCCGTAATCTTTCTGACAGGAAATGAAAAGAGTACTGACGGAAATAAAAAGCAGACTATTTATAATAATTTGTTTCATAATAGTTGATCTAATGGGTTTAAAAATCCAGTGAAATATGAAAATCAGCACGTTTGGTTGCAGGATAAGGATCCACATCCACACCACTGGAAAAACCGGTTCCGAAATTGGAAACCTCCGGATCGTATGACAGATATTTTGTCCAGACAAAGAAATTTGTCGCCGAAATACCGACCCGTAGTCCTTTCAGAAAATTGCTGCCCGTTGTGCTGAAAGAATAGTAAAGACCAATCTCACGCAGCTTCACGTAGCCTGAATTTTGTACGAACTGTTGTGCACTGGTCCCGATCTGGCTGATTCTGTAAGCACCGTTCGGCACTCCCTTTTGAAGGGTTTGCGCGTCCCAGTCAGCACTGGTTCCTCCAAAATCATTTTCCAGATTGGTAAGATTGACGTTTTGTCCGCCGTCTTTCCAATGAAGCAGGAACCGCAGACTTAATTTGTTCATAAACGTGATTTCATTGTAGGTATTCATCTGGAATGTCGGTTCTGCATCACCCCATTGAACCACATTTCCTCCGGGCGCAAGACCCAATATCTGGGTTGCAGATTTTCCTTCCTGGATCTGGAACGAGCCGAGCACGTAGCCAAAGGAGCCCTGTGGTGTCGGAGGAGTAATAAGGCGTGTAACGAGTGAACGGTTGAACCAGAAATTGAAAGTTGTATTCCAGACAATATTCCGGGTGGTAACCGGCCTGGCATTTAAACTCAGTTCAATACCCTGATTACGCAAGTCGCCCGCATTCACCCAACTGGTTGAGAAACCGGATGAAGAAGGCGGATTTGCCTGCATCAGGAAATTGTAAATATTCTTATGGTAGTAAGTGGCTTCAAAACTCAACCTGCCATTTAATACGCTGAAATCAAAACCCGCTTCAAATTCGGCCTGTCTTTCAGGTTCAATATTGGGCTCACCCTCCTGCAATCCAATCAGGGAGCCGGGAAGGCCACCGATGTTGGAAACATTCATCGAAGTAAATTTGGATCCGTATGCCGGTGTATTATTTGCTTCTCCATAAGCAGCCCTCAATTTGAAATTATTGAAAAACCCATTCGGGTCCATCAGACCGCTATGGGTCAGGTTCCATGATAGTCCGGCTTTCGGATATGTATAGAATTTAGTTGCATCACCATTATTTGACGAACGGTCAAACCGGACTCCGGCAGTCAGGGTGATGGCATCGATGACACTGGCTTCTTCCTGTACATAAATTCCCTGGTTCTGAAACTGGGAGCGGAACTGGGTCGCTGTCAATGAGCCAGCCTGGTCAACATTCGACTGGCCTGATATCACCTGGGTGGCCGCGTTCAGCAGGTTATTGTAACTCCCGTCTTCCATTGTAAATCCGGCTGAAGATGTCAGGATCAGATTTCTGGATGCCGTATAGGTATTCACCAGTGATAGAATAAAATTCGTATTCAGATTGTTTGTAAAACCCTGGATGGATGTTCCCTTGTTTACAGACTGAAATTGCAGTTCCCCGGGGAAAAGTACATTGGTCTGAAGACTATAAAAATCAAATCCTCCGCCTCCCAAAAATTTAGTCACACTCTTCTCAGATTTCTGGAAGACTGCTTCGAGGCCGAGACCTGTTATGAAACGATTGACGCCCTCATGATTTTTCATGAGCGCCACCGTTTGTAAAGGATTGGATGCGGCAAATGGATTATTGGGGTAATTACCAAACTGGTCCGGATGCAGTTGTGCGAATTCAGGAGTGGATGAAAGTGCGATACCAAGCGTTACGCCGGCATTGTCATTTCCTGAAAAACCCCGGTCAGCCTGCGTATTCAGATAATTGGTGCTGATACCGAATTTCACGTTGTCTGATATATGATGGTCCACATTAAACCGCAGACTGGTATTCCGGTATCCGGTATTTTTAACGATTCCGGTTTCATCCTTAGCGCCTGCAGAAAGATAAAAAGTGGTTCTTTCATTTCCACCACTTACGCTGACAAGAGTATTCCGGGCAAATCCGGTATTGCCATAAATTTCCTTTTCGTAATCGTAGAGCTGTCCTTTCGATTGCGCGGCAGTGAATTCAGCAGCGTACTTTAAACCGGTCAAACTATCCTGAGATAAACTGGCTGCCGTTTGAGCGGTGAATTGCCGCACACCCAGGAGTTTACTTGCCTTGATAAATCCAAGGTCCTGCGAAAATGTGATACGGGTTCTGCCTGCATGGCCTTTTTTTGTTGTAACAATGATTACACCGCCAGCTGCCCTGGAGCCATAGATGGCTGCTGCGGATGCGCCTTTCAGTATTTCAATATTTTCTATGTCCTCCGCATTGATATCTGAAATTCTTCCGGAAGGATTATCCTGGTTGGATGTAAGCGATCCACCCGCCAGCGCACCAGTTACAAAATTCAAACCGGCCGAAGTAGACGTATTGTCTACAAATACACCGTCGATCACATAGAGCGGCTGTGTATTTCCGTAAACAGATGTAACCCCGCGCAGTTTAACGGATTCACCGCCCCCGGGCGCCCCTGTATTCGCAACAATATTAGCACCTGGAATTTTTCCGTTCAGTGCCGCGTCGAATGTTTGTGAAGGCGCCACACCATTGAGCTGGGTAGAAGATATGGTCGTTACTGAATTGGCGAGGTTTCTTCTTTTAACCGTTGTACTCAGACCGGTAACAACAATTTCATCCAGCCTTGCGATGTCTTCTACCATCTCAATTTTTAAGTCGATTGAGCCATTCCATTTCAATACCTGGCTCCGGTATCCTGTTGATGTAATGATTAAAGTGCCGTTCTCCGGAACGGAGATCTTAAATTTTCCTAAATCATCAGATACCGTTCCCTGGGATTTTCCTTCTATAAGAACCGTCGCTCCGGAAATCGGACGTCCCTTGCCGTCCAGAATGATTCCGGTTATGGGCTTTAGCTGCGCCTTGCTGATAAATGGCATCAGCGTGATGCAAAATAGAAATCCTGTGATTAATTTGAGTTTTCTCATAAAGCTGTTTTGTTGAGGTTGATTTTGGTTATCGTTCGTAGTATCTAGAAAATCGTTTGTCGTCTGTCTTCTGTCGTATATCGCTTATCGTATATCGTTGATCGTTAGGCCTCAAGTTTTAGGCTTTAGGCGTTAAATGTTAAGCGTTAAGCGTTAAGCGTTACACGGGTTGCACTTTTGAATATATATGAGGCCCGTATCCATTTTCAACAATCTGACGTGCCCTCGGAGCATAAGTTGAAAGATCCTGCGGCGCAACGCTTGCAAGTCCATCCACGTACCTGTTGAACAGGCAAAAAGCTGCGGCGATCAGTACTGTGTCATGTATGTCCCGGTCACTAGCCCCCTGTTGTCTGGCATTTTCGATGTCCTGCGGAAGGACGGACTTGCCACTTTTCTGCACTTTACCTGCTATCTGTAAAAGTGATTTCAGTTTCTCTGAGATGGGTGCTTCCATGTAATTCCGGCGAACAGCATTTACCAGGTCACGGTCGTCATCCAGATAGCAGGCTGCGATTTCTCCATGTGAATGATGGCAGTAAAAGCATTCGTTCAGGTAAGAAACATAAGTGGCGATCAATTCGCGGTCGGCCGGGCTCAGATCGGTTTTGTCGCGTAAAAGAATTTCTGCCAGCGCGCCAAGTGGTTCGGCTGTTTCCGGACGAAAAGCCATCAGCGACCGGATACCCGGAAGGGTTTCATCTACTTTAATGTATGGCATAGTTAAATTTTTTATGGTTGAAGAACGGTTTTAGTGTGAGAGTGTGAGAGTGTGAGAGTGTGAGAGTTGGAGGGCATTTTAACTCCCTCATCTCACACTACTTGACCAGTCCCGCCTGTGAATATCCCTCCCGGGCCCGCATCGGAGCCCGATCTACATATACCTGCCGGTCCTTCGGCGCCCAGGTATTAAGTCCGTCCACATATCGGTTGAACATGCAAAAAGCTGCAGCAATCAGGACGGTGTCGTGAATTTCGCGGTCCGTGGCGCCGGCTTTTTTTGCTTCACCGATTTGTTCCTCCGTTACGTTTTTACCTCCTTTTTGTACACTTCCCGCAATGGCGAGCAGGGTCTTTAATTTTTCGGAAATATCAGCGGAGTGGAAATCTTTTTTGATGCCGTCAATAAATGGCATATCACTCCCGTAATAATGCTGGGCCATGGCTCCGTGTACGTTCTGACAAAAAAAACAATCGTTCTCAGATGACACATAAGCACCTATCATTTCCCGGTCGCCTCTGCTCAGGGAATTGTTTTCATCGTGAAGCAGCGCTTCTGCCAGATCGTTCAGGATCGCTCCTGTATCCGGACGATAAATCATCGGGCCACGTATGCCCGGCAAATCATTCTGTAAATCGATCCATGCCATTTTAGTTGATTTTATATTTGTTAAATATGGTATCCTTTTTCACACATTCTTTTTCCCATGTCGACATACGCCGCTTCGCCTGTGGGCGTATAACTGGCGAGACCATCCACATACCGGTTGAACATAGAGAAACTTGCAGCTATCAAAACGGTATCGTGGATATCACCATCGCTGGCGCCCGCTTTTCTCGCCGACTCAATATCATCAGGCATTACAGCTTTGCCGCTGATTTGCACTTTACCGGCAATCAGCAGCAGGGCTTTCATTTTTTTTGAAAGGGAATCGGCATTTTGCTCTTTCAGCAGATCATCCACAATTTGATGTTGTTCGCCGTACCAGCTTCTGGCAGCTGCGGCATGGCTGTTCATACAAAACATGCAGTCATTTCTATGAGAAACATAAGCGGCAATCAGTTCTCTTTCTGCCGATTTTAGTGAAGATGGACCCCTGAGTAAGACTTCAGCGAGATCACACAGCGGTTTCCCTGTTTCGGGTCTGAAATTAAACAAGCTCCTGATTCCCGGAACTCCTTCCTGAACTTCTATATATGCCATAATTATTCGGATGATGGTGAATGCTTTATTTGTCTGTTGAAAAGTGTAATTATAAAGCCGATCAAAAAAACAAAATCGAAATAGAAAATTGCGTTTCCATATCCGCCGAGTATTTCCACGAACGAACCAATGAAAAAAACAGCAATCCCTGTAATGAACCGGCCCAGGTTGAAACAAACACCAGTGGCCGTCGCGCTCAGAGAAACAGGGAAAAGTTCAGGTATGTACATGGACAGCGCTCCTTGACTCATGCCTAAAAAAATTGTGAGGAAGGCAATCTGGAAATAGACCGTTGCCGACATGGTCGTCGTGATCTTAAATAGAAGGAACGATAGAACAAAACTGGTTCCAAAACACAGGAGCAGGGTTTTTTTAAGGCCAATCGTATTTACAACCCATCCGGAAATAAATCCGCCCAACAAACCGCCGCCTCCCATCATCATCATTGCCAGCCCTCTTTCTTTCTGACCGCTTGTTCCTGAAACCAGGTTTTGTATCCAGAAAGGAAGCCAGGAAAAAGTGGCCCATAAACCAATGAGTGCGGCACCGAAAATGAGTGAGCCCATGATCAGGTTCCTGCTGTTTTCCCTGCTGAATAATTGACTGAGATTCCTGCGTGCCTCATTTCCTTTTTGAATTGCCTTCGACCATTTTTCCGATTCACTAAAAAAAATGGCAGCCATTCCGGAAAGAAGCACCGGTATGGCACCTATTACAAATGCGTATCTCCATTGTGAAACGTAATACGTAAGCAGTCCCGCAGAAAAAATACCAACGGGAATGGAAATGGATAAAATGCCAAGTAAGACGGCCCTTTTTTTCTCCTGGTATCCTTCTGAAATTAACATCGTTGTAACTACCAATACACCGCCGATTCCGAATCCGGAAAGAAAACGACATACGACCACGACGAACCAGGAGGGCGAAAGTCCCGTCATTACCGTAAACAAGCCATAACAGATGGTTGCATATATAAAAGCCTTTTTCCTGCCCAGGGTATCACAGAAAATGCCCCAGACAATGCCTCCGGCGGTCCATCCGAATATGAAAACTGAATTGATGGTGGCACTGATATTGTCCATATTTTGCGCACTCGCATTCCTCAGCAGATCCTTGATCGCATCTGGCAGGTAGACCGACATGAGCGTGGATACCGTTCCTCCAAACAGACTGCTAAAAAAACAAATGAGAAATAATGCACGTTTATATTTCTGGTAGCCGATCGGTTTCATTAAAGGAAGTTCCGCTGTTGCATTCATGAGCTTCTATTTATAATTTTCTTCTCCTTTTCTCGCCAGTCCGTCTTTCGGCCTGTCATATCCGATCGTAACCAGCCTGGATGCAAGTTTTTGATAATAGGCAGGATCCTCCGGACAAAAAGTTCCGAGCCCGTCCACGTACCGGTTGTAGAGACAAAAAAGCGCCGCAATCAAAACCGTGTCGTGAATCTCCGTATCCGAGGCACCAGCTTTTTTTGCGCGACTGATATGTTCCGGAAGAACCGCTTTTCCGGTCTCCTGTACTTTGGATCCGATCACCAGCAGGGCTTTCATCTTTTCCGAAAGCGGTGCATTTTCCAAATCATAATAGACCTTATTCAGTAATTCCTTGTTGCCACCGAGGGCAACGACCGTGGCTGCATGTGCATTCGTGCAAAAACGGCACTGATTTTTGAATGAGACGATGGTGGCTATCAGCTCTCTCTCCATTTCCGTCAGCGTATTTTCTCCGCGTAAAAGTATTTGCGTGAGTTCGCGGATCGGCGTTGCTGTATCAACCCGGTTTTCCAGTAATCCTGTTATTCCCGGTAACCCATTGTTCAACTGGATGTAAGCCATGTTGCTATAATTTATATTTTGTTGTGTTTGGATGAAATTGTTGCCAGGAATGCCAGAATTCCTGGTATGCCGCCAATGATTCAAGTTGTGAATCTTTCAGTGTACCGCTTATACAAAGGCCATAAGGATTCCAAATAGAATGCGTGTTGGAATCCGTGAGCTGATTATTTTCCTTATTGGAAATAAAGAAAAGTGTCTGCCCGCGGAGTATGCGGTTATAAGCATGAAAACTGCTGGTATCTTTTTCCAGAACAAGTAAAACAGGCTGACTGCCAATCGTATCCTGAATAATAGATTCTTTCAGCAGATCGTTCCAGTCGTAAGCTTTGTTTTTGTTGTCTGTTTTTATTCCTACGACCCAGGATTTCATTTTCCAGGAGGCAGAGTCTCTCTTTGTCAGATGACCGTGGGAAGTGCCTTTATCGAAGTGGGACAGGTCATTATAATCCTCCTTAAAGTTGCTGTCTGGTTGCAGTACTGTTGAATTTGGATGAAGACGCATCCAGGACGCAAGCGATGACTGACGGGAAGGTACTTCATCCAGCCTGGAACCCGTTAACGGACCTGCGATTGCAACACCTGTAGCCTGCTGCCACCAGCTTTTCGTTGTCTCATCTTCGAACATGGCGTTAAAATGATCCATACCCACAAGCCGGAAAGTCTCCAGCTTTCCATTCAGAACCGGACTATATACCCGTCCAGTCCGGCAAACCGTACAATAGGTAACCATGACCGGCATATTGCCAACCGTATCTTTTACCTGGTGGTGATAACCTATGAGCTGGATTGGATAGGCCCGGGATTGTCCATTGATTTCAATCCCGATTATTAGTTTATTACTGTCAATTTTATTGCCGTTGATACCTGAAAAGTTTTTGATGGTCGGCTGATAAAACATTTTATCCGCCTCAAATACAAAATTGAAAAAGAAGAAAATAACGCCATATATGATGATAAACAGGGTAATCAGAATCTTCGGCAGGATTTTCTTTCCGGTAAAAAGACCGTATGCCGGTTTTGCAATCAGCAATAGACCGATGAGGCGCAATATCCATTTATATTTTTCAATATGATAGGCCCAGTTGATCGTATCCGATTGCTGGCTGCCCGGGAAAGGCATGATAAAATAAACGCGCAATATTTCTGTGAGAATCAACAGAACAATGCCGATTATTAAAAATAACCGTGACATAAATATGATTTAGCTGAGAGAAGAGGGAAACGGTAAGCGGGGATCAGGCCCTGAATTGTGGTGGTTTACCCGGAAGGGAAATATGCGGATCTGAGAAGAATTCTGAATTAGATGAAAAATAGGTCAGATCAATTTTGGCACATTGGCATATCGGCAGATTGGCATATTGGTGTTCTATATAATCAGTTCCATTGGAGTTTTTCTGTAAGCCGGAGCGGGAGGAGTTTTTACCATTCCCGGTAAAATCATTGGCGATATTTCCGTATTCTGTTTTTGCTTTCTTCAAAACCATTTTGTGGTCATCCCGTATGCAAAGTATGATCAGGTTACCGTCTACAACTTTACGTTTGACATATCTGAATGTTTTTCCCTGGTAGCTAACTTCTCCGTTCACGCGTTCAAAAGTCTTTTGTTCCAGCTGGTAGGGGTTATCAAGAGGAATCGTGAGGGAAATCAGGTCATTTATGTTGTATTGTTCGTTATCCAGGTTTGCATCCATTACCGCGTCCGCCTTTTTCTCGGCATAGTAAAACCAGGCGCGGTACCCGATCATATTGAAAAGGAGAATGAGAAGAAGAATGATGGAAGCGGACTTTCTCACATGCAATTGTTAGTGCGGTAAATATAAGAATTATCCGAATAAAAAAAATTCTTACCTCTACGTCTTGATTTTTATCAATTCCCGCAGGCGTTGTTGAGCTTTGCAGTCAACACTCCGTTCCTTAGAATGAACAATGACATCATATCTAAATTTACTAACTTTAATTTCAATGGAGATAAGCCCTGCTGCCGGCAAGCCCGCCGACCCGTCCATACTGGTAAATGTCCCAAGGTTAATAACTGCCTATTATGCGCAGCAACCGGATGTTTCAGTTTCCTCCCAAAAAGTTTCCTTTGGTACTTCCGGCCACCGGGGTTCGTCATTTACCAACTCGTTTAACGAGTGGCATATTCTGGCCATAACCCAGGCAATCTGCCAGTACAGAAAACAACAAAAGATAGAAGGTCCGCTCTTCCTGGGAATCGACACACATGCTCTTTCTGAACCCGCTGCGGTAACGGCACTGGAGGTTCTGGCAGCTAACGAAGTAGAAGTGATGATCGCGGAAAATAATGAATACACGCCGACACCGGCGGTTTCACATGCCATACTCACATATAACAAGGACCGGAAGGAAGGTCTGGCGGATGGCATCGTAATCACACCTTCACATAATCCTCCGGATGACGGGGGTTTTAAATATAATCCGACAAACGGTGGTCCGGCCGGAACTGAAATTACCCAATGGGTTGAAAAAAAAGCAAATGAGTTCCTGGAACACAAACTGCAGGGAGTAAAAAGGATGATCTATGAAAAAGCACTTCGCAGTTCCACCACCCACCGTTTTGACTACATCAACCATTATGTGAATGATCTGAAAAATGTGCTCAATCTGGATATTATCCGCGACTCAAAAATTCATATTGGTGCTGATCCGCTAGGGGGTGCCGGTGTACATTACTGGGGCCCGATCGCCGAGCGTTATAAATTAAACCTGGATGTTGTCAGCGCTTCGGTGGATCCCACTTTTCGGTTTATGTCGGTTGACTGGGATGGTAAAATAAGAATGGATCCTTCCTCTCCTTATGCAATGCAAAGGCTTATTGGTATGAAGGATCGCTACGATATTTCTGTGGCCTGTGATACGGATCATGACCGTCATAGTATTGTTACAAAAAGTGTGGGCCTGTTGCCGCCCAATCATTATCTCACAACCTGTATTTTTTATTTATTGCAGCACAGGCCAGCCTGGAAGTCGAGTGTCGCGATCGGCAAAACCCTGGTGAGCAGCCGGATGATCGACCGGGTGACCAAAAAACTGAATCATCCGTTGTATGAAGTTCCGGTGGGGTTTAAATGGTTTGTCGACGGACTCATGAATGGGACACTTTGTTTTGTAGGCGAAGAAAGTGCCGGCGCCAGCTTTATACGATCCGGAGGAGAGGTTTGGACGACGGATAAGGATGGTTTTATACCGGCACTCCTGGCGGCGGAGATGACGGCCACCTTAAATAAGGATCCCGGAGAAATATATAGAGAACTGGCAGCGGAGCTGGGCGATTCCACCTATGACAGGGTGGAAGCAGCTGCCACCCCGGAACAGAAAGCAAAACTTTCCAAATTGAACCCCGATCAGATAACCAGTAAAACAATGGCCGGGGAAAAGATTACAGCAATACTCACCAAAGCACCCGGTAACCAGGCTGATATTGGCGGGCTCAAACTCGAAACTGAAAACGGCTGGATCGCGGCCCGCCCTTCGGGTACCGAGAATATTTATAAAATTTATGCAGAAAGCTTCCTGGGCAGGGATCATCTGAACCTGATGCTGCATGAAGCGCAGGCGATTGTGGATACAGCCTTGAAATAATTATTAATTATTAAAGATTAATGATTAATTATAATAGCCCTATCGTTAATAATTAATAGTTAATAATTAATAACTGCTAATTACCATGTGCCCAAAATGAAATACTTCAGAGTCCTATATGTGCAGGTTCTCATCGGCATAGGCCTGGGTATTTTATGCGGCTGGCTGTTTCCATCTTTCGCAAGTACGGCAAAACTGATCGGTGATACGTTCATCAATATGATCCGGATGATCATTCCGCCGGTTATTTTTTGCAGTATTGTTTCGGGCATAGCCGGCACGGGCAGCATAAAAAAAGTGGGCAGACTTGGAATAAAGGCCCTGGTTTATTTTGAAGTTGTTTCTTCCCTGGCACTGGTCATTGGCCTGATTGTCGCAAACCTGATCAGACCCGGCGACGGCATCGTACACAGTTCAAATCAAAGTTCCCAGATAAATGAAATTGCCCAACAGGCAAAAACATTCAGCTGGGGAGATTTCATTTCACATATTGTACCCTCAAATATTGTGGATGCATTTGCAAAAGGGGATATACTTCAGATTCTGTTTTTCAGTATACTCTTTGCAGTGGGACTGAAACAAATGGGTTCTTCCGGAAAAAAAATACTGGCCGGCATCAACAGTTTAAACCAGGTTATTTTCAATATTCTGAAGATCATCATGAAACTAAGTCCGGTCGGGGCTTTCGGCGGGATGGCTTATACCATTGGGAAATTTGGATTCGCCAGTCTCTTTGTCCTGGGCAAACTGATGCTGTGTTATTATATCACCTGCCTGCTTTTTATTTTTATCGTGCTCAATGGCATCTGCAGATATTTTGGATTCAGCTTCTGGAAACTGCTTTTATATTTGAAGGAAGAAATACTCATTGTACTGGGAGCGAGCAGCAGTGAAGCGGCATTCCCCTCCGTCATGCAAAAACTGGAGCAGGCCGGCTGTGAAAAAGAAGTCGTGGGTTTAATTATTCCAACGGGTTATAGTTTCAATCTCGATGGTACAACCATCTACCTGAGTATGAGCGTGATCTTTCTGGCACAGGTTTTTCAAATTGACCTGAGCCTCGGGCAACAACTGGTCATCATTAGCATCCTGCTTATCACCAGCAAAGGGGCCGCCGGTGTTACCGGCAGCGGATTTATCGTGCTGGCATCTACATTAACGGCAATGAAAGTAATTCCAGTTGAAGGGCTGGCGCTGCTGATCGGCGTTGACCGGTTTATGAGCGAAGGAAGGGCCGTCATTAATTTCATTGGTAACTCCGTTGCCACCGTGGTCATCTCGAAATCCGAAAAAGCCGTTGATGAGGAAACCTACCAGCGGGTTGTCGAAAAAAAATATCAGGTCAAAATTGTTTCAGAAAATTGATCTTAATGATTGCGTGATCTTCCAGCACTGATTTAGATCCGACCGGACTGAATCCCTGATGATTTAATATCAGATAAATATAAGAGAGTGGTTCATATTCCCAGGAAAAACGAATATTGTAATTTTCCGAACTGTTTTGAGTATTACGTTGGTAGAATGCGGTAAGCTGTACTCTCGGGTTCAGTGAAAAGCGGCCCTGCAACACGATGAGGTCGACCGTCGAATAGGTTTTCAATTCTCCTACGCCAAAAAATCTGTTCCGGTTAAATTCGCCTGTAAGTGAAATGTAAGGAATTGGAGCGAACTGCAATTTCCAATCACCAGAATTCAATCTTCCGTTGTAATAACCTCCCCAGGTATAGATAAACTGCAGATTTAATATTCTGGACGGGTTGGAGCTAAACCAGATCTGCTGCTGAAAATAATGGTATTCTCCTGTTGCAATGGTAATTCCAAGTGGCTGGAAAGGAGCAGTCAGGTTTTGATAATTCGGGATGAACCCGTAACCTGCGTATGCGCCGCTTTTAAGATTAAACCATACCGGAAAAATATACCAGGAGGTTTGGATAAGTTTTCCAGTAGACGCCTGCACATACATTTCGGGACTAAAACTGGGTGAAAACTCAAGCACATATTTTTTAAGCGGGAGCATATTTCCACGGTAATTGTAAAATATGCCGGGCGTGGTTGCAAGCACATCGGTACGTGAAACAAATCCCATTTCCGGATCAAAGTTTTTGGTTACAATGGATTCCGTCCACCAGATTTTGTATCGATTGCTGGAATAATAATACTGGGCTGCACCGGCAAAACCGGACTTGCCTGTGATCGTTGAATAGGAATGCGTTAAAATGGTATTGACGGAATTGACTTCTCCCAATCGGAAAAAAGCATCGACAGTATTTTCAACATGAGAACCATGGGCTTCGTTTTTTATCGTTGTCATTATGCCGATCCGGTTTAGTTGTCCGAAATTTTCTGATAACCTTCCTACAAAAAAATTAGTGTAAGGATATCCGGCTGCATTGCCCTGCCTCATGACAATAGCGCCATAGTTTAGCTTATCCGAACGATGAACCAGCCGGGCTCCCGCAATAATGGGAATTGGATTTCCGCTGCTGTCCAGTCCGATCGTCCGGCTATTGAAAGGTTGAAGCTGCATGGACCCGCCAGAGGCATCGGGCGCCTGCTGCACGCTGACTGCAAACAGGGAAGCATTTTCCAGGAAGAACTGTCTTTTCTCAGGAAAGAAAACTGAAAATTGCGTTACATTATTGACCTGCTGGTCTACGTCAGCCTGAGCAAAATCTGTGTTGGCCGTGAGATCCAGAATTGTCCTCGGATTTATGGCCCATTTCAGATCTCCGCCTGCTTTAGCAAATGAATTTTCATTATTTGTACCCGGAACAATATTTTGTTCGTGATCGTATTGTGTAAGAAAATAGGGTTGAAACCTGATATTGGCCTTGGGTGGTGGTGGCTGGAGGTTGGTTAGTCTGCCTTCGTAGTTCATGCGCTGAAAGGTGTAAGCGTGCGGAAATTCGGATAGCGCACTCATTTCATTGGTCAGTCTCCGGTTGCGGAAGACGTTGAAACCCCAACTTTGCAGACTGTCTTTTGATTTTGGGTAACGGAGTGTTTGCCAGGGGATGGCAATTTCGGCCGACCATCCGGAGTCCGTCCTGTTAGTGCGAACGCTCCAGAGACCGTTCCAATCCACGTCAAAATACAGATCATCAAATGCCAGAAGATCTCTTTGAACTCCGTAGGCATTTGTGGTGAATGACATGGCATTCCGGTGATCATTGAATCCGTCGAAAGCGAGTCCGACGAGATCATGCCTCAAAACATCAAAATCCCGGATGAAATCCGTCGCCATGATGGCTTTTTTGCCGAGTGTGTCCAGCGCTATAATTCCGACATACAAATAAACCTGGTTATATAACACTTTAACCCTGGTTTCAAAATGTGCCGGTTTTCCCTGTTCGGGATCAACCTGTATAAAATGTGGTGAAACCGGCGCCAGTGCCCATTCCGGCTCCTTTAGTATGCCATCTACTTCAATATGGGTTTCGATGCGGATCGCCCGGATCTCTTTTATTTGCGATTTTGAGGGCAATGGAACCGTATCAGGATTCACGAATGTTATTGTTGGACTCGGGATAATGGCTGCACTGTCCTGCGAATAAACGCAGCGGAAGGAATTACAGATTAGTAATATCGTCAGCAAAAACTTCATGTGTCGTTAAAAGGGTAGCCACCGCAATAATAATTTCCAGACGGAAATGATTTAAATAACTGAATCAGGGAATCCCATTCTTTGATTATAGATTATCTGCGGCGTAGTGAATGCCCGCAGACGCGCGGATCCGGTCCAGTGTTTCCATAATCAGCAGACTGTCTTTATGTGTCATAACCGGACTTTCGATCAAACCTTTCCGAAGGCATTCACCTACATGCCGTGCTTCATACTGATATCCGGATCCTGGTTCTTTGGGCACGGGAATAACCTGTTTGCTATCTTCCCTGCCGGTATATAATTCTATTGTAGCACTCGGTGCATAAAAACGCGCGGTCAGACGGATCCTGCTTTTCGTTCCGCTGATATTCGCCTCAGTCGCCATATTTGTTGACAGGGAAGAAAAGAGCTGTGCCATCGCGCCATTTTTGTATTTAAACAGCGCTGCGCACTGATCATCGACTCCTTCAATCGTAGGCGTCATGGATGCTTCAACGATATCGGGCCTGCCAAGAAATGAAAGGGTCATAAACACATTATAAATCCCGATATCCAGCAGACTGCCGCCCCCGAGTGCCGGATCAAACAACCGCGGTGGTACCGGTGGCTGTGGAATGAATCCGAAATCAGTAAGAACATTCCTGATTTCTCCCAGCACGCCGGATTTAATAAGCTCCTGAACTTTTTGATATTGTGGAAGAAATTTTGTCCAGACAGCTTCCATCAAAAATACGTTGCCTGCTCTCGCCGCATCGACCATTTCCGTTGCCTGTCGCAAGTTCAGCGCAAATGCCTTTTCACATAAAACTGCTTTTTTATGTTTTATACATAATAAAGTATGTTCGTGATGGAGCGCATGCGGGGATGCTATATAAATAACATCCACTTCCGGATCTGATACCAGATGATCATAACTGCCATGTATATGCGAAACTTGAAACTCCTTCGCAAAGGCCGACGCCGTCTCTAACTGGCGGGCACCTACGGCAATGAGCTTTGCATCATGTACCAGGGTCAGGTCCGCCGCGAATTTTCGCGCGATCCGCCCACAGCCCAAAATACCCCAGCGAATGATTTTCATCCTTAAAAATTTATTACAAGTTAGGCGATTTGCCAATTTAATTCAGAACGGGAACCTGCGAACGGTTGTGAATGGAGGATATCCGGTTAGCAGATTGTGAATGGAAGACCTCCGCCTCGAAGAACTTAATTAGCTTTGCGGGCTCTATTTAAATTATGGGCAACCTCAGGGAAACAGAAATTTACAAAACGGTTCAATTGGCGATTCCGATCATTATGGGAGAACTTGCCCAGTTGTCGCTTCACCTGATCGATACTGCCATGGTGGGCGCGATCAGCTATAGACACCTCGCCGCTGCGTCGCTTGTAATGACGGCTGCCAATATCCCATTTGTAATTGGCATCGGCATGACCATCTCGGTATCCCAGCTGGTTTCCATGGCAAACGGACGCCGCGACCATCAGCTCATATCCCACTATCTTTTTAATGGCTTTCTGCTTTGTACTGTTTTTGCATTGCTCATTTCAGGGGGCTTGGTTTTTGGAAGAAATATCCTGAAACACCTTGACCAGGACCCTCAGGTGGTGACACTCGCCCTTCCGTTCATGACCCTCGTAGGCATCTCCATCATACCGATGCTCCTTTTTATGACCTTAAAGCAATTCACTGACGGTCTCGAATACACGAAAACCGCTATGATGCTATCCCTCGCTGCGATGCCCGTTAATATTTTTCTGAACTGGCTGCTTATCTACGGTAACTGGGGATTTCCAAGGCTGGAACTTGTGGGCGCCGGTTATGCCACGCTGATTACGCGCACATTAATTTTTGTTGTGCTGGGACTGATTGTTTTAAAACACAGGACGTTCAGGCGTTTTATTGCGGTTAGGGAAAGACAGTGGAAATTCAATTTTAAAACCATGCGTGAACTCCTGCGTATCGGCATTCCCAGCAGCCTCCAGCTGGGTGTGGAAGTTTGCGCTTTTGCAGTTTCGGGAATTATCATCGGAACCATCAATGCCGTGTCGCTGGCTGCCCACCAGATTGCTTTGAGTTGTGCTGCATTTACTTTTATGGTCTCAATGGGCCTTTCCCAGGCAGGATCCATCCGGGTAAGCAATGCCTATGGCAGAATGGAATGGAACAAGATCCGTATGATAGGCAAAACAACGCTTGTAGCCGCACTGCTTTACGGTAGTTTTTGTGCGATTTGTTTTATTCTATTCCGATGGCAGCTGCCGCTGATTTTTAATGAAAACCGGGAAGTCGTTCATTTAGCGGCTATACTATTATTATTTGCAGCCGTGTTTCAGATTTCCGACGCCACGCAGGCTACGGGAGCCGGACTACTTCGGGGTATCAAAGATGTCAGGCTGCCCACTGTGCTCATCATCATCGCATACTGGGTCATCGGACTTCCGGTGGGGTGGCTCTTTGCTTTCCATTACGGGATGGGTGCGCCGGGAATCTGGCTTGGACTGATCCTCGGGCTCACATTGGCGTCTGTTTTTCTGGTAAGCCGGTTTCTGAATATGGCGGGAAAAAATAACGTGAAAATTTCCGGGGTCTAAGTTTTAAGTGCGGCAAATCCTTTTTTTAAATCAGCTACCAGGTCATCAACATATTCAATCCCGATGGAAAGGCGCAATAAATTGGCTGCGCTCCTGGGCGCGTTTCCTTCTGCAGACCGGCGATGTTCAATTAAACTTTCCACGCCGCCGAGACTGGTGGCATGTTTGAACAAAGACATACTACCTGCAAATTGCAGTGCCTGTTTTTCACCACCTTTCAGTCCGATGGAAATCATGGACCCGAACTGGCCATTCATCTGGCGTTTCGCAATCTCATGGTTGGGATGATCCGGAAGACCGGGATAATAGACATGTTCGACCTGAGGCTGGGTTTTGAGAAAAGCAGCTATTGATACAGCATTCCTTACCTGCCGTTCCAGCCGAAGAGAAAGTGTGGAGAGGCTGCGGTTGAGAAGCCAGCAATCAAATGGGGATGGGACAGATCCGCCAACGGTCTGATACTCCCGTATTCTGGCGGCCAGCTCATTTCTTTTTTTAACCACGATGCAACCGCCCAGCACATCGGAATGACCTCCGAAAAATTTTGTTGAGGAGTGAAAGACAAGATCTGCACCCAGTTCCAGCGGCCTTTGAATCAGCGGAGTCGTCCAAGTGTTGTCACAACCTAACAGTATACCTTTTGATTTGGCAATTTTACATACCATTTCAATGTCCGTTATTTTCAGCATCGGATTGGAAGGCGTCTCAACGATGACCAGCTTTGTGTTTTTCTGCAGGGCATTTTCAATGACACTTGCATCCGTCATGTCCACTTCAGTATAAGAGACATTCCATCGTGGCATCATGGATTTGATGAGGTGAGAGATCCCGTGATAACAATCATCGGGGATAATGGTATGAGCACCCGGCTCCAGGGCCGTTTGTACGAGGGCCAGTGCTGCAGCCATTCCCGAGGGGAAAGCATAGGCTTCTTCACCTCCTTCCAACAGAGCAAGTTTTATTTCCAGACCTCGCCGGTTCGGATTATCATAGCGCGTATATATGTATCCCCTTCCACCGATGACACCCGCCTCATCGCGTTCAAAAGTAGTAGTCATATGAATCGGGCTCATCACCGAGCCGATCTCATCGTCTAAATGTCCGGCATGTACCGAAAGCGTATCAAAATGCATTCATTTTTATTTTAAAGATAATCATTTCAGAGCTTAACGCTTAAGGCTTAACGCTGAACGCTGAACGCTGAACGTTCAGCGTTCAGCTTTTCCCTAAATTGTGGATAATAAAATAATTGTATGCCTGCCATTCCTTCCGCGATGAGTCTTCACCTTCAGTACCGGTTATGGATTGCCGAACTGAATTTTGATATCAGCGTACTGCGCATTTTCGGTGATTATCTGGCAGAACTGAGAAGCAAACGCAAGGAAGCGGAAGTTAAATCCATGACTGATCATTTCGAAAAACAATTTCTGGGACTGAGAACAGAAATTGACGAGATCAGGCATGAGATGCAGTTGGATAAAATGAAATTGGGCGCTTTCGGACGCGACTCAAAACCGTTCGACTATAAACAGTTTAATCTGGAAAGCAGAGCCCCGTTAAAAAAACGATTTGCTGCGTATAAGACACATTTCAAAAAAATTAATGTGGAATTCGAGAAGTTTGAAGCGCAGTGGCTATCATAAAAAAACCATCCTGTTTAAAACGGGATGGTTTTTTTTCGTAAAGCCCAAAGCTCACAATCCAAAACAATTCACGTATATCGGATCGTAAAATGGCAAAATGATCTTCAGTCATGCGTCAGCCATACAGACTGATTATTTTACAGATACAAAAACCCTTAATTTGTCCCAGGTTAATGCGAATCCCCTGTCAAATTCCTTATCTACAATCGTATAGATAAGCCGTTCCTGCACATCCTTGATGTCTTTCGGTTTAACTTTCACCTCCAATACTGTTTTCTTTGGATCCATGTTTGCAGAACCGTCTTTTGCTTCACCCCACTGGCCGGTTTGGGAATTGAAAAAAACCGTCCATTCTTTTTCACCCGGCGTCATAAACAGGCTGTATTTGCCGGCAGGCAGCTTTTTGCCTTCCACTTCAATATCCTTATCAGTTGAAAAAATGGTGGCTTCATTGGCACCGGCTCTCCAGACTTTATCATAGGGTTCCAGACCGCCCCAGATTTTCCTTCCTTTGACTGCTGGGCTGCTATAGTCGATTGTAATCGTTGCGCCCTTTATTTTTCCGGTCACAGTTGCGGGAGGACTTGGTCTCTTGCTCTTGTCCTCTGCCTGAGCAGATGCATGATTGTAAAATAGGATGCCGATAAATGCGACAGCAGCCATCCTAACAAGAAATGTTTTTTTCATATCTAAGTCGTTAAGTGAAAAAATAAAATGGTTAAAATGTGCACCAAGTTAGTCAATTTCGGAATTCATGTCTTCTTTCGATTTAAGATTTTTTGGATGGGTAAATCTTTTCCCAAATCAGATTTTATTCCCGGGTATCAATTTTTTTCCCTGGGAAATAGCGAACTTGGCAGGCTTTATGGTTCATTCTTTAATAAAAATATAATACATGAAACGGCTTGCTTTACTTTTATTTCCACTCGGGATATTTCTATTTGCTATCGGTTGCAACGGTTCATCGTCCTCCTCCGGCACCTCCGACACGAGTGTTACGGCCAGTACCGACAGTACCGCAAAATCAGATTCCGCAGCCGGATCAACGGCTGGTTTCAAATTGGGTGTTCAGATGTGGACATTCAAACAATTCTCATTTGCGGACGCACTGGATAAGGTGGATAGTGCCGGCATCAAAAATATAGAAGCCTTTATCGGCCAAAACCTGGGAGGCGGAATGGAAGGGAAGTATGGTTTGGACATGTCAAAAGAAACCCGGGATAAGCTTAAAAAATTATTACAGAAAAAAAGCATAACGATTATAGCCATGGGCGTGATCGTACCAAAAAACAAAGAAGAATGGATTAAAACCTTTGAGCTGGCAAAGGACCTTGGATTGAAATATATTACGGCAGAGCCTATCAAGACACAGTGGGATATGGTTGACAGCCTAGCGGGTGTTTACGGGATTCCCGTAGCGATTCATGACCATCCCAAACCCAATGTTTATTGGAGTCCCGATTCCGTGTTGGCAGCCATTCAGGGCCATTCACATATCGGATCCTGTGCGGACGTGGGTCATTGGGCAAGAAATGGTTTGAACCCTGTAGACTGTCTCAAAAAATTACAGGGCCATATTATCGGCGTTCATCTGAAGGACATTGTAAAATTTGATGATCCAAAAGCCCGCGACACAGTAGTAAGCAAAGGAGTAGTGGATTTCCCGGCTGTTTTGGCAGAATTAAAAAGACAAAACTTTAACGGTATGTTATCCATCGAACATGAGTCCAATTGGTATCACAACCTGCCGGATGTCATTTTCACCCGAAATTATTACGATTCCCTGGTGCAGAAATTACAATAAAGCTCAAAGCCCAAAGCCTAACGCCCAAAGCCTAAAGCCTTTTCGACGGAACCCCGTTTTTGTTAATGAAATCTAAAACAAACTGAATATTATCATAATACAGGCTTGCGAACGTTCCTTTTCAAGACGTTGAGCGTTAGGCTTTGAGCTTTAGGCTTTGAGCTTTAAACTATTTCATCTAAATCCAATCAAAAGAAAAACAAGCATTATGAAGAAGCTATTATCGGGAGTTTTTGTTATTGCGTTTTTAACCATCGGAATTGGCTTTTCGGCGGCTGCGCAGGAGATATATGTGAAGATCCGGCCGACACCTCCGGTTGTCGTCAGAACGGTCGCACCAAGTCCTCACCACGTTTGGATCGAAGAAGAATGGAAACCCAATGGACATGGTGGTTATATCTATGCCGGCGGTTATTGGGCTGCCCCTCCAAGACCAGGAGCTATCTGGGTTCCCGGACATTGGAAGAGACATCCGGAACATGGTGAATACTGGGTTGCAGGGCACTGGAAACGCTAATTTTTAATCATTATTTATTTCCCTTCATTGTACTGGGTAGCCCATGGCTACCCAGTCTGTTTTTATATTGTGCTCAAGGTTCAGCAGACGGGCATTGCTGAATTTCATTTGATTCAGCAACAGAAATGCAGGCCGGATATTCGGACAATGTTCAAATGGACAGCATCCGCAATAGATTACGATATCTGTATTTTTTGGCAGGCGGCTCAGTTGATCTTTAAATTTTTCAAGGTTTTCTTTTTCGTGAGCCGGGCCGGTATCGATGGAACCCTTAATCAGCGCTCCCGGTCCCACACAAATAATGACCGGTTTTTTGGTGCTTGTATTACTGATTAGTGCGGCCAGGGCGGCCGGCGCCAGTAGTTGTTTTTCAGTCCATGGTTCCGGTCCGTTTTGCCCGTTCCTGATGAAACTCACACCGAGAATGCAAGTCAGCATAAAAATAATTCTGTACTTCATATCCAGTATTTTATAAGGGTTGACGAGGATTTAAAATTAACTAAATAATCAGACAACCATTCTTCCTTCCAGCGCTTCTTATTTCAAAAAATATTTTTGGCGCTGCCTGATTTACTAAATTATTTAGTAATTTTGAAATGCAATCAAACATCAAAAGCGGCGCCATGGATTTATTATATTATGAAACTGCGGTGCCGGCGGGCTTTCCATCTCCGGCCCTGGACTATATGGAAGAGCGGATCGATCTCAGCAGGGAACTGATCCGCCATCCGCTTTCTACTTTTATTGTGGAATGCACCGGTGATTCGATGATGGGTGCTTTTATTCCCCCAAAGGCCCGTCTGCTGGTCGACCGTTCGCTGACTGCCGTTAATGGAAATATCGTGGTAGCGGTTTTGAATGGGGAGTTTACCGTCAAGTTCATTAGAAAGAATGAACATGCCTGCTGGCTCGTGCCGGCAAATAGCAAATACCCGGAAATAAAAATCAATGCCGATATGGATATGCAGGTCTGGGGTGTTGTCACGCATATCATAACCGACACACAAGACATCCGAACATGTATGCGTTAGTGGATTGTAATAATTTTTATTGCTCCTGTGAAAAGCTGTTTAATCCCGGTCTCGAAGGCCGGCCCGTGATTGTGCTTTCCAATAATGATGGCTGTGCTATTTCGCGAACAGAGGAGGCAAAAGAACTGGGGATCGCTATGGCCGCCCCGGTCTTCATGATGCGAAAATTAATTGAAAAGCATAATGTTATGGTATATAGCTCCAATTATACATTATATGGAGATATGAGCCGGCGAATCATGGAAACACTTTCAAATTTTGTTCCCGGGATTGAAATGTATTCCATAGACGAAGCATTTCTCGACCTTCGGGAGATGGGCGGTTGCGATTTCCTGGAACTCGGCGGCAGAATCCGAAGCACCATCAAAAAAAATATCGGGATCCCGGTATCTATTGGAATTGCCGCTACGAAAACCCTTGCAAAAATGGCCAACCGTCATGCCAGGAAAAATTACAAAAAAACTTCCTTGTTTTGGGCTGCGGATGCATCGCTCACCAATGAAATGTTATCGGCAACGCCGGTTGGCAATATCTGCGGAATCGGTTACCAGCATGCTTTGTTTTTATCGAAGGCGGGATTTAAAACGGCAGCAGATTTTGTGCAGGCGCCTGAGGGATGGGTAAAAAAAAATTTATCTGTTGTAGGCCTTCGTCTGCTGTATGAATTACGCGGTATCCCTGCGATTTCCTGGGAGGAAGCCATACCGGCCCGCAGGAATATTTGTACTTCCCGTTCCTTCGGTTCCAGGCTCTCAGAAAAAAGCTGCATCGGCGAGGCGATGGCAAATTATGCGGCGGCCTGTGCAGCCAAACTCAGGAAGGATAAAACCTGTTGCCGCAGCATGCAGGTTTTTATACAGACCAATCCCCATAAGACCGAAGAATCACAATACCTGCGATCGGTCGATATGGATCTGGAGAGGCCGTCCAACGATAGCGGAGACATCATTAAAACAGCTCTCCGCGGGCTCGATCTTATTTTTAAGCCGGGTTTTCTTTACATGAAATGCGGCGTAACGGTCATGGACCTGGTACCTGAATCGTCTGTACAGACCAGTTGTTTTGACGGGTCAGACAGAATGAAAAAGGGAAAGCTCATGAAAGCAGTAGATCAGATCAACCAGGCGTTGGGCAAGGAAGTCCTTCGGTCGGCCGTGCAGGGTTTTGAGCGCAAATACCGGTTGAAGGCGGAATATTTATCACCTTGTTACACGACAAGAATGAAGGACATTCTTAAAATCAAAATTTGAACCGTGTTACAGCCCTTCGAACGTTTTAAACCCGCTTACCTCCCGAGACTCATGGAGCTGGGGCGAAGATATCTGGTGTCACAAACATATCACCGGTTGAAGGAATCGACCGGGGATATCCCCGATTCAACAGTCCCCCTGCTGTTATCCGATTATGTAGAACTGGGAGAAGCGAGGCTACATCTGAATGCGGTTAAGTACGACCGTTATGCCGCCATCATTGACCTTCAGCGTCCGGACCATGTTGAAAAAATCGGTGAAATGCTTGGCACCGGATCCGGTTACAGGCTGTTCTTTGCCGTGGTCCGGAGTGCGAAAGAACTGGAAAATCTGATCAACAGGAAATATAAGGATAACCTGAAACGGTGGGTGGAAAAACAAACCAACTGGCGGATTTCGAGTAATGCGGTTGTAAAACCAACCATACAGCTGAGTTTCGGAGAATTATTTATCATCCTCCGGCATGCGAACCAGTATATCCGTATCAAATTCGAAGAAATTGAGCATTGAACAGTATTTCCGGCTAACCTACCTTTGCCGGAAACGTTCGTGATTCCGCATGTGTTACGATATATCTTTCACGGTAAAACTCAGGGAACTGCCGGCTTATTTTCCCGATCTGGAAGCCGGCCCCCAGCTGGAGCTGGATTTTGAAGGTATCCATATCATGGGTCACAGCTTCAGTCTGCACCCGATAATATATAAAGAAAGGGGCGATAATAAATTCATCCTTCGCCCGATGGAATGGGGTGTAATTCCTTTTTACGTCAAGGATGAAAATTCTTTTCTCCGCCAGCGGGCTTCCATGCTGAATACACGGAGTGAACGTATTCTGGGTGACGAAAAAAGTTACTGGTTTAAAATCCGCAACCGTCGTTGTCTTATACCGGTTACCGGCGTTTATGAACACAGGGCGGTGAAAGGATGGAAGAAAAAAGTGCCTTATTTCATCCACCTCAAAAAGCAGCCGCTGTTTTTTTTTCCAGGTTTATATTCGGTGACTGACCTGCCTGATCAGGAAACAGGTGAGATGATGAAGCGGTTTACATTTAGCCTGATCACCCGCGATGGCAACGACCTGATGAAAAAAATTCATAATGACGGTGAAAACAGAGGGAGAATGCCTTTGTTTCTTCCACTGAATTTATCGAGGGAATTTTTGGATGAAAACCTGTCATTGGAACGTTACCTGGAAATACTACAATTTGAAATGCCTGCGGATGAAATGGATGCCATAACGGTCTACACTATACGAAGTGCGAATCTGCGACCCGACGGGAAGGCAAAAAACGAATATTGGGAATGGGAAAAACTTCCTGAACCCGGAACCGGTGACCCGGTATTGGAAGGAACTTCATAAGACATGAATCCATATTAACCCATTGGTTGCATCGCCGGGTTGACACATTGTACATTTACCTTTCTTAACTTCGGAATATGAATCTGTATATGAAATCGATTGCTTTCCCGTTATTCTTCAGCCTGCTTTCATGGCAGGCTTCAGCACAATTAACATCAGACCGCAGTCTGCCCACTGTAAAAACAGCCAACGGCTTGCTGCAGGGAACCCAGGAATCCGGCATTAGTATGTTCAAAGGTATTCCGTATGCACAGCCACCCGTGGGTGATTTGCGCTGGAAGGAACCTCAACCGGTTAAAAACTGGGAAGGGACCCGCAAAGCTGATCACTTTTCCGCGAGAGCCATGCAGCTTCCGATTTACAGTGACATGAATTTCAGATCCGATGGCATCAGTGAAGATTGTCTGTATCTGAATATCTGGACGCCTGCTAAGACAGGTAAGGAAGAACTTCCCGTGCTAGTTTTTTTTTACGGGGGCGGAATGAAAGCAGGAGATGGATCCGAATATCGTTATGATGGTGAAAGTATGGCCAGAAAAGGAATTGTTTCTGTGACGGTAAATAACCGGCTGGGCGTTTTCGGATTTCTGGCTCATCCTGAACTGAGTAAAGAATCATCCCATCATGCGTCCGGCAATTACGGACTCCTGGATCAAACTGAGGCACTTCGCTGGATACATAAAAACATTGCTTTTTTTGGCGGCAATCCGGACAATATTACGATCGCCGGTGAATCGGCTGGGTCCACTTCTGTTTGTGCACAAATCGTTTCACCTTTACCCAGGAATTTATTTGCGGGAGCCATTGGAGAAAGTGGTTCCATCCTGAATTTCAGACCTACCGCGTCCCTGGCCGATGCTGAAAAAATCGGTCTCCAGTTTAGTGTTGGTATGGGCGCACACTCCATCCGGGAATTACGTGCGTTGTCTGCCGAACAGATTTTACAGGCGACGGCAAAACCTGAGATGTCAAATTTTCCAATTGATGTGGATGGGTATTTTTTCCCTGAATCACCACTCGCCCTTTACAAAGCCGGCAAAGTCGCAAAAGTTCCTTTGATCGTCGGATGGAACTCTGAGGAAGCCGGTTGGAAATCCATTTTGGGTAACGAGGCACCTACCAAAGAAAATTATATCAATGCAGTGAGGAGATTATATCCAACGGACGCGGAACAAATATTGAAACTATATTCAGTTAAAACGGATTCGCAGGTGGATACCGTTGCAACGGCCCTCGCAGGCGATCGCACGAACGCATTTGGGAGCTGGAGATGGACCGATCTGCACACGAAAACAAATAGTCCAGTGTATCGCTACTTTTTCACAAAAGCGAGACCGCGCCTGATAGCGGATGTGTATAAATCAGGTATACCAAATGCGAATGGAGAAGTCTCTGTAAAATCCATGTATTTTGAAGGTGCTGCTCATTCAGCAGAGATAGAATATGCGTTGGGAAATCTGCCTACCAACCGGGTTTATGACTGGCAACCGGACGATTATATGGTATCAGCCATTATGCAGGGTTATTTCGTGAATTTTATAAAAACAAAGAATCCAAATGGGCTTGGTCTGCCTTACTGGCCATTGTATCAAACCTGGCAGAAAGATCCCGTCATGTACATCGGTGTTGAAACGCACAGGGAACCGGAAAAGAACAGGGACAGATACCTTTATTTTGAACAACAAAGCAGTAAATAAAAGTAAATCTTCATCCGATTTTTAATACCACATCGCCGTTTTGCGGATGCCCGGTGCAGGTAAGTGTGAGTCCCCGGGAGAGATCTTCATCCGTCAGCACTTCATTGTTGGCCAGCCATACTATTCCAGAAATGCAGACCGCGGCGCAGCTTCCGCATTTACCCGTCTCACAGCTATACGGCAGGATCAGTTTTATTTTACGTGCTGCCTGAAGAATACTGTCAGGATATTGTACCGGAAACCGATGGGCGTTTCCATATAAGTCAATCTGAACCTCGTAACTGCTTTTATCCGGCGGCAGACGACCGGCTATTTTTTTATTTCCCGGATTAAAGTCTTCTTTTTTTATATGGTTTCTGTTGAATCCTTCTTCCGTTAAAAGAAATACAATCATCCGCATATAGTTTTCCGGTCCGCACGTGTAAAAAATGGTTTTCTCGCGGTCGAACCGGTTGATCGCCAGAAATTCCAGCAGCAGCTCCCGGTTTAATCGCGCCCTGCGCAAATCCGATTCAGAACTAAAGAGAAAATCTATATGCAATTGACCGTGGTGACTTTTTTCCAGATTTTTCAGATCATGATAAAAAGCCGTTGTTTCGATGGACTGATTGCTGTATATCAGAAAAATGGAAATTTCCGGATGAAGGTGAAGGACGGTTTTCAATAATGAATAAACGGGCGCAATGCCACTGCCCGCTGCAAAGAAGAAAATACCTGTATAAAACTTTATGTCGTCCGGAAGGCGGAAAAAACCAGCCGCACCCGTGGTGAACAGGGTGTCACCGACCCGTGCATGGTCAACCAGGTTTCTGGAAAAAAAACCATTGTCAATTCTTTTAACGGCGATTGAAAGGGGTTCCGGTAAAACAGGCGATGAGGTGATGGAATAGGAACGGCGTATTTCCTTGGTGCCGCTTTGATCAACAAGGGTAATAAACTGGCCTGCCTGATAGTCCAAACGATGGCCATCCCTGAAAACAAAAGTCTTGAAGCCCTTTGTTTCCTCGCGGATTGATTCGATGACTAACTGATTATATGAAGAGGCTTGCATTTTGATAGCATCTTACAATGATTCGTAATATTGACAGCAAATGAATGTCAGACTTCCAAAATTAAGACCATGGATGCTTAAAAGGGAAATCATCGTCCTTTATTATGGTCTGAAAGATAAACGTACGTCCGGTGTTCCGAAAATGACAGCCTTGCTGGCGATCATTTATCTGCTCAGTCCCATTGATCTGATCCCGGATTTTATTCCTTTTTTCGGCTACATCGACGATATCGTGATCGTTCCTTTATTGTTAAACCTGGCGATCCGGCTGCTTCCCCGGCAGGTCAGAGAAGAGAGTCTTATAAAGGCTTCCCGTAGTCATAAAAAATTACAGGGCTTTTTCATTTTAATAGTTGTGTTGCTACTCGGATTGATCATTGGTTTATTCTTCCTGATGCGCCATATGATGGACGTTCGTTAGGTATTCTGTAAACTACCGGCCATCATATTTTAAATATTATGGCCCGTCTTTTACCGGTAATTCGCACTTAAATAAAAATTATTTACATTCATAGCTTACTATTAACGAAGCTATGCCGCCCGATTCCCCCCGGATTAATAACAGGTCTGTTAAACAAAATACCTATGATGCTATTGTCGTCGGATCGGGTATCAGTGGTGGTTGGGCCGCGAAGGAACTTTGCGAGAAAGGTTTGAAAACCCTGGTCCTGGAACGAGGCCGGAATGTGGAGCATATTAAAGACTATCCGACAGCAAACCTTGCACCATGGCAGCTCGACCACCGGGGAGCTATAACCGAAGAAATGCGAAAGGAGCAACATATCCAGATTCGCGGATTCTGCAATGAAACCAATAAACACTTTTTTGTAAATGACCTGGAACATCCCTACACTCAGGTGAAGCCCTTTGACTGGATTCGCGGTTATCATGTCGGCGGAAGAAGTCTGATGTGGGGAAGACAATGTTATCGATGGAGTGATCTGGATTTTGAGGCAAACCGGAATGACGGTCATGGTGTGGACTGGCCGATACGATATAAAGATCTGGCTCCCTGGTATAGTTATGTTGAAAAATTTGTTGGCATCAGCGGTTCAAAAGAAGGATTACCACAGTTGCCCGACAGTGAATTTCTTCCGCCGATGGAAATGAATTGTCTTGAGAAGCATATCACCGAAAATATACATGATAAGTTCCCGGATGGACGCCGGATGATCATAGGACGGGTGGCGAATCTCAGCAAGGGCCTGAAAGGCCGTGGTCCTTGTCAGTACCGTAATATGTGTGACCGCGGTTGTCCGTTTACGGGATATTTCAGCAGTAACGGAGTTACCCTGCCAGCCGCCTATTCTACCGGCAATCTTACGCTAAGGCCATTTTCAGTTGTGGTGAATGTTATATATGACAAAGACGCAAAACGCGCAAAAGGCATCCGGATCATAGATGCCAACACCATGCAGACGGAAGAGTTCTATGCAAAAATTATTTTCATGAATGCGTCGACCATCGGGACGACCGCAATCCTCATGAATTCCGTTTCAGATGCTTGTCCCGATGGCCTTGGTAACAGCAGCGGTGAACTGGGCCGGAATTTAATGGATCATCATTACCATGTTGGTGCCAGTGGAACTTATGAAGGATTTCAGGATAGTTATTTTTTTGGAAGAAGGGCAAATGGCATTTATATACCCAGGTTCCGGAATATCAGCGAAAAGACAAAACAAAAGGATTATGTCCGGGGATTTGGATATCAGGGGGGAGCCTACCGGGGAAGGGTAGACGATCTGGAAGGAATCGGGGAATCTCTGAAGTCCAAACTTACTGAAGCGGGAGGCTGGTCTATGTGGCTGGGTGGCTGGGGTGAACACCTGCCACATCCCGATAATCGTGTAAAACTAAGTAAGGACAAAAAAGATAAGTGGGGACTTCCGCTGATGGATTTTGATTGTATCTGGCGGGAAAATGAACTGGCCATGCGAACGGACATGATGAACAGTGCTGCCGAAATGCTGGAAAAATCGGGATTAAAAAATATTTCAACTTTTAATGATCCGGAAGCTAATCCGGGACTTTGCATTCACGAAATGGGTACTGCCCGCATGGGGCGCGATCCGAAGACATCTGTTTTAAATGCAAATAATCAACTATGGGAGGCAACCAATGTCTTTGTAACAGACGGATCCTGTATGAGTTCAAGCGCAAATCAAAACCCGTCCTTAACCTATATGGCACTCACTGCAAGAGCGGTGGATTTTGGAGTTAGGGAATTAAAAAAAGGGAATATTTAAAAAGCTTAAAGCCCAAAGCCGGAAACCAGCGGCATGATTTCCTTTTAATGATTGGGAAAGATCATTTTCCTTTTTTCCTTTTTGCGGAAGAGACAGACTTCACGATGGTTTTCCCTTCCATCAACTGTTTTGGATCCTTCACTTTTGACAGTGAGTTGACGAAGGCTTCCTGCATTAGTTTTTTAATATAAGCTTTCGGAAACTCAGCCTTATTTTTAACCAGGATATAACGATACTGGTTGCCCTGACCGATTAGCTTTTTCTCCGGATCGGCAATCTGGGTTCCCCAGTAGAATCCAAAATGAACATTATAACTGGTACGGCCAACCGCAATGTTGCAAAAAGTATGTCCGACCCGGTCGGTCGGTGACCATCCGAATGCAAGTGCATTATAATTGTCGTAGATGAGCTCATTGGTTCTTGGATAATTAGTCCATATAAAATCCCTTAGCCACAGGGCTGTATCCTGAATTTCCTCCGGGAAAGGCTTTAGAAATTTGACTAAATCAGATTTGTCCTTCTTTGCCAATTTCGATTTAATATTTAATTATTAAATATCAGTGATTAGAGAATGGTGATACGTCTTAGAAAGTTACAAAAAAAAACCGCGGACCATCCCCATTAATAAATAATCTTTAATAATTAATAATTAAATGCTGATGGTTTTCCATCTCCCTTTTCTGAAATAATACCAGGCTAACAATGCGATCATTGTTTCGGCGATGGGGATCGCAATAAAAACCCCGGTCGCTTTGAGATGAAAACTGATTGCCAGAATATAGGCCAGCGGAATCTGGAACAGCCAGAAGCAGATAAAATTGATCAGAGTTGGCGTTCTGGTGTCTCCGGAACCATTCAAAGCCTGAACCATCACCATACCCATACCATAAAAAATATTCGCAGACCCGATCCAACGAAGGGCGAGAGTTCCCCATTTGACAATGACTTCGTCCTGGGTATAGATACGGATAATAGGATCTGCTAAAAAGACAAAGAGAAACATTACCAACCCCATGAGCACAGCACTGTATTTTGCTGTCAGGTAAACACTTTTCTCGGCTCTGAGCGGATTCCCGGCGCCCAGATTCTGACCGACCAGGGTGGCCGCCGCATTACTCAGTCCCCAGGCAGGAAGAATAAAAAAAATAAAATTCCTCAGGGCGAGCTGATATCCCGCAGTCGCCGATGTTCCCCCCGTTTCGGCAACCAGGCGGGCAAGTACGATCCAGCTGCCACTTCCAATAAAAAATTGCAGGGTCGCCGGCCATCCAATCCTGATAATGGATTTCATCAGTTTTGTGTCGGGATGAAAATGAATTGCGCGCAGCCTGATGATACTTTTACCGTTGAATAAATGAAAACACTGATAAATGACGCCACCCGTTCTTCCGATGCCAGTTGCGATGGCCGCACCTTTAAGACCGAAAAAATGGATAAATATGGGACACAAAATAATATTCAGGAGGCTGGCCAGCCAAAGACTTTTCATCGCCATGGCGGCATCACCGGCTCCGCGGAATATGCCATTGATCAGAAACAATAGTACGATCACAAGGCTGCTTCCGAACAGGATGCGTGTAAAGATCGCGCCATCTTTTACGACCCTTGCATCGCCACCCATCAGGCGTAAAATATCACCTGCAAAAAAAACGCCCGGGAAACTGATGATTACTGTTGCCAGGAGAGCGATAATAATGGAATGGGCACCGGCCTGCGAAGCGCCGTCCGGATTTTTCTCACCGATTCTTCTGGCCACTACTGCCGTGGCGGCGGCAGCCAGACCTATTGCCACGGAGTATACCAGGGAAATGACGGACTCTGTTAAGGCAACTGTTGCGATGGCATGTTCTCCCAGTCTGCTGACGAAAAAAATATCCACAACTGAAAAAACACTTTCCAGGCTCAATTCCAGAATCATGGGAACGGCCAATAAAAAAATGGCTTTGGAGATATTTCCCGTTGTATAATCGCGATGCTCCCCGTTGAGAGACTCGCGAATAGTCTGAATAATTTTCTTAAATGTTGGCTGTCCGGGCATAGACGAAATAAATAAAAGACAAACTTAACTTCAATTGACTAAACTAAACCGTTCGGAAAGTATCACAGGAAAGTTTTACGGTATATTCCTATATTTATTCGGATTCCTTTTACCGGTCGGCATATGTTGAAGCATACAAGAATTTTGATTTTATTTGTTTGTTCTGTTTCTGTTTTTTTTTCACACGGCATGCAAAAATGAGGATCATTCAAATCAGATGTCAGTTAAATATCATTCATTTCCATATAAATTGGTAAAGGACTGGCCTCCGCCAGATCCGTCACTGCACTATAGCCAGCCTTCCGGCCTGGGAATAGATAGTCAACAGAATATTTTTGTCTTTAACAGAACGTGCAGAATTTGGAAAGAACCTTTCCCCGACTCAGTGATTTCCGGCAACACCGTATTCATGCTGGATAGAAATTCTGGAAAAATATTGAACAGCTGGGGTGCCAACCGTTTTATAATGCCGCATGGTTTGAAAGTTGACAAAAACAATCACGTGTGGTTAACGGATGTAGCATTGAATCAGGTATTTGAGTTTGATCATGAAGGCAGATTGCTGATGACACTTGGACAGGCTAACGTCGCCGGTAATGATTCCCTGCATTTCAACCGTCCAACAGATGTGGCAATTGCTGAGGATGGTTCATTTTATGTAAGTGACGGGTATGGAAACAGCCGGATTGTAAAATTTTCATCATCCGGCAAATATTTATTTTCGTGGGGCCGGAAGGGTAGTCGCGAGGGTGAATTCAATTTACCCCATGCGATAGATCTGGATTCAGCAGGTAATGTATTTGTCGCAGACAGGGAAAATAAAAGAATTCAGGTATTCGATGGTGCAGGGAAATTTCTGCGACAAATACTTGGGAAAGGGTTCAAAAATTTATATTCATTAACGATTGATAAGGGAGCTCAGCACCTTTTTGCAACTGATTATTTGTCTTATTTTGATATCTGGATCAAAGGCTCTGATATATACCGTTTAGACCTTTCCGGAAATACACTGCTCAAATTTGGCCGCACCGGAAATTTCGACGGCCCCGTCAGCAGATACCACAATATTGTAGAGGACCGGGACGGGAATATTTATGTCACCGATATCCTTAAGAACAGCTTGCAAAAATTTGCAAAAAATTTATAGAACGAATTTCGGAAAATGAACAATGTTAAGATCACCCGGGAAGAATTACTTTCAGACAACTGGTATACCCTCAAAAAATATTCTTACGAAATTACGGGGAAGGATGGACGTCCGCATAAACAGACCCGGGAAGTCTATGACAGGGGCAATGGAGCGGCTATTCTTTTATATAATAAAGAAACCAGATCGGTCATACTGACAAAGCAATTCCGTTTACCAAGTTTTGTGAACGGTAATGAAACGGGTATTTTAATTGAAGCCTGTGCCGGACTGCTGGACCATGACAATCCGGAAGCGGCTGTGAAAAGAGAAGCTGAGGAAGAAACCGGTTACCGGATTAAAGATGTCAGGAAAATTTTTGAAGCTTATATGTCACCAGGATCGGTGAGCGAAATTCTTCATTTTTTTATTGCCGAATACAGCCAGTCTATGAAAGTACACGAGGGAGGAGGAGTTAAAGAGGAGCAGGAAGACATCGAAGTGCTCGAAACTGGATTTGACCACGCCATGATGATGGTTGAAACCGGTGAGATCAGAGATGCCAAAACGATCATGTTACTCCAATACATGAAAATCAGGCAGATTTTATAGGCAGAATTTCCCGGTTTAGTTTTCAAAGTATCAATAAGGCTTCAAGCTTTAGCCTCCTACGCTCCGCTTCGGAGGCCGAAGGGCTTTGGGCTTTCAGCTTAACGAGTATTTTACAGTTAAATGCTTTGATAAAAGGGATTTTCATTTTTAAACGGGATAACTTGGATATGAAATATTTATAACAAAAAATGGAAAAGAAATTACAGGGCCAGATTGCCATTATCACCGGCGCCAGCAGTGGCATTGGTGCGGGTGTAGCGAAATCTCTGTCTGCGTCCGGTGCTACGGTGGTCATTAATTATCCGGTAGCTCCTGTTAAAGATGCTGCTGATGCCGTCCTGTCTGAAATAACAGCAGCCGGCGGAACGGGGATGACCGCCATGTGCGATGTAAGTAAAGAAGACGAAGTTCAAAAGATGTTTGCAGATACCATTCAGCAATTTGGCACGGTTGACATTTTAGTGAACAACGCCGGTCTGCAAAGGGACTCGGCTTTTGAAAAAATGACGCTCGAACAGTGGAATTATGTGCTCGGGGTGAACCTTACGGGCCAGTTTCTTTGTGCCAGGGAAGCTATTCGCGAATTTCTGAGAAGAGGTGTTGATCTCAAGCGCTCCAAAGCTGCAGGCAAGATTGTTCATATGAGCAGTGTGCATGAAGTCATTCCCTGGGCAGGTCATGCAAATTATGCCGCCTCCAAAGGAGGGATCATGATGCTCATGAAAACTCTGGCACAGGAATTTGCCTGTAAAAAAATTAGGATCAACAGCATCTGTCCCGGAGCAATACAAACACCCATCAACCGCTCGGCCTGGGATACACCTCAGGCACTGAAGGCACTCTTAACGCTGATTCCATATGAAAGGATCGGAGTTCCGGAAGATATCGGTAACGCAGCTGTCTGGTTATGCAGCGACGACAGTGACTATGTGAATGGCGCTTCGTTATTTGTGGATGGAGGCATGACGCTCTATCCTGGATTTACAGAGAATGGATAAAATTTGTTTTTTCGTTATACTGTAACTTTTTTGATTAATAGGGATAACTTTAATTAAAATTTCCTGCATGTCTTCAAATTTAGCCAGGGGACTGGCTGTTGGTTGTTTGTTATTTTCTATCGTTTCCTGCAAAGAAGAAGAAAAGAAGTCTGAAGTTTCACCGGATGTGAATGTCGTGCTTGCCGGTAAAAAAAATATACCTACTTACAGCGAATACGTAGGTCAGGTTTACGGCTTGTCGGATATAAATATTGACCCTCGGGTTCAGGGCTGGATTACCGGTATGTATTTTAAAGAAGGGTCGCTTGTACAGAAAGGCAGCCTGTTATACACTATAGATGATCAGCCCTTTGTGAACGAGCTTGATGCCGCTAAAGCCGAACTGGCAAGAAGCCAGACTCTTATGGAAAATAAAAAATCTGAGCTTGGGCGCGTTAAACCGTTGGCTGAAATGAATGCACTGAGCCAGCGTGATCTGGACTTTGCAGCTGCCAACTATGAAGCATCACTGAACGAAGTAAAAATTGCTCAGGCCAGGGTTGAAAATGCAAAGATTGAGTTGGGATACACGAAAATGACTGCACCCATAACTGGAATAATCGGAATTTCCAAAGTTCAGGTGGGTGATTATGTACGACTTGCTACCCCTGGTAGCGGAATAAACACTATTTCTTCCCTGGGGGAAGTAAGGGTTCGTTTTCCTATTTCGGAAAATGATTATCTGTCTTTCGCGCGGGAATTCAGAAAGGATCCCAGCACCGTTAATTTCAGCGAAGTCCCCGTCAATCTGATTCTGGGTGACGGATCTATTTTTGCAGAAACCGGACGCCTTCAACTTACTAACCGGCAGATTGACCCGACCACTGGATCAATCCTGATTCAGGCGTTGTTTAAAAACGCCAGCGGAGTTTTAAGACCTGGTCAATATGTTAAAGTGCGGTTCAGAACTGGTGAATATAACAATGCGATTGTGATACCGCAGCAGTCAGTGAATCAATTGCAAAATGTTTATCAGGTTTTTCTGTTGACCGACAGCAATACATTAAAACCAACACTTATAAAAGTGGGAAACCGAGTAGGTAGTAATTGGATTGTCAATGAGGGTTTGAAAGAGGGCGACAAAGTGGTCATTGTCGGAAGTTCTTTTTTAAGTCCCGCTATGATAGTCAAACCGGTAATCATGAAATGGAACTATGATTCCACTTCAAGAGATTAGAGATTTCCCAGAAATAAGTTTCCAACTATAATTTATGAGTGAGTTTTTTATCAGGAGACCGATTGTTGCAATGGTAATATCCATTTTTACCATTATTCTGGGCGTGCTTATTCTAAAAAAGGTACCCATTTCCCAGTATCCGGATATTACTCCGCCGATGATTAAAATTACCGGCACCTATAGCGGGGCTAATGCCGTCAATGTCGAACAGTCTGTGGCAACACCCATAGAGCAGGAAGTGAATGGGGTTGAAAACATGTTGTATATGCAATCCATCAACGCCAATGATGGAAGCACCACCATACAGGTTTCTTTTGAAGTAGGGACCAACCTCGACAATGCAAACATGCTCACGCAAAACCGTGTGGCAATTGCCACTCCAAGTCTGCCTGCACCTGTTAAAGAACTAGGTATCAGTACGAAAAAGTCCCTGGCATTCCCGATGATGATTGTCTCGTTGTATTCGCCTAAGAATACATATAACGCGCAGTTCATAAATAATTTTTCCTATATCAATGTTGTTGACCAGATCAAACGATTAAAGGGAGTGGGGGATGTGGTAGTTTTTGGTGCTGCCCAATATGCGATGCGTATCTGGCTGAAACCAGACCGTATGAATTCATTGGGTGTATCTGTTGATGACGTCACCAATTCATTGAAGGTTTACAATAATATTTACCCGGGCGGCTCGTTTGGTAACAATCCTGCACTACCTGGAATTCAGAATACATATACCGCCCAGCTGCAATCCAGGCTGATCAGCGTAGAAGCATTCAACAAAATAATTCTGAAGTCCAGTGCGAATGGCGCACTGGTGAGACTGGGAGATGTTTCCAGAGTTGAATTGGGAACAGAAAATTATTCACAATCCTGCCGTTACAACGGTCGCAACGCATCGGCGATTACGATATACCAGGTGCCAGGTAGCAATGCCCTTGACCTGGCAGCCAGTGTCCGGAAAACCATGGAAGAACTGAAACAGAATTTTCCGGATGACCTGGACTATACTTATTCATTGGATACAACACTGGCTGTGAGTGCAGGTATTGATGAAATCATGCACACCCTGGTGGAAGCATTGGTACTTGTGATTTTGGTAGTCTTTATATTTCTACAGGACTGGCGCGCCACACTCATTCCCTTGCTGACTGTTCCCGTATCCCTTATTGGCACATTTATATTTTTCCCGCTCCTGGGTTTTTCTGTGAATGTGTTGTCATTACTGGGGATGGTACTGGCGATCGGGCTGGTCGTGGATGATGCCATTGTGGTAGTGGAAGCGGTTATGCATGAGATTGAGCATGGATTAAGTCCTGTGGAAGCTACGAGGAAAGCAATGAAAGAAGTGGCTGGTCCGGTAGTGGCGATAGCGATCGTACTTTCTGCCGTATTTATTCCGGTCGCTCTTACGGGTGGTATTACAGGAAGACTATACCAGCAGTTTGCCATTACGATTGCCGTATCAGTTTGCTTGTCGGCCTTTAATGCACTTACTTTAAGTCCCGCACTGGCGGCCCTGCTTCTCCGTCCCAAAAAAGAGGGGAAGAAAAAAAATCTGCTGGAACGCTTCTTTAGTTCTTTTAACAGAGGATTTGACAAATTCACAAACGGTTATACCCGGTTAGCAGGATTCTTCACAAGAAAGCTGATAATTTCGCTTATTATATTGGGAGTCATTACACTGTCAGCAGGTTCTTTGCTGAAAAAAGTTCCCGGAGGTTTCGTACCGGAAGAAGATGAAGGGTATTTTTTAATGGGTACATTGTTACCGGATGCGGCTTCTTCTGAGAGAACGGATTCAGCGACCCGCAAAATTGAGACTGTTCTCAAACAGATACCAGAAATTCAGTCTTATACCGTCATTAACGGATATAGCATTCTTTCCAGCACCAATTCAAACAATTCAGGAACTGTTTTTGTGCAGTTAACGCCCTGGCATGACAGGAAAAGAACTGCCAGACAAGTTATAAATGAAGTTAACCAGCGATGTGCACTCCGCATTACAGAGGCGACAACCATTGCTGTGAGTCCTCCGCCCATACCGGGTTTGGGGAATGCGGCAGGATTTACGTTGGAAATCCAGGACCGGTCCGGACAATCACCCCAGTTTCTGGGTGAACAGGCCCAGAAGTTTATAATGGCGGCAAAAAAGCATCCGGAGATCGGCAGCATTTATACATTGTTTCGGCCGAACGTTCCTCAGAAAAGTATCAATGTAGACAAAGACAAAGTTGAAAAACTCGGTCTCAATTTAAATTCTGTGAATAGTTCGATTTCCAGTCTGCTGGGAAGTTCGTTTGTCAACAATTTCAATCAGTTTGGCAGGCAATACAAGACCTATATTATGGCGGATGCGCCTTATAGAATGAGACCAAATGATCTGAGTCAGTTTTACATCCGGGACCCGTTGGGTAACATGGTGCCGATTGCCACGCTCGCCAATGTTACGGATACAGTTGGCCCTTTGTATACAAATCGATTCAATCTATATCGTTCGGCAGAAATCTCCGGTTCACCAGCTCCAGGATATTCTTCTTCACAGGCACTGGATGCTTTGGCTGCGGTTGCAAAAGAATCGTTACCAAAAGGCGTGGGCTTCGCATATAGCAATATGTCTTTCCAGGAAAAGGCTGCAGAAGGCCAGAGTGGATTTGTATTTGTCATGGCACTGATTTTTGTATTTTTTATCCTGGCCGCACAGTATGAAAGCTGGAGCCTGCCCTTCAGCGTTTTGCTTGGAACGCCCTGGGCTATTATGGGGGCCATGCTGGGACTGTTTTTAAGCCGGTTAAGTTCTGATAGTTATGTAAATAATGTATTTGCACAAATTGGTCTGGTAATGTTGATCGGATTGAATGCAAAAAATGCCATTCTGATCGTAGAATTTGCAAAAATGAAATTGGAAGAGGGTCTGTCCGTCAAGGACGCGGCAATTGCGGGGGCAAAACTTCGTTTCAGACCGATCCTGATGACCTCATTTGCGTTCATACTGGGTGTTATTCCGCTCGTACGGGCTTCCGGAGCGGGATCCCAGTCCAGAAAAGTGATGGGGATGGCAGTCTTCAGCGGGATGATTACTGCGACGATCCTTGGAGTCATATTGATCCCTGCCTTCTTCGTTCTGATAGAGAGAAAAAAGAAAACAAAGGCCAAATCTGAAGAATCAAATTTATCCGATACAAAGCCACTTGTATAAACTTATGAAAAGAATACAATCATATTTGCTGCTGGTATTGGGTGTTATTTTTTTTAGCGCTTGCATGGTGGGAGGGAAATACAGCAGGCCGGTGGTTCCCGCCACAATAAACTATCCGGATCTTACAAAAACAGATACCTCCCGGATTGCTACATGGTTCAACATTTATCACGATACGGCTTTGCAATCACTGATAAAAGCAGCGATCGATAGTAATCGCGACCTGCTGGCTGCGGCTGCAAATATGGAAGTAGCCCGCGCATTGTCAGGTGCCGTAAAGGCCAATCTCTATCCCCATTTTAGCTATCAGGCGCAGGCAGGCGGCGGATCTGCCGGCACGGATGCAACGAAGGTGAACGGAGGTGTTTCCGGGAGCCTGTTCAATGTTTTCGGCGTGCTGAACTGGGAGTTGGACCTGTGGGGGAAACTGCGCCATCAAAGCCGGTCAGCCATCGACAATTTTCTTTCTTCCAAAGAAAACCGCGATGCATTGCAGGTGAGTTTGGTTGCAGAAGTAGCATCAGACTATTTCATTTTACGGGATCTGGACAATGAATTGTTGATCTCCCAAAATACATTGGCGGGAAGAACAGCTAATACCAGACTCATCAGGGATAAATTTGAACATGGATACGTTTCTGAGCTGGATCTGCTTCAGGCACAACAGCAGGAAGCAATTGCCGGGGCCGCAGTTCCGTCATTTCAGCGACAGATTATCCTTATAGAAAACGCAATCCGAGTTTTAATCGGGATGGGTCCGGGATCTATTCCAAGAGGTGCCAGCAATTATGATCAGATATTGTCTCCGGATATTCCCGTCGGCATTCCATCCCAGCTGCTGGAAAGAAGGCCTGATATCATTGCATCGGAATATGCTTTGCAGTCACAGTTTGAGCAGATCGGAGTCGCGGAGGCTAACCGTTTTCCGACGATCAGTCTGACGGGAGCTCTGGGATTTGCAAGCCCGCAACTGTCTTCCCTTCTTTCTGGTAAAGGATTTGTTGCCAATGGGTTTGGATCTCTCGTAGGACCTCTCTTCAATTTTGGCCAGAATAAGCAACTGGTGGAAGTGCAAAGAAGGCAAACGGAAGTGCTTTACTATCAATACCAGCAGACAGCATTAAATGCCTTTGCAGATGTTGATAATGCCCTGGCTTCGTACCGGACCCTGGATGAGGAGCACCGTCAACGGAAATTACAGGTGGATGCCGCCTCCAGAGCACTGATTCTTTCGCAGGCCCGCTACGATGGCGGATATACATCCTATCTCGAAGTCATTGTCATGCAAACCAATTTATTCGACGCCCAATTGCTTGAATCGACAACACAGCAGCAAAAATTGAACGCGATCGTTTCTCTGTATAAAGCATTGGGCGGGGGCTGGAACTGACAATCTGATTTTATGTGGAACTTGAACCCTTCAGCCTTTCATGCTCTTTGGTAACCATCTCCTTTTCATCAATTGGGCTTTGCCCCAGATTGTTGAACAAGGTTCTTATTTGCCATCTGTAAAACCAGCGCAATATGAAGGAAATGAAAGGGATCCCGGCTGTTTTCACAATTTTTGGTGCAAAAGGAGATCTTACTCATCGTAAACTGATTCCTGCCTTATATAATTTATTCATCGATGGCCGCCTGCCTTCGAAGTTTACGATATTTTGTATTGACTACCTGTCGGTCGTTGAAAGTGAATTTAAAAAAGATCTGTTTGCCGGCATTGATGAATTCAGTCGTAGTGGAAAGGCGGATGAAAAGAAATGGATGGAATTCCAGTCTGCTCTTTTTTATATTCAGGGTGATTTTCTGAAGATTGAAACCTTTGTCAGACTGAAAGAACGACTGAATGCATTTGACAGGCAAAATAAAAAAAGAAGCATCAGGTTATTTTACTTTGCAGTAGCCCCCCGTTTTATTGAAATCATTTCTGATTCTTTGTACAAGCAAAAAATATGTCATCAGGTAAAGCTCGACCGTGTCATCATAGAAAAACCATTTGGCACCGACCTACAGACAGCAAGGAAGTTGAACCTTTTTCTCAGAAAAAGATTTGCTGAAACCCAGATTTACCGGATTGATCATTATTTAGGTAAGGAAACGGTTCAAAATATCATGGCCTTCCGTTTCGCCAATTATGTATTTGAACCTCTGTGGAACAACCAATTCGTCGATCATGTTCAGATCAGCGTTGCCGAACAGGTGGGGGTTGGAAAGCGTGGTGGTTACTATGACAGCAGCGGTGCTCTGAGGGATATGTTGCAAAATCATCTTTTGCAATTATTATGTATTGTGGCGATGGAATGTCCGCCTGCATACAAGGCAGAACTGATCCGGAATGCGAAAACCAAAGTCTTGCAAAGCGTGCGACCATTGTCTGCATCGGAAGTTTTCAAGAATGTAATACGGGGCCAATATACGGAAGGAACAATAAACCAAAAACCCCAGCCGGCTTATAGAAATGAAGAACAGGTTCCATCAGACTCTACAACGGAGACTTTTGTAGCCGCTAAATTTTTTATAGACAATAAAAGATGGAAGGGAGTGCCTTTTTTCTTAGGTACCGGGAAATCTCTGGCCAGACAAACATCCGTAATCGTAGTTCAGTTTAAAGATTCTCCCAACAGAATATTCAAAGATGACATAGTACCCAACCGGCTGATCATAAGTATTCAGCCGGAGTTGGAAATTAGTTTGCTTTTTGAAAGTAAAGTTCCGGGACTGGAAATGAAACTGAAACCCGTCTATATGGATTTCACTTATCAGGAAAACTACAGCGAAGGTCTTCCGGAAGCATATGAGGCCCTGCTGCTCGATGTACTGGAGGGGGATGCTACTCTGTTTATGCGGGCAGATCAGGTTGATGCCGCCTGGAAAATTGTAATGCCCATACTGAATGCCTGGAAAAAATACCCTACAAAATTATTGCATTTTTATGAGGCCGGCGGCAGAGGTCCTGATGCGGCCAGGGAACTGCTGAAACCTTATGCAAAACATTGGTTTCATCTTCAGAGTTATGAGAATCAAAAAATCGAAGGGATTAAACGCAGCCGTTGAGATCCTGTAATATATCTGAAGTTTATAACAACAAATATTTATGAACCCGGAACAGGAACGATTGGATCTTCCGCTTTGGAAAAAATGGGGCCCGTATGTTTCGGATCGTCAATGGGGAACCGTGCGCGAAGACTACAGTGCGAACGGAGTTGCCTGGGAATCTGTCACACACGATATGGCCAGGAGCAAGGCTTTTCGCTGGGGTGAAGAAGGTATCGGAGGTATATGTGATGAACATCAATTTCTGTGTTTTGCACTTTCTTTCTGGAATAAAAAAGACCCGATACTGAAAGAACGTTATTTCGGGCTTACCGGAAACCAGGGCAATCACGGCGAGGATGTGAAGGAATATTATTACTATCTCGACAGTACGCCGTCACACGCCTACATGAAAATGCTGTATAAATATCCGCAAATGCCTTTTCCATATCAGCAGCTGATTGATGAAAATAACCGGCGTGGTAAAATGGAAACGGAGTACGAATTGATTGACACCGGAATTTTTAATGAAGATCATTATTTTGATATTTTTATCGAGTATGCTAAAAATGACCCGGAGGACATACTCATTAAAATAAGCATATGCAACCGCTCCCCAGAGGACGCATCGCTCCATGTTTTACCTACCCTCTGGTTTCGCAATACCTGGGACTGGGGTTATGATCCTTATAAGCCGGCACTCGCTGCTTCCGGTTCGGGGACTGTACATATAAGACATGAGAACCATGGAGATTATTTTTTTTATTGCAAGGATAATCCGGAATGGTTATTTACAGATAACGAGACCAATGTAAAAAAGCTGTATTCTGCGGAGAACAAAACCGGATTTTTCAAAGACGGAGTCAACAATTATATTATTCACGGAGAATCATCGGCGGTAAACCCGGAAAAGAAAGGCACCAAAGCCGCGGCCAACTTTAATGTCCTGATTAAAGGCGGTCAGACTAAAATCATTACACTTCGTCTAACGAATACGAGGAATAACAGTCCGTTCGCGGACTTTGATGCGATTTTTGACCTGCGTAAAAAGGAAGCAGACATTTTTTATGATTCCCTGCAGGACGGGATTAAATCAACAGACGCTCGTAATGTACAAAGACAGGCATATGCGGGACTGTTGTGGAGCAAACAATTCTATTATTTTAATATCCATCAATGGCTGACAGGAGATCCGTCACAACCGCCGCCTCCCCATGAAAGACACGCGGGCCGAAATCATGAATGGAAACACCTAACGAATGCTGACATTATCAGTATGCCGGATAAATGGGAGTATCCCTGGTACGCAGCCTGGGATCTCTGTTTTCATGCCGTTGCTTTCATGCCCATTGATCCCGGATTTGCCCGGTCCCAGCTGCTGTTGCTGACCCGGGAATGGTACATGCATCCGAACGGTCAGCTGCCAGCATATGAGTGGGCATTCAGTGATGTAAATCCGCCGGTGCATGCCTGGGCGGCCTGGCGGGTATACAGGGGGGAACAGCGGTTCCACCAGGTGCCGGGTAACCGGGAGTTCCTCGAAGCCATCTTTCATAAGCTCCTGCTCAATTTTACCTGGTGGGTAAACCGTAAAGATGACAATGGCAACAATTTATTTGAAGGAGGTTTTCTGGGACTTGACAATATTGGGGCATTTGACAGAAACATGGAACTCCCGCCGGGTATCCGTCTGGCCCAATCGGATGGAACCAGTTGGATGGCTATGTATTCCCTGAATATGATGCGCATCGCACTGGAATTGGCTAAGGAAAATCACGTTTACCAGGATATGGCTACCAAGTTCTTTGAACACTTTCTTTACATCGCAGAAGCCATGTGGAGAAAAGGTCCACGTAAGGAGGGACTTTGGGATAATGAGGATGAGTTTTACTATGACATGTTATATACAGACGATGGCCGTTCGTTGAGACTAAAACTCCGATCGATGGTCGGACTCATTCCTATGTTTGCGGTAGAAGTGCTGGAAGATGATATATTCCTGCAACAGAAAGAATTTGTAAGCAGGTTGAACTGGTTTCTGAATCACCGTCCTGATCTCGCCTCCCTTGTTTCCAGGTGGAATGAAAAAAGCGTGGGCGAAAAACATTTGCTATCCGTATTAAGAGGTACCCGACTTACTAAAATATTGGTACGGATGCTGGATGAGTCTGAATTTCTCTCTCCCTATGGCATACGCGCGCTGAGTAAATCCCATGAAGAAAGTCCCTTCCGGGTAGAATTGAGCACAGGAACATTTTCCGTACATTATACACCAGCCGAAGGAGACAGCACCATGTTTGGCGGGAATTCAAACTGGCGCGGACCCATCTGGATGCCGATGAACTACCTGATACTGGAATCCATTCGACGGTTTTACCAGTATTATGGAGATGATTTCAAAGTTGAATTTCCTTCGGGTTCAGGAAAGCTTTTCACGCTGTATGAAATTTTTATCGAACTGGTAAAACGGATGAACCAGATTTTTCTCCGGGATGAAAATGGAAGGCGCGCCGTTTTTGGAGAAAATGAAAAAATGCAGACAGATCCCCATTTTAAAGATTATATTTTATTCTATGAGTACTTTCACGGCGACACTGGAAGGGGAGTGGGAGCGTCTCATCAAACCGGGTGGACTGCATTGATCGCCAGAATGCTGTTTCCAATTGAGAACGAGGAGAAATGGAAAACCGTTAACTAATCAACATATATTTAAAAAAATGGATAAACCCGAGGCAACCAAACCGTCTGTTTACAAATCCAAACAGGTGATCCATGTTACCCTCCAGCTCCTTGCACTCGCGCTTCTGCTTGGCTGGTGTTTTCAGATTCTCGCCCCTTTTTTTAATCCGATTATCTGGGCGGCCATCCTGG
>Ga0206929_1005_pt1 | contig 66934 bp, 62 predicted proteins | sample Alteio_BWOrgHeat_19_FD_152929 | JGI IMG/M metagenome (GOLD analysis project Ga0206929, IMG submission 152929) | Enriched cells from forest soil in Barre Woods Harvard Forest LTER site, Petersham, Massachusetts, United States -... | ecosystem: Environmental > Terrestrial > Soil > Temperate forest >...
AGATTTTATCTGTGAGAGAATCGTTATTAATATTATCAAGATAATCGACAGCTTTTTGGTAATATGCCGCCGCATTAGCATCATCAGAGCCTCTGTAATAGATATGCCCAATAGCGCGACATGTATCAGATGCATTTGAGTAATCACTAGATCTTTTATTTTGAATCATATCCAAACTTGAAAGTGCAGATTTGTATTTCGCTATCTTATCGGCTTTAGGATGTAACTTTTGTGCTAATCCAGACCGAAGTTGATATTCATCGCGGTAGTACCAATCATATCGACTGTCCATAGTTTTTAACCTTCTATTGTAAATAACTCTATGAAAGAGTTGGATTTTAAGTAAATACTAAATATCCATGCCCATAACAGGTGTGTCTTCCTCTTTCGTATCACTTTGCAAAGACCGGTTTCCCCAGAGTGATTCCGAGCTATTAAAAAATCCTGGTGCATATGGTTTTGAGGAAGCAAAAGGATTTTCCTTGGGAATTTCCTGATCCGGTTTCTCTCTAGAACCAAAAACTATACTATTTAATCCATTCGTTAGAAAGTTCATATCATGAGTATCGAAAAGCCCTTCTTGATTTTTTTTGAATTTAATCGAGTCTAGATGAAAGTCATAAGTGGTGCGTTTTTTGTAATACTGCCAAATTGATTTGTATTCATCATTTTTATCTAAAGCATTTTTTTCTTCAACGGACTTATTTTTAATAAGTTTCAAAACTTTAATAAAATTATTGAATGCATCATCAGCTGGATCTTGTTTGTTTAAAAATAAATAAGCGTCAGACAAATTAGTAAACAACTCAAGTTTAATGCGATAATCTTCGTCCTCAACAGAAACATCGAAAACTTTTTCGAAGGTGTCGAGATAAATGATTCCTAATTGGTAATATTTTACAGCATCTTCATAACGGCAATCATTGTAATAAACAGTTGCAAGACTGTAACAAGTTTTAGCGCCGTTCCTATAGTCAGTGAGTTTTTTATCTTGAATGGTATCGAAAAAAGAAAGCGCTTTCTTATAGTATGTTATTTTGTTTTTCAAATAATCTTCTTTTTGGCCCCGTGATACATAGAAGTAATAGGAATCACGTGCATGGTTATATCGACTGTCCATATTTTCACTCCATTAATTATTCCTGAAAACGCGGATGGATTATGGCGCAAAAATTGTGTCTAATCTACTCCCCAGATGGGTTATCATTAAACCTGCTGCTTTAAAAAGGACACCACATGATAGGTCAAATACGCGGTACTATTCTGGAAAAACAACCCCCGCAATTATTGGTGGATGTCCAGGGCATAGGTTATGAAGTCGACGCACCTATGAGTACATTTTATCAATTGCCTGATGTTGGTCAGGAAGTGACATTATTCACCCATTTTGTCGTACGTGAAGATGCGCATTCTTTGTTTGGTTTTTTTACACGTGATGAACGATTGTTATTTCGTGCTTTGTTAAAAGTAAACGGAGTAGGACCGAAATTAGCCCTCACGATTTTATCTAGCACGACTCCGGAAGAATTTGTGAGTTGTGTGTTGAATAATGATGCAGCGAGTCTGGTGCGTTTACCGGGAGTAGGTAAAAAAACGGCTGAGCGCTTGATTATTGAGATGAGAGATAGGCTGAGTGATTGGTATAAGGCAGCGCCTGTCGAAGGTGTTATGCTTATTAAGCCAGAAAGGAATAACCGGCATCACATTTTACAAGATGCTATTTCTGCGCTCATTAGTCTGGGATATAAACCCCCAGAAGCAAACCGAATGGTCACAAAAATAGACGATGGCGCTGCGACTAGTGAAGAGTTAATCCGCCGTGCGTTAAGAGAGGTTGCATGATAGAACCAGATAGAATTATTGCACCCGAGCTGCAAGTAAACGACCCTGTTGATAAGGCGTTAAGGCCTAAACAATTGGCCGATTATATTGGTCAGGAATCGGTGCGTGAGCAAATGGACATTTTTATCCGGGCAGCAAAAGCGCGGGAAGAAGCTCTCGATCATGTGCTTATTTTTGGCCCCCCCGGATTAGGTAAAACTACGCTCGCGCATATTATTGCCAATGAATTAAAAGTAGGGTTAAAACAGACTTCTGGGCCTGTTCTGGAGCGGCCTGGAGATGTGGCGGCACTGCTGACTAATCTGCAAGCAGGGGACGTATTATTTATTGATGAAATTCATAGATTGAGTCCTGTAGTTGAAGAAGTGCTTTATCCAGCCATGGAAGATTACCAAATTGATATCATGATAGGGGAAGGACCTTCCGCGCGTTCTATCAAACTTGATTTACCACAATTTACTTTGATTGGGGCAACGACCCGTGCGGGATTGTTGACCTCTCCTTTACGTGACCGTTTTGGTATTGTGCAACGTCTTGAGTTTTATCAGACCAAAGATTTGACCCACATTGTGCAGCGTTCAGCTGATATCTTGAATGTAGCGATAGATCACGCTGGGGGGGAAGAAATCGCCCGCCGTTCCCGAGGCACGCCGCGTATTGCTAACCGATTATTGCGGCGAGTGCGGGATTATGCGCAAATAAAATCCAACGGTGTTGTCACTGAAGATATAGTCAAACATGCTTTGGATTTTTTAAATGTCGACAGTCAGGGGTTTGATCTCATGGACCAGAAATTATTATTAGCGCTGATGGAGAAATTTGGCGGTGGCCCTGTGGGTCTTGAGAGTTTGGCGGCGTTTATTAATGAGGAAAAAGGGACGATTGAAGATGTCATTGAACCTTTTTTGATCCAACGGGGATTTATATTACGCACCCCGCGCGGACGGGTAGCCACAATGCATGCTTATTCGCATTTTGGGCTGAAAGTGCCAGAGAGGATTCAGGCAGCGCAGGGTATGAGTTTGTTTGAGGGGGTGGAGTAGGTGGAATTTTAATGGCGTCAGCTTAGATGTCATTCCCGCGTAGGCGGGAACCCATTTTTCTTCATATTGCATGAGTCTCGCAGAAGAATAGGTTCCCGCCTGCGCGGGAATGACATCTAAGCTGGCGCAATAACAATCCTTTGCGGGAATGATATTTGCGCTCAACCCCAATGCCCGATAAAATATTATCCAAGCTTGCCAGTGTTTCAATTTATTCGGAGAGATTATCGTGAACTATGATTCCAGTCTGTTAAGTTATTTTTTACACGCGAGTATAGTCGTGAAAACCGTCATGCTAATTCTTATCGGTGCTTCGATTTGCTCATGGACATATATATTGCAGCGTGGTTTCTATCTTAAATACATCAAAAAATCTGCGGGTAAATTCGAAAAGTCATTTTGGTCGGGTGAAGATTTAAATCAACTCTACACAGACGGCGGTAAACACAAAGCTTCATCTGATGGCCTCGAAGCGATTTTTTATTCTGGCTTCAAAGAATTCCTGCGCTTTCGCAAACAAACGGGCGCAACTACCGAGACAGTAATTGAAAATACCCAACGTGCCATGCGAGTAGCGCAAATGCGTGAGCAAGACAAACTGGAAAACCACCTGCCTTTCCTTGCCATTGTCGGCTCAACCAGTCCCTACGTTGGTTTATTCGGAACAGTATGGGGCATCATGTCGGCCTTCAATGCCTTGGCCAATGTGCAGCAGGCAACTATCTCTATGGTGGCCCCTGGTATTGCTGAAGCCTTAATTGCTACGGCAATGGGATTATTTGCGGCTATTCCTGCAGTTATCTTTTACAACCGTTTCATTACCGATATCGGCCGCTTGATGAATCGTTTCGATTCGTTCGAAGAAGAGCTGGTCAACATACTTATTCGTCAGTCACATCCAGTTCCTGCCGGGCTGCATACTGAGGAGAAATAAACATGGCGCATTTACATCATCACGGATCACGAAAGCCCATGTCTGACATCAATGTCGTTCCCTTTATTGATGTCATGCTGGTATTGCTGGTGATTTTCATGATCACCACTCCGCTTTTAACTCAAGGGGTGAAAGTGGAATTACCTAAAACTTCTGCGAGTGCGATGAGTGAGCAGCAGAAAGAACCTTTGATAGTAACGGTAGATTCCAGCGGGAATTATTATCTGAATCTTTCTGATAAGCCGAATCAACCGATTACAGCACGTACCTTGAATCATCTGGTTTCTACGCAGCTTTCACAGCCAGGTGCGGAACAACGTCCGGTGCTGGTGCGTGGTGACAAGAATGCCAATTACGGCAAAGTCGTTGAGGCAATGGTATTGCTGCAGCAAGCTGGAGCAAAAAGTGTTGGATTAATTACTCAGCCAGCTTCGAATGATAAAGCATGATTGCACTTAGCAATGATAAAAAATATTTTATATGTTCGATGGTTTTTCACATCGGAATCTTATCTGCATTAATATTGGGACTCGATCATACTTCAGCTCTTCCTGTATTTGAAAATACCAATAAAAACGATATTATCAGTGCCGTCATATTAGGCGATACCGAGAAAAGTAAAATTGTACCGAAACAAATTTCGTCTCCACCTGTCCAACAACCACCAGCTGAAGTTCAAAAAGATGTAATTGCGCTTAAAAAACCAGTCGATAAAAAGAAATTACAACGAGAGAAAGCATTAGAAGCACTTAAGAAAACCAATATATTTGGCAAAAGTTTGTTAGCAGATATCAAAAAACAAAAAGAAAAAAAGAAAGTTCAATCAAAGTTTCAAAAATTATTAACGTCTCAATCAGAAAAATCCTTGCGCCAGCAATTACTGAATGAAGCCATTAAACTGGAAGGAACGCAGTCACTCCAATCGCAAGGTGAAGTAAATAAATATAAAGCCTTAATTGTCCAGGCTATCAGTCAAAAATGGATTATTCCGATACAGGCGAATAAACGTTTATATTGCGAATTAATGATTCGTATTGCGCCGGGCGGCATGGTGTTAGATGTGCAGGTCACGAAAACCAGCGGCGATCCTTCATTGGATAGCTCAGCTCGGGCAGCTGTGTTTAAAGCGTCTCCGTTACCGGTGCCATCAGATCCAAAAGAATTTAATTCATTTCGTCAATTTGTGTTAAAGGTCAAACCGGAAAATATACTAGATGCAGGGATGGGGACGGGATAATGATATTTTTATATTCGATAATCGGTATAAGTTTATTAGTTTCAATTTTTGTTTTATTTAAAAATTATCGCCAATCTAAAAAATGGGAGACAATGTTCTCCAGTAAAAATGCTGAAATAAGCCAATTGCGTCATGTTGAAGAAAAGTTACAGCAAGAATTGGGCACGCTGCAAACCCGATTAAGTCATTCCATAGAAGATCCAGTTACTCAATTGCAAGGCTGGGGATTATTTGAAGACCGTGTGAATCATAGTATTAATGAATCAGCACGCTACCAATTTACGATGGCGGTTTTATACATAGACATTAATGATTTTAAAGTCATCAATGAAGCGCTAGGTTATGAAATAGGTGATGAAGTATTAAATGTTATCTCGCAGCGATTAAAGTCTAGTATTCGCCAAGTAGATAACATTAGCCGATTTTCAAAAGATATTTTTGTATTGTTGCTAACACAATTAGGTAAGCCGGAAACAGCAGGAGTGGTGGCGCAGCGAATGCTTGAATCATTGTCGCAGCCAGTTCAAGTAAAAGAAAATACCTTATATCTTACTGCGAGCATTGGTATTGCAATTTATCCTTCAGACGGATCTGATTCAGCCGCTTTATTCAGAAATGCAGATAAAGCCTTGTCGTTAGCAAAAGAAAGAGGCAAACAGAATTATCAATTTTATCAGGAAGAATTTCATTCCAATAGTCAGCGGGAATTGGCGCTTTCTACTGGTTTGAAGCGTGATTCATTATTAAGCGAATTTGAAATTTATTATCAACCAATTTTGAATTCACAAACCCAAAAGATTTTTTGCATGGAAGCGCTATTGAATTGGAAGCATCCTGAGTTAGGATTAATCGATTCAGAGGATTTATTTTATCACGCAGAAAAAAATGGCAAATCAAATGTTATCTCCGAATGGTTATTGAAAGAAGCGTGCAAGCGGTTTCTACACTGGCGGTCTATTGGTTTTCAGCCAGAATTATTAGGCATATCACTTTCCCTTAAAGTTCTAAAAAACAGTCAGTTTATTTATCACATATCACAAATTTTGCAGGAATATAATTTCAAGCCTGAATGGTTATTGATAGAAATTAAAGAAAATCTGAAACAAGTTCCGTATGAGAGCGTAGAGAAAATTTTTAATATGCTGAAATATCTTGGCGTGAAATTGGCGATTAATAATTTTGGCTCAAGTCAGTTTTCTATTCAGGATTTAAAAGATTTTACAGTCAACTATTTGAAGCTTGATAAGGCTTTGATAGGTGATGTCGCTCAAAATCAACAGACGAGAGAATTGCTGACGGCGATTTTGGTATTGTCCCGAAGTTTGTCTATGTCTGTCATTGTTCAAGGTGTGGAGTCTGAAGAGCAAATGAATACGCTGACCGCGTTAGGTTTTCAACTGGTACAGGGACAGTTTGTAGGGTCATCGGTTCCTGAGTCAGAAGTTCCCATCCATACAGATGAAAACCCCACATAAATATGATATAAACTTTTATGATTATTTGAGAGGTTACCCATGCGCATGCGTAAAATAATTAATCTCATCTTATTTGTATTTTTTATCACCACTTCCTACTCTGCCCACGCGATACTAAGCATGGAATTAACCCATGGCGTGGCAGGTGCGATTCCCTTGGCGGTAGTGCCGTTTGCTGGAGTAGAAACTGCCCCGCAAAATATATCGATTATAGTGACCGACGATTTATCTAATAGTGGCCGTTTCAAAGTGTTTGGGCGAAATGCGCTCAATCAATTTCCTAATGATGCGAGCAAAATATCTGGCGATTATTTTCGACATCTAGGCACTGATTATGTAGTAGTGGGAAAAGTAAATGCGCTTGGCGGCAATCACTTTCAGGTTAATTTCCAATTAGTAGATCTGTCTCTCGGTAAAGACGCTTCCAGTATAGTGCTAGATAAAAAATATACTATTGATGGTGCATCCATGCGCAAGCTGGCCCATCACATCAGCGATCTTGTTTACGAACAAATCACAGCTACTCGCGGTATTTTCTCCACCAAAATTGCTTATGTGGTCGTGCAGCGGGCTGCAGGAAATCCAGTGCGTTATATTTTGGAAGTGGCGGATCAGGATGGATATAATCCCCGGGCTTTATTAAGCTCACCTGAACCTATCATGTCGCCTTCCTGGTCGCCAAATGGTCAGCAGCTAGCGTATGTCTCTTTTGAAAATCGTCAGGCAGGTATTTTTATTCATGATGTCACAAATGGGAGTAGGCGTTTGTTAAGTCAATTCCCGGGCATCAATGGTGCGCCAGCCTGGTCGCCAGACGGAAGCAAGCTGGCAATTGTTTTATCCAAAAGCGGGTCACCGAATATTTATGTGATGGATATTGGAAGCCACGCATTAACCCAAGTCACACGTGATTTTTATATCAATACCGAGCCAGCATGGGCGCCAGACGCCAAATCCTTATTATTTTCTTCTGATCGCGGCAATGGTTTGCAGATTTATCAGGTCAATCTCAGTAGCGGGGCAGTCTCACGGGTGACCTATGATGGCAACTACAATGCCCGTGCGTCTTATACCAAAGATGGCAAATATATTTCCATGATCCATCGCGTATCTGGCAATTATAATATTGCCATGCTGGATTTAGATTCAGGCACGATTCGAGTGTTAAATAATTCAGTAGTAGACAGTTCTTCTCCAAGTCTTGCACCTAACGGCAGTATGATTCTTTATGATACTGTTTATGGTGGCCGCAACGTATTGGCAGTCGTTTCAGCAGACGGCCGGATTCAATTACGCATGCCGGCGCGAAATGGTGAAGCACAAGACCCGGCTTGGTCACCTTTCCTGAGCTGAGGGTATACTTGCTTACTCTCTATTTCTGGGTATACTTTTCTAAATCACATTTTTATGGGTATTTAAGGGGCTATCATGAAACTTAACAAATGGATGCAAGTTGTACTGGTAAGCAGCAGTGTTTTGACTTTAGCTGCTTGTTCCTCTCACAAAAAACCTAATGGTTCTGATGTTTATGCTGCAAATTCCGCGTACGGTGCTGAAGCATCGGGTCTTGGACGTGAATCGGGCTTTGGTGAGCGTGGTGGCGAGCAAGTATTAGCAAAGCGAGTTTATTACTTTGATTACGACAGCAATGTTGTTCATGAAAAAGATATGCCAGCAGTCGTGGCAAATTCTAATTATATTGCCAAAAACCCTCATGTAAACGTTACGGTGCAAGGTCATACCGATCCTCGTGGCAGTCGTGAATATAACGTTGGTTTAGGCGAACGCCGTGCTAAAGCAGTAGCTGCTATTGCTGAAGCAAAAGGTGCAAAAGCTTCCCAGCTTCGCGTCGTTAGCTACGGTGCAGAAAAATTAGCAGCTTCTGGACATAGCGAGGCTGATTACCAGCAAGACCGTCGTGTTATTCTCACTTATACAAAGTCATAACCTATGCTGACATTCAATAATGTAGTGAAAATCTTAAGTGCAGCATTGCTCATTAGCATTGCTGCGCCTATTTTTGCTGAATCCGCACCTGTGTATGATGCAGATTCCATGCAGCAAGATGACGGTATGTCTGATCAGTCTCAATATATGCCTCCTCCACCTCCTAATCAGGAAGGAAGTGCATTTATTCCTGTTCAGCCTACCATTTCTTCTGCTCCATCAGCACAGACGTCGAATGTTGAGCAGCGTATACAGCGTCTTGAACAGCAAATCAGTAGTATACAGAATACTGATGGATCACCAGCCCATGTAGACTCGCTGCAAAGCCAGGTACAAGCTTTACGCGGTCAGGTTGAGCAGTTATCTCATCAGTTAGAACAGTTACAAGTGCAGCAAAAAACCATGTACTCCGATCTGGATGGCCGTTTGGCTCAGACAGGCTCTAAACCAGTTAATCTGGCCCCGCCTATCCCGCCAAATAGTAATGCAATGGATGCAGTTAATGCTAACGCTGCAGCTCCTGGCAAAACACCGGCAAAAACAAACAAGCCAACAGCCAAGTTAACGCCAAAAGCAACGACTAATCAGCCGAATGTTGCAGAAGAGCAGCAAATTTATCAGACCGCTTATAATCTGATTAAGGCAAAAAAGTATAGTGACGCGGTGAATGCGCTGCAGGGCATGTTAAAGAAATATCCATCTGGTCAATTCGCATCTAACGCGCATTACTGGTTGGGCGAGCTGTACGGATTGATGGGGAAAAATGATCAGGCTTTGGTGGAATTTTCCACCGTGGTTGAAACTTACCCGGACAGTCCGCGTGTATCTGATGCGCAATTAAAGGTAGGGCTGCTGTTTGCATCCCAATCCAAGTGGTCAGATTCAAAATCAGCTTTAAAGAAAGTTATTAACCATTATCCAGGGACAGCTTCGGCTCGCGTGGCTACAGAACAGCTTAAGCAGATTAAGCTAGCAGGCCATTAAGTTTGGATAGACTGCGTCTCACTGAAATCTTTTATTCTCTTCAAGGCGAAACAAGGACTGTTGGACTCCCGACGGTCTTTGTGCGTTTAACGGGCTGCCCCTTACGTTGTCAATATTGTGACACGGCTTATGCATTTCATGGTGGTAATTGGTTTGACATAGAAACCATACTGGCTGAAGTGAAGAAATTTAATACTCATTACGTGACTGTGACTGGTGGTGAGCCTTTAGCCCAAAAAGCTTGCCTGAAATTACTATCGCGCTTGTGTGATGAAGGCTATGAAGTCTCTCTTGAAACGAGTGGAGCATTGTCTGTTGCCAACGTCGATACTCGTGTCGTGAAAGTGGTGGATATTAAAACACCGGCTTCAGGTGAAGTGGAGAAAAATCTTTGGGACAACATACCGCATTTACTTTCGCATGATCAGGTTAAATTCGTGATTTGTGATCAGGCTGATTATGTCTGGGCAAAGCAAATCATAGCGCAATACCAGCTTGATCGTACGTGTCAGGTCTTATTGTCGCCTAGCTATCAACAAATGAATCCTGGGCTGCTGGCGGATTGGATACTGCAAGACCGGCTGCCAGTGCGTATGCAAGTCCAGCTGCATAAATATTTGTGGGGCGATGTGGTGGGGAGGTAACAAATCTGTCATCTCCGCCCGAGGGTTGTCATTCCCGCGCGGGAATGACAACCCCTGCACCGGGATGACAACCAAAAAATCCTTTAATCAAACGTTGATATTTTCCTCAGAATCAGTAATATATGCGCTCTGCTAGTGAAGATCAGCAAACGGGTCGTTAGCTCAGTCGGTAGAGCAGCAGGCTTTTAACCTGTTGGTCCTGCGTTCGAATCGCAGACGACCCACCATCAAGCGCTTCGGGTATATTTGCACCTTAATAAACTGGAATGATACTATACGTACTATTAAGCACGCGAGGGATGGAAATATGTTCGGCAGAAAACCACAAGCTACATTTATGATTGGAATGGCATGCGGAGTGGCATATTGCATGCATTCACTGTTTGCTCAAAAAACACCACCAAAATTACCCAAGATAGCCCCAGTCGCCTTTAACCTATTAGACGCACCTAAGATAAAACCTGGTAGTTCATCCAGAGAATAGTATCTAATTCAAAGAGCTACGTGGCTTTTAAGACAGAATTACATGATCACCTATACTTAACTTATCTAATTAGATGGTTAGAGGGTGATCTGTGCTTTCAACAACCCACACCAAAAGTTTTACAACTAACTATACCGATGCTGACAAAGAAAATGGTGTGGAATTAGATTTCGTATGTGTTATTGGAAAAGACAGCGCTGGGGAAAAAATACAAGCAAAATTATTCGAAAAAATTAAAAATTTATGTGAATCAAAAAAATTGAAATTTGCAATCCTCGGAGATGGCAAGACAGGTGCAAGTTTAGATGATATCAGCAAACTTTCTAAAACAAATAATATCGCCGTTATAGGGCATGGCCATGCTGGTAAAGAGGGGCATAAAATTTCTCTCTCTGAAAAGAGTCTTTTTTCAAAAGATATTCTGGAGAAATTAAAAGAACACACGGATTGTAAAAACTATATTGTCTGTTCTTGTTATGGAGGACAAGTCATTGAAGACTTGAAACAATCAAAATCTAAATTTGAAGAAGGAACCTGGGTGGCTGCATTTTCATCTGCCGATGAAATATCCTGGGGTGCCGACAATATTAATATTTTGATGAAATATATTGAAAATATTCAATCAGGCAAGAAAATATTCATGCCGCTTTTAGCTAGAGATGCAATTAAAACTATTCCGCAAACTTTAGTATTTTCATATTGGCTTGAGAATAAAATTGCATCAGAAACAATAGGTAGAAAAAATAGAAAAATTTATTTTGACGTTGAAAAGTTTTGTGAATATCAATTACAAATTTTTAATGATTATATTAATACATTACTTTTAAAAGAAAATGCAAAAGATTTACTAAATGAATTTAAGCAAGAATTTCCAGATGTTTATTTGCATGACTATGACAACCCACAAGATACGCAAGGGGTAAATTTATTAGAATTAAAAATGTCTGCAGAAGAAATCAAGATCTTTCAGGAAAGATCAATCGCAAATCATGTTTTGCATGAAGATTTAGAAATAAGTAATGACTTATTGAAAAAATTAAAATTCCCACCCACTTTACTACTAAGCGTAATAGCAAGACATGATAGGCTTGTTCATCCCGAAAATGTAGTGCGCATGCTTTTAAAACATAATGACAATGTCACACATGGACAAAATGTAAATAATTTCTCAACTGAAGTAGGCTTAGCTCATACGCCACTCACTTTGGCTCTTGAGAAAGGTAATCAGGAGATTATAAAAGTCTTGTTGGAGTATGGAGCTGATATTTATCGGATAGATGATAACGGCTATCTACCGGTAGAGATATTTAAATCTCCCAAATATGAGAATGAATCATTCTTTCAACCTGCTTTATTAAAGGCAAACCAAACAGTTGAATGCCTCCATATTCTGGAAGATAGTCCGGATATTACTGCATTTTTGTCTTCTGCAGAAATTGAAAGAATCATTGACGCACAAAGTAATTTTCAAATGGTCTGCGATGAAGAAGGTGATTTTGATTTTTATGACGGCATACAAAATGTACCAACAAATAGAAATGTTTACCAAGCATATTATGAGTTTATTACAGCTGCTTCTGCAATCAACTTACAAACCATTTTGGATGTTGCAATTGAAAGAAAATTTGCTGAAACGGTAAATCATTTATTAGAAATACAAGGCCTGTTTGAATCATTACCTGATGCTGTAAAAACCGGAAATTTAAATCTGGTCAAAGCATATTTATATAATAAGGTAAATCTGGAGCAGCGTTATGAGGGGAATACCATATTGATGCTGGCTGTAAAAAATGGCCAAGCTGGCATTGTAGAACAGTTATTGAAACAGGGAGCTAGTGTTGATGTTGCGGATAATGATGAAAATGATTTATTAAATTTGGTAGCAGCCTCAGGTAATTTAAAAACTTTTAATATGTTATTAAATGCTGGGATGAAGATTGATGGAAAGCTGCAGTCTAGTCTCTTTTTTGCCATAAAAAATGGCCATCTTGAGATGACACAAAAACTCCAGGAGCTGGGCGCTGATATTCTATTGGTTAATAGACATGGAAAAAATCTTTTTCATTTTGCACTCCAAAAGAATTCAATGGAGAGTGTTAAAACATTATTAAAAATACATCCGGATTTCATCGACCTTCCTGATGCTCACGGCAAATCTCCGCTTAACACTGCTCTTGAATTTGATAATAAAGCGGCATTTCGTTATTTATTAAAACAGGGCGCAAATTATCAGCTAGATTATCCCTTGGCAAATCAAAATTTGAAAAATTTTAACCTGTCTAATTTAAATCTTGAAAATGCTAGCTTTAAAAAAACCATGTTGATAGCAGTCAGCTTGCAAAACACTAATCTTAAAGGTGTTGATTTCACGGATGCCTATCTAGTTGATGTTAATTTGGCAGAAGCAGATCTGACAGGCGCAAATCTAACAAGAGCAGACGTAGATATTTTTGCACTTCTCAGTACGAAATCACTAAGAAATATCATCATTGATGTTAAATTTTTGAATTTTCTTTCTGACTATGATTATTTAAATAAATTCAAAGATAAAACATTTAAAGACTATAAAGATTATATAGAAAATACTACAAATGTAGATGCAATTGTTCAGCAACTTGTAAGTATTATTAACGACAAAACTCATCCTCTTAAATATAGAAAAATGGGTATTTCAGATTATGGCAATACCGAGTCTTATGCAAAAGTAATTGATATGGGTAGGGAAAGATTGGCGGCGCTTTTGAAGCGACCCAATGTAATGGCAAATCTGGGTAATGACACGAGGGACAGAATAGCATTAATAGCCAAAACGGACGTATATTCAATTGAGGCTAGTACGTCCAGATTTTTAAATTCTCTGATTAAGGAGCAAAAGGGGCCGGCGGATAAACTAATGGATGTAATGAAACAGTATAGCGATGCTAATAGCCTGGTAATGAAAAAATGACGTTTTTAACGTATCTGTAGCAAAAACCATGTCTTTTATGTAAGCTTATAAAGCATAGTGCAGTTACGATTCTTACCCTTTAGGAGACGAAGTCAATGGCGAAAAAGAAAGTGAAAAAAACAGCAAGCAAAACCAAAGTGCAGTCAACATTGCAGCTCAAAGCAATTACTCAGAAACAGAGTAAAATTCAAATACTAAAAGCAATATCTGAACAAACTGGTTTAAAGTCCACACAGGTTAAAGAAGTTTTTGCTATCGCTGGTCATTTAGCAAAATGCCATTTAATCAAAAGAGGTTCTGGTGAATTCGCTGTACCAGAAATGGCAATCAAGGTCGTACGTAAAACCAAGCCAGCTACCAAAGCCCGTCAAGGCAGAAACCCGCTGACAGGTGAAACCATTACTATCGCTGCTAAACCAAAACGCGATGTAATCAAAGTAAGACCGCTTAAGGCATTGAAAGAAGTTATTCAGCAAAACAACTAAGATTAATGGCCGGTGTTCGCCGGCCATTTCCTCATTTTCCCTATACAAATTTCAAATAATCAAACACATACGCTTGTTGTGTTAAATAATTACCCATGATAAACTGCGCGATTAATATTCATATATAGAAATGAGGAGCAAAAAATGAAACTTCGTTTAATCGCCATGAGTGTAATTTTAAGTGTAGCAGCATTGAATGCCCATGCTTTTAAGTCTATTAGCATACAATTTCCAGATGGTGTTCCTGAGATGGTTCAGTATGAAGTGAGTTACTCAACGGGTGATTGTGTTTTAAATTCACCAAAGCATAACTGTACTCACTCAGGTTCCAGCATGACACTTCCGGGATACCTCATTGCCAATATTATCCAGAATTTTAGCAATGAACATCGCAATGAAGTTTTCAAAAAAGATCCAACAGTAAATCAAAACAATTACATGAAATTGTCCATCCCTGGCCGATCTGGTGTTTGTACGGTTAATTTGAAAATGAAGCGTGATATCGTTATTAGCTTAGATTACATTGGAAACTGCACCATATAATTTTGGGGTTAGTGAAAAAAGGCTGCTTAGGCAGCCTTTTTTATGTCTGCAGAAAATAACATTGACATGTACTCGCACCGAGTTATGATTCTTTCCTTTTGCATGTTGAATATGGAGAATGGAATGAGTTTAACAAGAATACAAGAAAGGTTGGCAGCAGGGTTAAAGTCTGGATTTATAATGGGAGCAACAGGATTAACTGGTGCTATTGTAATGAGCAAGATAGATGGAAATATGGATCCGTCTGAAATTTTAGAAACAACAGGAATACTGGCTGTAGGTGGATTCCTGATGGGACTTGTTTCCAATGTAGACCAAAAAGTAGATGAACATGTGGAGAAGACGGTTCACACTATTGGTCAAAGTGCAGCTGCTTATCTCGCGGGCGTAGCAGTTGTGTTAGCTGCTGTTAGATATGGCGTGATAGATTCCCCAAGCTTAACTATGCCTCAATTAGCAAAATCTCTTGGTTTGGGAACAGGATTATATTGTGCTGCTGCTTCTGCTAAATCTATAGCAGATGATAAAGGCATAACAGAAGCTGTGACAGACAAATTATCATTTAGATGTAAATAGAAAATAAATATTTTAAATCGTTCTAGAATGGAAGGGACTTTGTCCTTTCCATTCAAAACACTGCCTCCTGTTATAGTGTATAATAAGAATAAATAAGGAGAGTGTTGAGCAATGAAATATGTGTTCATTACCTATAGCGGCCTTAGTCTCCCCATCGCGTATAAACTCCAGCAAGAAGGTAATGAAATTCTGGTTGGCCAGATTGAAGACATTAAAGATTATGTCATGGAAGAAGAGTGTGATAAGGAAAGTGAGACTGATTATAACCATACTCGCCGTCTGCAACTTTATAAAAATATTGTAAAATTCCAACCTGCAAGCAAAGTCATAGAGCAGGTTCGCGCTGCAAAAAATCCCCAGGAATATTTTATTTTTTTCGAAGAAAATAATTTATATCGCTGGGCGGATAAAGTAAGAGATTTGGATGTTCACGGCAACTTCCCAACAAAGGAAGATTATTTATTTGAAGTGGATAGAGAATTCGCTAAATCTTTTGTAAGACAGCATTATCAAAAACTTTATATCCCTGAGGTAATAGAATTTTCCAAAGCGGCTGATGCCATTGAATTTTTAAAAGAAACAAATGAAATATGGGTGTTAAAAGGCAAGCACGACCATGCCAAGACTTATGTGCCGACGATGAATGATGTTGCGCTGGCACGAGGACAATTAATAGAAATGTTAAATAATTTTTCTCAAGAATACGAAAGAATGGGTTTTATTCTGGAATTATTTATTCCCTCTATTCTCGAAATGACACCTGAAAAAATTTATTATGACGGCGTACCCCTTGCAACGACCATGAATTGTGAAAATAAATCGTTTGGTAGCGGCAATATTTCCATTCAAACTGGCTGTGCTGAAGATCTGGTTTTTCCAACAAATATGGATGATAAAATAAATAAAATTTGTTTCCCGCCTGTCATTGACGAAATGGCAAAACAGCATAAGGGTTTGTTTATCTGGGACGCGTCCATTTTGATTAACAAGCGCGATGGTAAAATGTATTTTGGTGAGTTTTGTTCTAACCGCCCGGGATATAATTCATTATTTACTGAATTAGCACAAATCGGATCCGTCACACAATTTTTTGAAAAAATAGTGAAAAAAGAAACCCCGTTTACCATGGGGACAGTCGCAACTTCTGTGCGTATTTTTAATTTAAATCGTGATGAAAACACCGAACGTGTTGCATCGGATATTGCGATAGATTATCGACCCGATATAGAAAAAGATTTATGGCTGTGGGATGCAAAAAAGAATAGCCGCGGAAAGTTGGTCACAGTCGGCTACGATTGGAATTTAGCGATTATTACTGGTTCAGGCAAATCTATAGATGAAGCAGTCAGCAAGATGTATAAGAATGTTGATAGCTTTGCTTTTATCGGTGCTTATTATCGATCTAAAGATGATTACTTATCGCTGGATTATCCTTCATCTATTCTTAATCGCTTGAATTATGGATTGGAGAGAGGATTGTATCGTCTACCGTTTAATGTGAAGGTGGGCGAGGTTCAGGCTAAATAATGTTGTTATTCCCTTTTATTGTTGTCATTGAGCTAACTTAGGTTGTCATTCCCGCACGAGGGTTGTCATTCCCGCGCAGGCGGGAACCCATTTTTCTTCATATACATGAGCATCGTAGAAGAATAGGTTCCCGCCTGCGCGGGAATGACAACCCTCGTGCGGGAATGACAACCTAAGCTGGTTCAATGACAACAATGAACCTCATTATTCTTCGTGCTTGTCTTATCACATTCTTTCGGTAAATCGATAGCGGGATTACATGAAAAGAAACCAAACGGTTTCAGCATAATGGATGTTTTGGCTACTGGCATGACTGGAAACTCTTCTGGGCTCGGAGTATGTGTAGGACCGAAAGTTACCCAAACAACTAAGGGCTTATTCTTGATACTCCTTTTTTGTTTCGTATAACCCGGTAATCCATTTCCACCCTTGTGTTGATTGGGATAATCACCCGATGCATATTTTTCATTTGAATCATAAGGCGTGACATGGATATGATGCTTGGCAAATCCGCCTCGTAGTGAAATAGAACTTTTTTTATCCGCAAGCAACAAAGGTGTATCCGGGATTTCTAATTTATAAGCAGGAAATTGATGTACGCTATTTAAATTCGAAGGATTGAATATCTGCCAACTCCGGCCTGTTCTACCATTGGCATCACAAATTGCCTTATTTTCTAGCTTAAATTCAGCTTTTTTTGTACCAATAGCAGTCCCGTAAGGGTTGTTGAAGAAATTCATTTTAAGACGGGCATATTCCGTCTGGCAAAAGGAATTGTTTACTCCATCCACCATCATGTGCAAACGGGCATTAAATAAATGCTGATGGACAGGTGCAGTTAATTCTGGGGTTAATTGACCTCCCCACGAATAACTGGTGTCGGGATAAATTGCAGCGGTTTGCACAATACCAGTTAATTTTACTTCCAATCGTAAACTGCCATCCAGACTCAAACGCCAATAAAAACCATAATCATAGTTATCTATGGTGGGAAAAAAACTGATGACTAATTCTCTAGCGCGTCTTGAGTCATCCTCATGTTTCCAGAGAATTCCCGCATCTTCTTCATGCAGACAAACGACTTGCTCTTTGGTATAAGCATTTCCAAATGTATCAACCGCCGGAACATCAAAATAATGTATATGGCCTTTGCAATCGCAACCTAATTTTAATGAGCGTGCCAGTGTACCAAGTCCGTATTCACCCGCATCAAATGCAGCTTTCCAATAATGAGAAACGCCAGGATCGCCATAAGGTACTAACATTTCGCTGATGCTGGCGCGATAAATGACAGGTCGTTCCTTGCCATGATCATTAAAAGAAATCTGGTGAAGGACCAAGCCTTCACGTGGTGTGAACCCCACTCGAAATTTCCAATTCTGCCATTCTACTTCCCAACCATTTACAGTGAAACTCGGCCCTTCCGGCTGCGTAATATCAAGAGGTTTCAAGCTTTTTTGCTTAGCTGGATAAGAGTCGGATTCATAATTAATAATAGTTTTTGGAATAGGCGTATATTTTTTATCATCTTCTACTGCTATCACTGTTTCATTTATTAAATCAACGACAGCAACAAGTCCTTCTATGGGGCGCGCATAAATATTATCGTTAGGATTTTTTTTGTAATAAGAGACAGCGCGAACAATACGTTTTCCCAGCTCATTTTTATTTCCAAACTGTCCAGCACAAAAAGGGTCGACTTGAACATGCTCAATGTCTTTATCCGCTAATCCACGTTTTTTTAGCGCTGCACGCCATTTGGCATCAGATTTCACAATATTTTCACATTTAGCATATTCATCAAATAAAATAGGCGGTTGACCGTAAGGAGATTTTTTTACTTTGATTTCTTCATAGCGTGTCACTTTTTCTTGTTTTAAATTTACAATTACTTCAAATGTTCTGTTTGTTTTAGTGTTCATGACACAAATAAATACGCAGCGGTCAGGAATGTTATTTTCTTTAAAATTAAGCACGGCTTCCTGCAAAGGCTCTTCTATTCTTGCCGCGACAAAACGATAATGTTTAGTTAGTAATTTTTGCTTGATGAGTAATTGACAGGCAGTCTGAATTTCTTCTCGACTTAAGGGATCTAATGGATGGAGATTTCTATTATCCATGAATGCTGTCCTTGGCAAATCTTTAGTAAGGCGGGAGTATAAATACATTTTTAGGTCAAATCTATACAATAGCTTCAGAAATCTGTTTAGAATTTCGACTTGTCTTCTAAATAAGGTGTATTAGAGCGCAATGCTATGTTTCACCTGCTCAATTCGTTTATAATTTAAGTATTGATCTAGGTAAATTCGCCCTTATGTTAAAGATATATATCTACAGATAAGGTTGCTGCATATGCGAATGGATAAATTAACTAGTAAATTTCAAATGGCATTAAGTGATGCCCAATCTATTGCATTAGGTAATGATCATGCTGTGATTGAACCTGTGCATGTAATGAAAGCATTGATGGAGCAAGAAGGAAGCAGCATTCCTGCTGTTCTTGCCAAAGCAAATGTTAATCTCACTAAATTACGTTCTGAATTAAATGCAGCTATCAAACGTCTACCAAAAGTAGAAGGGACTGGCGGTGAAGTGCATGTCTCAAATGACTTAAATCGTATTCTCAATTTAACGGATAAGTTAGCGCAAAAACGCAAAGACCAATATATTTCCAGCGAATTATTTTTATTAGCGGCAATAGAAGATAATGGAACGCTAGGTGACATCCTCCGTCAATGTGGCGGCACAAAATCTGCCATGGAAAAAGCGATAGACGAAGAGCGCGGCGGCCAAAATGTTCAAGATGCTAATGCAGAAGATCAACGCAATGCATTATCAAAATATACGATAGATCTTACCGCTCTAGCTGAACAAGGTAAGTTAGATCCTGTAATTGGACGTGATGCAGAAATTCGCCGCACCATTCAAGTGTTACAGCGGCGTACTAAAAATAATCCCGTTTTAATTGGTGAACCAGGGGTAGGTAAAACTGCAATTGTTGAAGGTTTAGCGCAACGTATTATAAATGGTGAAGTACCAGAAGGATTGCGTGATAAACGTTTACTGTCACTGGATTTGGGCGCATTAATTGCAGGTGCAAAATTTCGTGGCGAATTTGAAGAGCGTTTAAAAGGTGTATTAAAAGAACTTTCCAAGCAGGAAGGGCAAGTTATTTTATTCATTGATGAATTGCATACCATGGTAGGAGCGGGTAAAGCAGAAGGATCCATGGATGCAGGCAACATGTTAAAACCCGCATTGGCACGCGGTGAATTACACTGTGTTGGCGCAACTACTCTGGATGAGTATCGCAAATATATTGAAAAAGATGCAGCGCTTGAACGTCGTTTCCAGCGCGTATTAGTGGAAGAGCCTTCGGTTACAGATACGATTGCTATTTTGCGCGGACTTAAAGAGCGTTATGAAGTGCATCATGGTGTTGAGATAACTGATTCCGCTATTGTTGCAGCCGCCAGGCTATCTCATCGTTATATTACAGATCGTAATTTACCCGATAAAGCCATAGATTTAATTGATGAAGCGGGCAGTAATATCCGAATGGAAATTGATTCAAAACCAGAAATGATGGACAACCTCGACAGACGTATTATTCAACTTAAAATTGAGCGTGAAGCATTGAAAAAAGAATCTGATGAAGGTTCAAAAAAACATTTGGAAAAACTGGAAACAGATCTTGGCAAGCTAGAAGATGAATATAAAAAACTGGAAGTCGTGTGGAAAGAAGAAAAAGGATCATTGCAAGATTCACAAGCGCTTAAAACAGAATTGGAAAAAGCCCGCACTGAATTTGAAAGTGCACGGCGTGCAGGCGATTTAACTCGCATGGCTGAATTACAATATGCAAAAATTCCTGAGCTGGAAAAAAGATTGGCTGAAGCAGCTGTTAGTCCGCAAAAGAAAGAGACCCGTCTTTTACGCAATAAAGTGACAGACGAAGAAATTGCGGAAGTCGTTTCAAAATGGACACATATTCCTGTATCAAAAATGTTAGAAAGTGAAAAAACAAAATTGCTTCAAATGGAAGAAGTGTTGCACAAGCGTATTATTGGTCAAAGTCAGGCAGTCACTGCAGTATGCAATGCTATTCGTCGTTCCCGTGCAGGGATAAGTGATCCCAATAAACCCATAGGTTCATTTTTATTTCTCGGGCCAACGGGTGTAGGAAAAACAGAGCTTTGCAAATCGTTGGCGGAATTTTTATTTGATACTGAAGATGCAGTCATACGTCTTGATATGTCGGAATTCATGGAAAAACATTCGGTATCACGATTATTAGGTGCGCCGCCAGGCTATGTTGGTTATGAAGAAGGCGGTTATTTAACAGAATTGGTGCGTCGCAAACCGTACTCGGTTATTTTATTTGATGAAATGGAAAAAGCACATGTTGATGTGTTCAATGTCTTATTGCAAATACTGGATGATGGACGATTAACAGATAGTCAGGGACGTACAGTTGATTTTAAAAATACCATTATTGTCATGACATCCAATCTCGGTTCAGAAAAGATTCAGGAAATATCCAAAACCGGCGATTATTTCGATATGAAAAATGCAGTCATGGTGGAAGTGGGTAAACATTTTCGTCCGGAATTTATTAATCGTATTGATGAAATTGTTGTCTTCCATCCGCTGGATGAAGAACAAATCAAAATGATTGCAAAAATACAAATTAACCGCTTGCGAGCGCGTCTGATCGAGCGAGAATATAATATTGCCATTACCGATGATGCGTTGGATTATTTGGCGGCAACGGGTTATGATCCTGTCTATGGAGCGCGGCCATTAAAACGTTCTATTCAACAGCATATTGAGAATCCATTAGCTCAAGAAATTTTATCTGGAAAATTTGCTCCAGGCGATACAATCAATATAGGTTTAAAAAGTGACAAGATTGTATTTTCCAGGGCTAAAGCAATGGTATAAACAGCAGAAGGATATTAACCATGTACAAACATATTTTATTCGCAACAGATTTAACGGAAGACACTGAATATCTTACTGCAAAAGTTCGCATTCTGCGTGAGAAAACCAACGCAGCGCTTAGCCTTGTTCATGTCGTGGAACCGCTTCCTGGATATAGTTATGCTTATTTGGGTATTGAAGATATAGAAGGCCAGTTAATTACGGAAGCGCGCAACTCGATTGAAAAGCTTGGCTTAACATTAAATGTTGATAAAAATAATTTGTTTGTTGAAGTAGGCCCGACAAAAACTAAAATTCTGAAAGTCGCTGATGAAGTGAATGCAGATTTAATTATTTGCGGCAGCCATGGTCGTCATGGATTGTCGCTTTTGTTAGGATCTACTGCGAATGCAATTTTGCATGGCGCGAAATGTGATGTATTAACCGTACGTTTACCCGAAGAATTATAGAGTTCTAAATTAAAATGGAATACAAAGATTATTACAAAGTTTTAGGGGTAGCAAAAAAAGCATCTGACGATGATATTAAGCAAGCATATCGTCGTTTGGCGAGAAAGTATCACCCTGATGTCAGCAAAGAACGCAACGCTGAAGAAAAATTCAAAGACCTGCAAGAAGCCTACGAAGTATTAAAAGATCCCGAAAAACGCGGTGCTTACGATCAACTTGGCAGTAATTGGAAGCAAGGACAGGAATTCAGGCCGCCGCCAGGATGGAATGCAAATACGCGTTTTAATGGTGCTAGAGAAGGATTTTCAGAAGAAGATTTAGGCGGCTTCAGTGATTTCTTTTCTAATATATTTGGCCAAGGTCAAAGACGCTCTGAAGGATTCCGCGGATTTCAGCAACGCGGCAGCGACCAGAATGCGGTGATAAAAATTACCCTTGAAGATGCGTTTCGCGGATCGGTCAGAAATATCCAGCTGCAAATGCCGGAAATGGATGCTTCGGGGCAAATGCATCAGAAATTACGCACGATTAAAGTCACTATCCCTCCCGGTGTGGCGCAAGGTCAGCAATTACGTCTCACCGGACAAGGAGCTGCCGGAATAGGTGGTGCAGAATCCGGCGATTTATATTTGGAAATTGACATCCTGCCTAATCATTTATTCTCTTTGAAAGGCAAAGATGTTTATCTGGATTTGCCGGTTACACCTTGGGAAGCAGCCTTAGGTGCAGACATTAAAATCCCGACCTTAGGCGGCCGTGTGGGCTTAAAATTGGCACCCAATTCACAAACTGGCCAGAAGCTGAGGTTAAAAGGCCGAGGCATGCCTGCCAAGCCTGCGGCAGGTGATCAGTATGCTATTCTACAAATACATACACCGCCAGCCCAAACAAGTGAGCAAAAAGAATTTTATGAAAAAATGGCACAAACGCTGCCATTTAACCCAAGGAAAGGTTGGCCAGAGTGAGAGTGACTTATGGAAAAGCATGAGGTTATGATTGTTGCCAATTATTCACAAGAGTCATGGCTGACTTTTGATGAAGTATGCAGGATTTGCAATATCTCATCTGACGCATTGCATGAATTAATCGCATATGAAATTATACGCCCAAGGCAATCTACCCAAGGTGATTTATTATTTAATCTGGTGGATTTGCATCGTACTAAGACCGCCTTGCGATTACAGCGGGATTTAGAAGTGAATATTGCCGGTGTCGCACTAGTTCTGGATTTACTCGATGAGCTGGAAGAATTGCGTGCAGAGGCAAAGTTTTTTGATAGAGGCTAGAACCTTGTTAAAAATTTTAAAATTTATAATGACTGTTATTTTTGTTTTAACCACTACATGTGTTTGGGCGAAATCCACTTTAGTATTAGACATGCGTAATGCTCCCCAGCTTCCAAAAAATTTCCGCACCACATCCGACACCCTGCCTGCTTCGATTAATACATCTGGATTATCTGATTTATTCATTGCTGGCGGTGGTCAATTTTCCAAAGCATCCTTAGAAAGAATCCTGTCGCGGTTGCGTGTAAAAAATATGGTTGTTATTGATTTACGTCAAGAGTCTCATGGCATGCTGAATGGAAATGCTGTTAGCTGGTACGCCAGACGTAATGCGGAAAATTCAGGGAAAACGCCGGTAGAAATAGAAAAAGATCAATCCATGTTATTAACGCAATTGGCTGAAGAAGAAATTGCAGTAGTGGATAATGTTTTGAAGAAATCAACTGATGGTGCAATCGAAAGAGTTAAACCTATTGAATATGTAGTGCATCAGACGAATACGGAAGAAGAGTTTGTTACGGAAAAAAATCTTAAATACAAACGTATATATGTGCAGGATTATCACGCCCCGTCCGATAAAGAAGTTGATAGGTTTATAGAAATGGTGCGCTCGTTACCTAAAGAAAAATGGATTTATTTTCATTGCCGCGCGGGAGTGGGACGCACGACAGTGTTTTTAACGATGTATGATATGTTACATAATGCAAAGAAAGTTTCGTTTGAAGATATTATCAAACGGCAGATTGCATTAGGTGGAAAAGATTTGCGAGCGCTGCCAGACAAGCATAGCTTTAAATATCAAGCAGCTGTTGAGCGCAGGAAGTTTATTGAAAAGTTTTATGCGTATGCGCGCGAGAACCGGGATGATTACAAAACAATCTGGTCGCAGTGGGTGAGAGAAGGTATTTAAGGAATACCCACAGGTCTGTCACCCCGAAAAACACCCCGCCACTGTCTTCGATAAGAACACTGCTCTAACCGGGGTGTTTGTTCGGGGCCCGGGCTTCTGCGAAAGCGAGAAGAATGTTTATAGAATCTCCTTCTCATTTTCGCAAAAACTGACAATTTGTTGTGACTACCCCTCAAACTTCTCCGCCACAAAATCCCAATTAACAATCTTCCAGAAATTATCAACATAACTCGGGCGCAGATTTTTGTAGTCAATATAGTAAGCATGTTCCCAAACATCACAGGTCAGCAATGCAATTTTATTATCTTTCATTGGCAATCCAGCATTACCCGTATTCATGATTTCCAATTCGCCTTTCGCATCCTTGGCAAGCCATGTCCAGCCAGATCCAAATAATGTCGTCGCAGATTGTGTGAATTGTTTTTTGAATTCTTCAAACGAACCAAATTTTTTCTTAATCGCATCAGCCAATTTGCCGCCCGGTTCACCAGCACTATTTGGAGTCATGCAATTCCAGTAGAAAGTATGGTTCCAGTCTTGAGCTGCGTTATTAAAAATACCGCCGCTCGATTTCATGATAATTTCTTCCAGAGACATATTGGCAAATTCAGTATCCTGAACCAGCTTATTCAAATTATTGACGTAAGCTTGGTGATGTTTTCCGTAATGATATTCCAGTGTTTCCTTAGATATATTAGGCTGTAAAGCATCCAGCGCATAAGGAAGTTTAGGTAATTCAAACATGGTATTCTCCTTGGTTTTTTAAATTGTAATTAAATTTTTTCTTCATTACGCAGAGTCAATATTTCATACCCAGTATCGGTGACGAGAATAGTATGTTCCCATTGTGCGGATAAACTATGGTCTTTTGTGACAACTGTCCACTCATCTGGCAGTAATTTCACATCTCGTTTGCCGGCATTGATCATCGGTTCAATAGTAAAAATCATTCCCTGTTTCAGTACTTCTCCCGTGCCTGCTTTTCCATAATGCAGCACATTAGGCGGCTCATGAAAAACTTTTCCAATTCCATGCCCGCAATATTCTCTTACTACAGTAAACCGGTTTTTTTCAGCATGCTGTTGGATGGCGGCACCAATATCGCCTAAATAAGCGCCAGGCTTTATTTGTTCGATGCCAATAAACAGACATTCCTGAGTCACTTTTATTAATCGTTCCGCTAGCACCGAACCTTTGCCAACAATGAACATTTTACTGGTATCGCCATGGTAGCCATCTTTCAAGACAGTAACATCAACATTAATGATGTCCCCATCTTTTAACGTTTTTGGTCCCGGGATGCCATGACATACCTGATGGTTAACAGATGTACAAATCGACTTGGGAAAGCCATGATAGTTTAAAGGAGCCGGAATGGCTTTTTGCACATCCACGATATAATCATGACAAATCTTGTCGAGTTGCTCAGTAGAGACTCCCTCTTTTACATAAGGAGAGATCATTTCAAGGACGTCTGCTGCCAAACGCCCAACAATACGCATTTTTTCAATATCTTCGCTGTTTTTAATAGTTATTTCTGCCATTTATTGCCTGCTCGTTAGTGGGGAATGAAGTGCGCCGTGCCACCCTACCATAACGCATTACAATTCCCTAAATTCCAATCTATTGTCGATTTCAGAGGTCTATGGTATAAAGGCGTGCTTTATTAAGCAATTACTACTTTTAATATAATAGTCCACACGCTTATTGTAACTCTTCACTGGGTGCTTTATCAGAAAAGATAAGGTTGGTGAAAAGGATAAGCGGAGGCTTAACCCCAGAGGAAATACCAATGCAAGTATCTATGCAAGATATGTTGAAAGCCGGCGTCCATTTTGGCCACCAAACCCGTTACTGGAACCCAAAAATGGCGTCATATATTTATGGCTCCCGTAACAAAATCCATATTATCGATCTTGGCAAAACCATGCCATTATTTCAGGATGCCTTGAACTATCTAAGCGGCGTGGCTGCGAATAAGGGTAAAATCCTTTTTGTAGGCACTAAATATGCTGCGCAAGATATTGTTCAGGAAGCTGCAGAACGCTGCAAGATGCCATTTGTTAACCGTAGATGGTTAGGTGGTATGTTAACGAATTACAAAACCATCCGTCAGTCCATCAAGCGTCTTAAAGAATTAGAAGCTATGTTCGAATCTGGCAAGTTTGGCCGTCTTACCAAAAAAGAAATTCTCGGTCTTGAAAGAGAAAAAGCTAAATTAATGAATAGTTTGGGCGGTATCAAAAACATGGGTGGTATTCCTGACGCCTTGTTTGTCATCGACGTAGGTCATGAAAAAATTGCTATCCTCGAAGCTAATCGTCTAGGCATTCCAGTCATTGGTATTGTTGATTCCAACAATGATCCAGATGGAGTTTCTTACGTGATCCCAGGTAACGATGACTCTACTCGCGCTATCCGTTTCTTTGCAAATACTGTTGCAGACACAATATTGGAAGCTCGTGCCAGCGTCCTCGATAACGAAGGCAGCAATGAATTTATTGAAGTTGAAGCCGCAGCAGCAGTAGAGCCTCCTGTCGCAGACAATAATTCATCCGATGAGCAAACCAAGTAAAGGTGATGGTATGACAGTAAATATTTCAGCTACACAAGTAAAAGAATTACGTGAGCGTACTGGCGCCGGCATGATGGAGTGCAAAAAAGCACTGACAGAAAGCAAAGGCGATATAGAGCTTGCGATAGAAAATTTGCGTAAATCAGGTATCACCAAAGCCGGGAAAAAAGCCGGACGTATTGCAGCTGAAGGCGTGATTGTCCTTAAAAATAATGGCAAGCAAGCTGTTATGGTTGAAATTAACAGTGAAACTGATTTCGTTGCTCGCGATACCAACTTTTTGGCGTTTGCGAACGCAGTTGCTGAGACAGCGTTGGCAACCCAGGAACAAGATGCTGGCAAGCTATCTGCATTGCCTTTATCGGGTCAGGGTACAAAAACGGTTGAAGAAACACGTCACGAGCTAATTTCCAAAGTAGGTGAAAATGTACAAATTCGCCGTATTATTTTAACCAATGCATCAGCAGGATCTATAGGCACTTATTTACACGGTGCACGAATTGGCGTGATGGTTGAGCTTGATACGGATAATGTAGATTTGGCTAAAGATGTTGCTATGCACATTGCTGCCACCAGACCTATTGTTGTTTCGCCAGAAAATGTTCCCCAGGACATCGTAGCGAAAGAAAAAGAAATTTATACGGCACAAGCAGCTACCAGCGGAAAACCACAAGAAATCATTGAAAAAATGGTGCTTGGACGGTTAAAGAAGTATCTCGACGAAGTCAGTCTTACCGGTCAGCCTTTTGTAAAAGATCCTGACACGACAGTGGGCAGTTTATTGAGTAAACACCGCGCTAAAGTATTGGCTTTCCATCGATATGAAGTAGGTGAGGGGATAGAAAAAGTTTCTGAAGATTTTGCAGAAGCTGTTATGTCACAAGTTCAAGGCGGCTAAATTTTATGGAAATGGATGCAGGTACAAAACCGCTTTATCAGCGTATTTTAGTGAAGCTAAGCGGCGAAGCGCTGCAAGGCGATCACTTATTTGGAATTGATACAAGTAAACTGGCACGCATTGTTGAGGAAATAGCTGCTGTGACTCAGCTAGGTGTGCAAGTTGCCATTGTTATTGGCGGTGGAAATTTGATTCGCGGCGCAGATTTATGCGCCGCAGGTCTCGATAGAGTTTCTGCTGATCAAATGGGTATGCTGGCTACGGTTATCAATGGATTAGCATTACGCGATGCTTTCAAGGAAAAAGCTATTCCGGCTACACTCATGTCCGCATTTTCTATTCCGAGTATTGCAGAACAATATGATAGAACTAGAGCGCAAGAAAAATTGCGGCAAGGTAATGTTCTTATTTTATCTGCAGGCACAGGTAATCCATTAGTCACCACCGATTCGGCTGCTGCATTACGCGGCATAGAAATTGGTGCTGATATTGTTCTCAAAGCAACTAAAGTCGAAGGTGTATTCAACGACGATCCCATCAAAAATCCTAAAGCAGAGCGTTATCAAACTCTGACTTACGATGAAGTAATAGCCAAACGTTTAGGCGTGATGGATTTAACTGCAATTTTACTTTGTCAGGATCATTGCTTGCCATTGCGAGTGTTTAATATGAATAAACAAGGCGCATTAAAACGGATTATGTTGGGTGAAGATATCGGCACATTGATTCAAGCTTCAGAATAAAGAAAATATTCTCAGAGGAGAGAATTCATGCATAAAATAGTGCAAAACGCAGATACAAGAATGCGTAAAAGTATAGAATCCTACAAAGTGGAAATCGCAAAATTACGTACAGGCCGCGCAAGTCCCAGCATCTTGGATCATGTGCGTATTGATTATTACGGCAATGAAATGCCGCTCAATCAGGTGGCAAATGTGAATGCTACTGATGCGCGGACATTAACCGTCACACCTTGGGAAAAAAATCTGATTCCTGCGATAGAAAAAGCGATTCTTAATTCTGGTTTAGGTTTAAACCCTACAACAGCAGGCTCAGTGATTCGCGTTCCTATGCCGGCGCTGAATGAAGAAAGACGAAAAGAATTGATTAAAGTTGTACGTAATGAAGCGGAAGCTGCACGTGTGAGCATTCGAAATATGCGCCGTGATGCTAATGCTGAATTAAAAGAATTACTCAAGAAAAAAGAAATGACGGAAGATGAAGAGCGCCGTCTGGCAGATGAAGTGCAAAAAATAACGGACAAATTCGTTGCTGAAGTAGATCAAATTACAACAGCAAAAGAAGCTGATCTCATGGCGATATAATCTTTATATTCTGGTCTCTAGAATGAATAAATCCAGCTTGCCACAGCATGTGGCTATCATCATGGATGGGAATGGACGTTGGGCCAAACATCGTTTATTGCCGCGTATTGCGGGCCATAAAGCTGGTGTCGAAGCTGCGCGGCAAGTAGTGAAAAATTGTGCCAAACGAAATATCAAAGTTCTTTCCCTGTTTGCATTCAGCACTGAAAATTGGCGCCGGCCAGTACAAGAAGTCAATTATCTAATGGACTTGTTTATTGCTGGCCTCGAGCGTGAAGTCAGCATGCTTCATGAAAATAATATTCAATTACGATTTGTTGGTGATCGCACGCGTTTTAGTGAAAAGCTTCGTCAGAAAATTTTCGAAGTAGAAAATTTAACGTGTAAGAATGCTGGAATGATATTAATTATTGCTGCAGATTACGGTGGCAAATGGGATATCACGCAAGCCGTGCATAAATTGGCGCAGGAAGTGGAGGCTGGTAAATTATCCAGTGTAGATGTTACTCCTGAATTAATCAGTGCAAAATTATCATTTTCGGATTTACCTGATCCAGATCTTTTTATTCGAACGAGTGGTGAATTACGCATTAGTAACTTTATGCTTTGGCAGCTCGCCTATTCGGAATTGTATTTTTGCAATACATTATGGCCAGATTTTAATGAAAAAGAATTGGATAATGCGTTAGCGCGTTTCGCAGATAGAGAGCGGCGTTTTGGAAGTAGTAATGGTTAAAAAAAATAAATAAGTTCGTTGTTGCACCCGGGTGCAACGACGAACCTGAAAAATAGATATCAAAATGGAGTTATCTAATATGTTAATGCAGCGTATCATCACAGCGATAATTCTCATTCCCATCACCCTCCTGATTTTATTTTATTCCTCGCCTTATATTTTTTTCCTGGTCACGTTATTAGTTTCACTCGCGGCCGCGTGGGAATGGTCTAATCTGATGGGATTGAAGAAAATGTCAGGCAGAGTAATTTATCTCCTTCTTAGCGGCATTATTTATTACTGGGTTTCGTATAATATTTTCAATACGACCATACCGGTCACTCTGTTATTTGCTTTGACCTTTGTGTGGTGGTTGTTTGCAACGGCATTAATTGTAACTTATCCGCGCGGCAGTGAATGGTGGAGTAACAGTATTACTGTACGAGGCATTATGGGGTTGCTTGTTCTGGTTCCTTGCTGGATAGGAATAAACGTTATCTGGAACCAGCGCGATGGTGTTTATATGTTGTTATTTTTATTTGTACTCATCTGGGGTGCAGATTCTGCTGCATATTTTGTTGGAAGAAAATGGGGCAAAGATAAATTAGCGCCATTAGTAAGCCCAGGAAAAAGCCAACAGGGGTTGTATGGCGCACTTATTTTTTCTTCGTTGATTGCTTTAATTGCTTTGTATATGAGTCACACACCATTCATTCTTTGGCCGTGGGCAATAGCACTTTCTCTCATCACGGTTATTTTTTCTGTCATTGGTGATTTATTTGAGAGCATGATGAAGCGGCAGGCCGGGTTGAAGGATTCGGGAAAATTATTACCCGGCCACGGCGGTTTATTAGACAGAATTGATAGTTTAACAGCAGCAGTGCCGGTGTTTGTGCTGGGTGGTTTATTGTTGGGGATGTATTTGAATTAACGAAAGAACTGGATTTTATATAAAAAAGCCAAGATAATTAGCCTCACTTTTTTGGCCGCGAATAAAAAATAAAACAATGAAAAAATTAATATATATAATTATCCTTTTTACGCATTTGTTGATTAGCGGCAGTGCATGGGCACAACAAGCTTTTGTGGTAAAGTCCATCGAATTCGAAGGATTGCAGCGAATCTCAGCGTCAACTGCAGAAAATTATTTGCCGGTTAAACGCGGACAAGTACTAAAACCTGGCAAAACTCCCGCTATTCTTCGCTCACTTTATCAAACTGGCTTTTTTGAACAGGTTAGTTTGTCAAAGTCGGGTAATACTCTAATCATTCATGTGATAGAGCGTCCGACTATTGGTCAATTAAAAATCTCAGGTAACTCCATTATTCCGACAGACAAGTTAACGACTGTCATGAAGTCTATGGATATTGCAGAAGGCCGAGTATATAACCCATCCGTATTGGAAAAAATTAAACAAAGTTTATTAAATCAATACTTCCAGCTTGGCCATTACAATGCACGCGTTGAAGTCGATGTCACACCCATGACACGTAACCGAGTGGCGGTGGACATTAATATCTCGGAAGGATTGACAGCAAAAGTCTATAAAATATCGATTATTGGTAATCACGAGTTCAGCGAAAGAACATTAATCAACCAGATGGATTTGACTACTTCCGGATTAATTACTTTTATTACCCAGACAGACAGATATTCTGAAGAAAAGCTGGAATCCAGTGTAGAAAAAATTCGCTCTTACTACATGGATAGAGGGTATTTGAAATTTGAAGTTAAATCTGCTCAAGCGCAGGTGACTCCAGACAAGAAATCAGTTTTTGTTAACATTGTTGTTTCTGAAGGCGATCGTTATACCGTCGATAAAGTAGAAGTGACTGGCGATTTAATCTTCCCGCGTGAAGATTTGATGAAGAGTATTAGTGTTAAGCCCGGCACAGTTTTTTCCCGTCAAAAAGTGTTGGATTCCCAGAGAGCGATTAGCCGCGCTTATGGCGATAAAGGTTATATGTTTGCGACTGTTGGAGTGCGTCCTCAAGTCGATGAAGCGTCGCACCAGGTGTCGTTAATATTTGATATCAAATCCGGTAAACGTGCTTATGTCAGAGAAGTTACTTTCTCAGACAACATGCGGACCAATGATATTGTTTTGCGTCGTGAAGTGCAGCAATTAGAAGGTGCTCCAGCTTCAACCAGCAGAATGGAAGAATCTAAACAGCGCTTATTATTACTTCCTTATCTTAAAGAAGCAGATTTTGCAGTGACTCCAGTGCCTGGTGTAAATGATCAGGTAGACGTCAATTATAAAATTAAAGAAGAAAGTTCGGCACAAGCTTCACTTAAATTGGGCTATTCAGATAATTACGGCCTCATTCTTGGTGCAGGATTGAACCAAAAGAACTTTATGGGCACAGGTAACACCTTTGGGCTTAACCTTTCCCGTAGCAAATATGAACAATTTTTTGGGATGGACTACACCAATCCTTATTATACCGAAGAAGGAATTAGCCGTAGTCTTAGCATGTCCGTATCCCGCGTCGATCCTGGTAAAGCGGGCGGTGATTCAAGTTACACCAGTAATTCGTTTAATCTGGGCGTGTTATATGGAATTCCAATCGGCCAGGAACGTTTTGCTATTTCCCGTCTATTTGCAGGATTAAGTTATCAAAACCAATTGATCACTCTTAACTCAAATCAACTTAAAGTATCCAACCAGGTTCTGACTTTTATCGATCAACATAGCCGGCATAGTCAGGAACTTGATTTCAAGTTGGGTCTTTCCAGAGATAGCCGTGACAGGGCAATTTTCCCAACCAAGGGGACTTTCCAGAGCTTATTCATGGATATGTATGGTCCTCTGGATCGTGGATCTGTGGCTTATTATAAGTTAAATTATGCAGGTAAAATGTATCAGCCTGTGTGGAAGGACCAATTTATCCTGTTAGGCAAGTTAAATCTGGGTTATGGCAATGGATTTAAAGGCCATACTAACTTCCCATTCTTTGAAAATTACTACGCGGGTGGGATTGAGTCAGTACGCGGATTTGAAGGCTTTTCCTTAGGGCCATTAGATTCGAGAGGGGGTCATTTGGGCGGTAATATGCTTAGCACAGCCAGTATTGGCTTGATTTTCCCCAACTACCTTTCGGATAATCTACGCACCAGCCTCTTTATTGATGGTGGAAATGTTTACAGTTCTGTGGATAATAGAGCCTTTGGCGGAGGCAGCACAAATTCGGGTCCTATACGCTATGCTGTGGGTATAGAAGTGGACATGCTGACCCCATTTGGACCAATTGAGGTAAGTTTGGCCAGGCCGCTTAATGCACGACCTGGGGATGATGTGAAATACATCGATTTTTCTCTAGGTGCGAATTTCTAATAAACGTGGCATTATGCAAGCTTGTGTGATCTGTAAGTTGGTATATGTTTTAGGGAATTATATTTAATTTTATTTGGAGATTAACATGAAAATAGTAAACAAAATTGGCATATTGGTAGGTGCATTTTTACTTGCTGCGAGCGTTGGAGTATGTCAAGCGCAAGGAACAGGGCAAATTAAAGTTGCTGTAGTAAATGTTCAACAGGTTTTACAGCAATCACCACGCGTCGCTGATCTAAGTAAAAAGCTGGAAGGTGAATTTAAAGCTCGTCAAACAACAATTGGTGACGAGCAAAAAGCTTTACAGGACATGATGGATAAATTCAAAAAAGAATCTCCAACCATGAGCCAGAAAGATAAAGATGCTATGCAGAAACAAATTACTTCTAACAGATCTACTTTAGTTGCTAAGGTTGTTGCTTACCAACAAGATTTACAAAAAGCACAAAACAAAGTAATGCAAGGTATTCTGGGCGATTTAAATGGCATAGTTACTACTATTGCTAAAGCACAAAACTATGGTTTAGTACTTGATTCACAAGCTGTGATTTATTCCAGCAATGGTACTGACATCACAACTGATGTTGCTAAGCAATTCAACGACAAAAAATAAGTTGATGCTATAAGCTTCACACAGTCTCCCCCTTTATGGGGGAGATTTTTTTTAACGAGTATATACGGTGTCATGAAATCATCTAAAAATCGATTGCAATACAAGATAGCCGATTTGATTATTGGACTGGACGTTACCGTCAAAGGTGATCCGGATTGTCTGATTAGCGGTGTAAGCCCTATCCAGCAATCTCAAGCAGGTCATGTTACATTTTTAACGAATTCGCTTTATAAAAAACATCTGGCTGACACACAAGCTTCTGTCGTTATTTTGGCTGAAGCAGACGCAGCAGATTGTCCTGTTAATGCAATCATCAGCCGCAATCCATATTACACTTATGCAAAAATCGCAGCTTTTTTTGCGGATCAGCCAGATACTCTGGTTGGTATTCACCCGACTGCTATTATTGGTGAAAATGCGCAAATAGATGCTTCAGTAATCATTAGCGCGAATTGTGTGATAGGCAGCAATGTAAAAATTGGGCCGCAAGTTGTTATTGGTGCAGGATGTTTAATTTCAGACGATGTTGAAATCGGCGAAGCCACTCAGTTAGACGCCGGTGTGAAAATTTATCATAAAATAAAAATTGGAAAACGCACACGCATTGCAAGCGGTGCGGTAATAGGCAGTGATGGTTTTGGTTTTGCTAATCAAAAAGGCGTTTGGCATAAAGTGCCGCAGCTAGGCAGTGTTGAAATTGGGGATGATGTCGATGTGGGTGCTAACACCACTATTGATAGAGGCGCGGTTGAAAATACTATCATTGAAAACGGTGTCAAATTAGATAATTTAATACAGGTTGGACATAACGCTATCATAGGTTCTAACACTATTATTGCGGGTTGTGTTGCTATCGCTGGAAGTACGGTGATAGGTAAAAATTGCATGATAGGCGGTAAATCCACATTTGCCGGACATATTACTGTTTGTGACAATGTCATGATTACCGGAATGACAGCAGTGACTAAATCCATTCGCGAGCCGGGTATTTATTCATCCGGTATAGTCGGCGCAGTACCCAATAAAGAATTTAGAAAAAATAATGCCCGCTTCCATAGGCTGGAAAATTTAATGGAGCGTGTAAAAACACTAGAAACCGCATTGAAAGAGAATAAAGCATGAAGAACGGCATGGACATACATGAAATATTAAAATTTTTGCCCCATCGTTATCCATTTTTACTAATTGATAGAGTGATAGATATCGAAATGGGTAAGTCACTGGTGGCAATCAAAAATGTTACCATGAATGAATTATTTTTTTTGGGTCACTTCCCAAACCGTCCGGTCATGCCTGGTGTATTGATATTAGAAGCCATGGCGCAAGCAGGTGGTGTATTGGCTTATAAATCCACTAATAGCAGCCCGGAAGATGGCACACTTTATTATTTTGCGGGCATAGACAAGGCGAGATTTCGACGGGTAGTAGAGCCTGGTGATCAGCTGCGTCTGGAAGTTAAAGTCTTACGTTCAAAACGCGATATATGGGTATTAGAAGGTTCTGCCTATGTTGGCGATGACTTAGCTTGCTCAGCACAGTTTATGAGTGCATCTAAAAAAAGAGACGAAGCCAGTGATTGATAAAACCGCCATCATCGACCCCTCCGCTAAAATAGCGAATAATGTTCACATTGGTCCATATTCTGTGATTGGACCAGATGTTGAAATAGGTGAAGGCACATGGATAGGGCCGCATGTTGTTGTTCAAGGGCCTGCTCGTATTGGGCGTGATAATAAAATTTATCAATTCTCATCCATTGGAGAAGCTCCCCAGGATTTAAAATTCAATGGTGAGACAACTTATCTCGAAATTGGCGATGGAAACGTGATACGCGAATTTTGCACGTTTAACCGCGGCACAGCGCAAGATAAATCGCTTACAAAAATCGGCAACCATAACTTATTCATGGCTTATGTACATATTGCCCATGATTGTGTCATTGGAAATGAGAATGTCTTTGCAAACAATGCATCTCTCGCGGGCCATGTCATCGTTGGCGATTATGTTACCTTGGGTGGTTTTTCAGGCGTATTTCAATTTTGCCGCTTAGGCTCTCATAGCTTTTTATCCGCCAACTCTGTTGTGATTAAAGACGTTCCTCCCTTTGTTAAGGTTTCTGGTTACTATGCGAAACCTTACGGTTTAAATACGGTAGGAATGCAACGCCGAGGATTCGCTGAAGAAGCCATGACGGAATTACGCCGTGCATACAAGATTATTTATCGCAATGGATTAACGGTAGCCAATGCCATTGAAGAATTACACAAGATGAGCGTTGTTGAAGTTAAGGAATTAATACAGTTTATCGAAACATCCAACTCCGGCATCGTGCGTTGAGGTGATGAGTGAAAAGCCAACGAATAAAAAAAATTGGCATACTGGCTGGCGAAGCATCAGGTGATTTGCTGGGTGCAAAGCTGATCAAATCGTTGCGTGAACGCTGCCCAGATCTGCAAATTACCGGCATAGGCGGCCCTGCCATGATAGCTGCAGGCTGCGAAAGCTTGTTTGATATTGAGCGTTTGGCGGTAATGGGTTTTGTAGAACCCTTATTACGTTTGCCTAATCTCATCAAATTAAGATACGATTTACTCCAATATTTTCTGAAAAATCCCCCAGATGTATTTATTGGCATAGATGCTCCCGATTTTAATATCGGTCTCGAATCCAGGCTTAAGCAAGCAGGTATTCCTGTCGTGCATTATGTCAGTCCGAGTGTATGGGCTTGGCGCCAGTATCGAGTCCATAAGATAGCAAAAGCAGTTGATTTGATGCTAACGCTCCTGCCTTTTGAAGCGAAATTTTACGAGCGGCATAAAGTGCCTGTGCGTTATGTAGGGCATCCTCTCGCTGCGCAAATTCCACTCCAGCCTGATACTATCGCTGCTCGCCGCGCATTATGTGTAGATGAGAATGCGACTTATGTTGCATTATTGCCGGGCAGTCGCCATCAGGAAATAAATCATATGGCAGAGCCTTTTTTGCGTGCTGCGTATCTTGCATGGAAACAAAGACCGCATTTACGATTTTTGACGGCGCATGTAAATGAGCAACGCTATCAAGAGTTTTATGACTGCTATAAAAAATATACGCCGGATTTACCGTTGGAATTTTTCACCCGCCGTTCGCAAGATATCATGGCTGCTGCAGATGTCGTAGTTGTCACATCCGGCACTTCCACCCTGGAAACCATGTTATTCAAAAAACCTATGATTATTGCGTATAAAATGTCGAAATTGACTTATCAACTCGCAAAATTACTAGTGAAGACTCCATTCGTAGGGCTGCCAAATTTATTGGCAAATGAAATGCTGGTGACTGAGCTGATTCAGGATGCGGTCAAGCCGGAAGTCATTTGTCAGGAAATACTGGATTATCTGGATCATCCTGAAAAAGTTCAGGCGCTGAAGGAGAGGTTTACTGAGTTGCATATGGAGTTGCTTGAGGATGCTAGCAGTAAGGCGGCGGATATAATACTTGATAAGGCGTGGTAGGGTGGATTACGGCGCAGCTTAGGTTGTCATTCCCGCGCAGGCGGGAACCTATTTATATGCGAGACTTCTACATAAAAAGAAAAATGGGTTCCCGCCTGCGCGGGAATGACAACCTAAGCTAGCGCAGTAATCCACCCTGCAAAACCTTACATACCAAAAGAACGCCTCCCAACAATACACTTCATTGACTCAACCAAAATTTCTTCTCTCAGCCGCAAAAAACCCTCGGCAATAATTTCCGGTGTCATTACTTCTTGGAGCATAGCAAACGCTTGTGGTTTCAATTCCATTTTCTTGTCGTCAAGAAATTGTTTGATATTATCTTGTATGACTTCTAAAACGAAATCACTATGTCGTGCAAGTATTCTTTTGACAGTATCTAATTGATGAGTCAGCTGTCGTGCTTCAAGCGCTCGTGATGTCATGTTCTCTATCCATTTTGTCCTCACATCCTGCTGCAGTCCCTTTTCATTTTGTAATGGCAAAGGAGCATTCACATCCCCATTATCATTTAACATATTATAGTTTTCATTCATATGTAATGCTGCGTAAGCAGAAAACATGTCTTGATTTGCAATAGAGAATAAAATCAATTGAATATATTTTTGAAAATTAAAAACAGCAGAAAATTCCAGACTCTGATAGTTTTTATTATCTTGTGGAGTAAAGTAATTCTTGGTTAGATCAGTGATTGGAGAAAGAGCAGCATCCGCAGAGGTATCAAAAATCGTAGCTACCGTAGGCCAATACCGGAATTTGATTTTTCTACAATTAGGAAAATGCTTAAAGTCATCTTTATCAAGAATAAAATCATTTATGCCAGGTTTTCTATGCGGATTTTTAAATCGATAGGTCAAGTCATTAACAGCTTCATCGCCATCTATATTGCTTCCATCATGTCCCAAATTATTCGCATGCCCATCATGGTCTTTCATAAAATATCGTGAAGTCAGACCAATCGCTTGTCCGCAATTAATTCGATAATGAATAATGTCGTCTAAAGGTATTTCGAGTATACCGAGAATGCCTTCAGTTATTTTTTCGTGATAAGGAGTGCCCGGATCATTTTTTTCAGCTTCAATATCTACCCATTCATTTTCCAATCGACGGCTAATGGCATGAAGATGTTTCATAAATAAAGCAGTTTCTTCCAGTAATATCAAAGCTAATTTATCTAAAATTTCGTTAATAAACTCTATCTCTTGCTTGTGTTTATGTTGCGTTGCGACATAACTTAAGTCTGCATTTTCTATATTAATTTTACGATTTAATAGTAATGAAAATAAATCTTCTAACTCACCAAAAGTAATTGTAGATTTATTTTTTAATAAAAACTTTTCAAGCTGTGGCTTAACGCTTGTAGCGCTGTATTGGTTGAGAAAAGTGCTTAAACAATAACTGCTAGTGATTTTTGCAAATTCCCAGGCTTGATAGAAGTAACTATTTTGATGATTTACATCTCTATGCATCAATGGAATAAGTTTCTTCAGGGTGGAAATTACACCGTCTAATTGCTCCAGATCATCTTTGCTGCGCTCCTTTATCATATTTTTTAAGGAAGAAATTTGCAGTTCATGTGCCAGCAATGGTTTGTCTCTATTGGGTTTGAATCCAGGCAATGATTTGGAAATAATTCCAATGTCTTTATTCTCTGCATTACGCACTACGAAACAAGAAGGGAAATGTCGCGGCCCCAAAAATTGATAAGCAGAACTTATCACGGCTTCTAGCGGTGACATGACAGATCCTGCCTGTTTTTTCTTGTAAAAACACATACCATGTATATGTCTGGTTTTTGCAGTAATAATTTGTAGTAACTCGTTATCCGCATGATCTAATATAAATTCGAAGTCCGGATTAATTTGCCTTAGCTTATCGGTAGGAACTTTTAATTTTTTTTGTAAGGATTTTTTTGAAGAATCCAGCATGTATTGATTAATCAAGTTTATTATGTTGATTGGAATTTGGCGAATATTAAAAAGTGATTCTTTATCGTCAACACCCAATTTAATTAGTTTCACTATATCGAAATTCTCTTTGAGCATAAAACTTAAAGTTAAGAGAAAATCAAAATCCTGAAGACTAATGGGAATAGGGGTTCTAAGTTTTCGTTGTTTATCCGCGTAGTAAAGTTTTTTATCAGCTGCAAAAATATAACAAGCATTACTATTTCCAGGTAAATTGTTCAGGGAAAGATTGTTTGGAAAAGCAGGTGAGAAAACAATATCACAACCGTTTTCATCATAAGCAACTATATTTACCGTATGACATGATCTCTTTACTCCTAACTCAGTTTTTTTATGTTCACTGAGTTGAGGAGTTTGAATTAATTGGCTTTCGTTTACTATTGCAGGCGGTTGAGAAGCGGGCACTTCATCAATAATTAGAAAACTTTCAAGTAATTTATTTGGTGTTGGTGAGTTAGAAGGTGAAGCATTTAAACTAAGTTGTATGCTAGCAGTAGTAGACAGAGACGTAGTGACACTGTTAATCGTCTGATCGGAGGTTTCTGTAATTGTTTCTTCTATTCCGTTTTGCCGTGGTGAGGTCATTTTATTCCCGGCTATTAGTCCCTAACTTTGACCTTAGCAGGATTAGATTAAGGAAATATTAAATTTATGCTGGGTTCTTTGGTCCTGTCTTTTTAAGGGTCTCTTAAGAAATTTATGTTACGGTCAAAATAATGATTATATGGATATAAATAACAGTTGAATTGGAAAGGATTTAACCAGATTTATTTACATTCATGTGTGAAAGCGGGGTGGAAATGGGAAAAAAACAAAAAGAAAAAAAGCTTTCCAGTGAAGTTCTTGATGGATGGAGTGAGTTCCAGCTTCTTAACCTCCAATTCACGGATTACGAAATCGAATATGAAAATTATGCTGCTTCATTCGACAACGATTCTTTTCCCAATGCTGCACAAGTTTTTACCTCACTAAGAAGTTTTTTACTCCCCAATTCAAATGATCCAAAAGTACTAGAAGCCAAGCTTGCGAATTTATCTCGCAGCGTCACGGCATTTGCAGCTAAGGCCATTAGTGAGCGCGATGCTTTTTGGAGCAATACAGCAGCGTATAATGAGGCAAAGAGAATACTAAAGCATGTCGGGGATTGTTTTGAAAGGCACATTGTCCAAACACCTTGGTGTGTTCCCGTGTCAGAGAAGGCTTATTTTCTAACTGCGCTTAAAAAATCACCAGATGCATTTTTGGCTGCACAATGTGACGAAGAACTTAAAGCTTATGTAAATGAATTGAATGCAGCAAAATGCAATTTTCCTGAAGATGAATTGAAAGATGATGGCAGTGATTTATCCAGCCAGGTTGTAAATTATATTAATCAATTAAATGTAGTAAAAAACAAATTTAAAAATACAAATTCTACTTATGCCCAGAATGCTCGCGCGATTGAGAAAAAACGTGAAGAACGCTGGGGAATTACCAACTTTTTTGTGGATGCAATTGATTTCATTTCAGGCAATGAAAGTGAGACAGATAAATTAAAGCGGTATCAAAACAAACAACAGATTTTTAACGCGATGGAAAAGTCGTATGACAGAATTGCCAGGGAAGCCAGACCTCTTGAGCATCGAGCAACATTAAATTCGTTAAGTTACAAGGCTATAAATAATCCTTCAAAATTCACATATGAAAATATTATAAAATTGCATGTAGCAATAGAGCAGTTATTAAAAGAAAATGATTCTCTCATACAAATTAAAATTTTAGCGAATGATCTGGAGTCCTTAATTAAATTCAAACTGAGCTCACCAGGCCAAGATGAGAGTTTGGGGAATCTCGTCGCATTGCTAAATGAAAATACCGTTTCCATCAGCAATCCGCTGAATGACGTGCGCCTTAATATCGTGACATTTATCAATGAAAAATTAAATGAGCAAACTGACAATCCTGATGCTGCTCTTGCATTTATTGAAAAATTAAAGGCAGCTAAACCGGCAGGATTAGATAAAACTCTTTTAGATAAAATCTCATCTATTGAGAAAGATTATAGTGCCTGGAGTAATGTTTTAAAATTAGGCAGCCAATTGTTCAAAGGTACTATCTCTAGCACTAACATGGATAATTTGCGCAAATGCCTACTCCACATATCAACATCAAATCTGGAATTAGCAAAAAATACTGCGAATAATTTTGCAAATGAATTGCAAAAAAATATCATTCTAAATTTTGATGAATTATATCATTGTGAAGAGCCCAGACTGGCTGATACGGCAAGAGTAATGGGTTTGCATTTGTCTTTTTATGCTTCTATTGCAACTTCCAAAGATAAAGTTCGAGATGCAATTATAAAGAGTCTGGATAATCTTGACGTAGATAAAGCAATATCCCATATCAACAGATGGGAAAAACTCGCCGATGAAATTGAAGTATTTGACAAAAATTTATATCAGGAAATCCAAAACAAGAAAAATCAGTATAAAAGTCTGAAGCTGTTACAAAATGGCTGGGACAATCTTTTAAATGATAAAAATGTAAGTGAGCTTTCTTCAGAAGAAGTAGACAGCTTTATTTCGGCAGCCTTATGGCTAGACAAGCCAAATCAGGAATTACAAGAAGTAATGACGGATTGGTTAAAGAATATTTTTTCTATTAAACAGAAAACTTTTGCTGATGCTGCTAAAGAAAACATTTTTAAATTAAAAGAGATTATTATCAAGGATCTTAATGGCTTAAAAAAGCAAACAATTAGTTTAGAAAAAAGAAAGGGATTGGGAGCTAGATTAAGATTTATCACGCAAGCTAATGCTATGTATACTTGTGAGTTGGGATCTCTGCGTCAGGAAGTAATTCAATCAATAAAGGCTCATCTCAGCTCTAATTTATCTATTGATCAAACCAGAAATTACCTGAGCGATTTACGAACGGTCTTACCTGATCAATTATATTCAGATTCAGTATTATCAGATATTTTTATCCAGGCAAAAAAGAAATTAGTATTTGACCATTTTACGAAAGAACAGCAGCGTCTTCATAATCAGTATAAAAAAGAATTAGAATTTTTAACAACAGGTAATCTTGGATTATGGGATGCAATAAAATCTTCGTTTGGCAATGCTGACAAGCGTGCTTTCACGACTCAGAATATTGTTTATTGGCGACATGTTTTTCTTGATAAATATTCGAGTGAATTAAAAAGGCAAACAGAAGAATATAAAAAGCAGTTTGAAGGAGATTCGCAAAAAGTTATCTCAGATTATCTTGATGATTTAATCGCTAGCGATTACAAATCAATTTCTGATCCTTTAGTAGAGGAATTAATGGACATGGCTGATTTGCGCAGGATGGCGCTAAACAGGATATTCAGGCAGCCATCAAAAATGGATTTAAACCGGTTTATGTTTCGTTATCTCGCTCTTACCGAATATCAACATGAGTATCAAGATAATCCGGTGCTTGCTGAAGCTGGGCGTGGATTTGTGCGTCAATTTCATGAGTTGGCTCAGCATTCAGGGGGTTTTGCTACAGAATTTGTTGCCAAGTTGTCTTTAAAGGCTTTGGAAGAGATGCACGATACGTGGGCTCCTAATCCTCAGATAGGTTTCAGAAAAAATGCAAGTTTGAAGGGAGATATTATAGGTAAGGTAGATTCTACTCAGGATACCCATATTCAGGTACCGCGCTATTTATTACTTAATATGGTGCTGGAATTAATCGTTAAAGATTTTGATAGTTTGTTGCGTAATGAAAAAATCGATCAAGATTTATTGAAAGACAGGATTGAATTTGTTATTCCCAAGCTGGAATACGAGGCAGATTTTGAGAATAGTCTTAATGACAAAAGTGATGTGATTCGAAAAGTTTTGCTTGAGTCGCTTGATGAAATGAATTTACAAAGTTTAGAAAAGAAATACAGTGCTTTAATTAACAGTCAGGCGCCTGAGCATTTTGCTAGTCAGGTGTTTAATAGAGTAGAATTTTCTGAAAGCAGAATATTAAAAAAATTAAAGGCTGCACTCAAAGATCAAATCGATATGATTAACAAGATTATATTGTCTGATAATTATGATACTGATGGAATTAATAAAAAAATTGAAGAGATGAAGCTAGAGCTTCTCTCATCAACGGATGCTTCTTATAAGCAATTATTGAATGATGAGATTGAAAATTTAAATAAACAAAAAATATTGCATGAATTTGGGGTTTATGCCCAAGATGCGGCTGCGTTGTTTTCAATTAATAATATGAAATCATTTGTTACTGCGTTAAACATTAAGTTTTTTGAATTACTGGATCCAAAATTAGCTCAGTTCTGTTCTGCAGTTAAACATAATTTGGCCCTAAAGGAATTACTTGCAGACGATGGGTTTATTAAAACCAGAAAAAAACTTAAGGAAGATTTAAATAATAACTCCATCAATATAGTTGATATTATACGTAGCACTCCTGAAGCTATAACCAGAGAATTGTCACCTAACTCTGCTGATATGGTAAGACAATTACAGTATCGATTTGCGGATAGATTTAAACATTTAATGGTTGCTATGCTGGATAAAAATAATCTTGCCTCTGTAAATCAAGGTGTTTCTTTGCAAGCAATGAATAAGCCGCAAGCTGTTCAAGCCACCAATTCATGGTATAACTTTTTTGTTTCGAGGCCGAAGACAGATATTTCAGTGCTTGAAAACAAGCTCACTGTTGAAGAGCGTCTCAAAGAAGTTTATAAATATTTGAATTCTGATTCAGATATGGTCAAGCGTATGTTTAAGTTGTTAACCCCCGCAGCAGAATCAAAGCAAGTGGATATGAAGTCTATCTATAATGTTGCAGGATGTTCTGCTCCGATTGATATTCCAAAAAATAATAAACGCAGCTTCAGCTGCTAACACCGCATAATATAAAATTACGGAGAAATCATGCTTAGTGCCTTTAAGCCCAAAAAAACTTTTGTTGCTTTCACCGATGCTGATGGGTGTATTTTTAATTCAATGTATAGCATGTTGCTTATGCATTTAATTATAGAGCATCATGATTTTTTTGATCAATATGCAAAAACCAAAGAGATATATAATGAAAATAAAATATTGGTTGATGAGGTGTTGGCGGAAATCACTGCCACGATAGAGCCCCTTATTCAATATTATGAAGGTGGCAAGACTTCTTTAAAAAATATTCTTTATGAAGTTTTGACAGATAATTTATTGGAATTGTTGGGACCGCAAGATGATTTTATAATAGATGAAAATAGATATAAATTCACAGCAAAAATTAAAACTACCTATATTAAATATTTTAATAATTGTGGTGAGTCGGGAAAAAATCTACTTAATACGATAGTTTTGGCTGCGAATCATGCTTATTTACAAAAGATAAAAACAATTATTGAACGTGAAGGTTATAATGATTTTGTTTTAATGTGCGGATCAAATCGACAAAGTAAAGGCGTCGATGAGATTAACAATCAGTATAATGGCACAACTTCATTTTTTCCTGTTCTTGTTGCCCTCAAAGATAAATTTAATGAACTGCTTAATTCGGGAACATCAGGCGTTCAGTGCACCTTAGACATGTTTCTCATGGCGGATATTTATGGGAAACGTCGACCTGGCCATAATTTCAAACTCATTCTTGAGCGTTTAAATGATGAGCGAGTACAGGATAAGCATAGGCTTGATTCATATATCTTTGATAAGGGAAAATTTTCTTTGCTTTATGCAGCGATGCATCATCTTTGCAGAGCACGCCCCTATGAAAAAATTAAATTTACCTTTTGGGATGATTGCGAAAGTATTTATTTACCATTAATGCGTGCTTTTAATGATAACGATCATTTCATTCCAAAAAAACTGACTTTAGAATGCTGGCCGTATAAAGGTCGTATTCTTGTTGAGAATCAAGCAACAATGAATCCAGAAGAAATTAAAAATGGATATATATTTATTAAAAAGGGCACAGGAATTGTTGATCAATTTTTTGAAGAAAATGTTCGTAAACTTGGTGAATTAGCTAGTTATAAGAAAAAACCTAATTGTGACATTGATATGCTGAAAGATATGGATCTGATTGAATTTGAAAGCTGGCGTCATCCGTTTGATGTTGTTCCGATGGAAGAGGTGATGAGTAGACGGTTTGGTCTGTGATACGAAAAGCGCTAGCTTAGGTTGGCCTTCCCCTCCGGAGAAGGCCATCTTAAGTAAGTGCTATTTGTGTCAAAGCATCTGCTACAAACCTGCTCCCATACTATAAGTTTTCTCCGCAATCATCTCTTCATTCTGCCCGGCCTTTTGCTTATCAAAAAACAGCATCTGTCCATTGCCTCCCTTTAACCCATAATTACCTAATTTAAAATCCGTAATCACAGTTTTATCGCCCAGCTTACTCGCGATATTTGCTTGCCCTTCCATCAATGACAATTTCATAGCCAAAGGTTGTTCAGATAAACATTTTGCAGCTTCGGTTTGCTTCATGGCTGCATATAATTTAGCATCCGCAATGGTTTTAATGGCGCCAGCTTCACCTTCCGCTTCAATCATCTTTTTTTGTTTTTGTCTCGTAGCTTGCTGAATTTCAACGTCTGTTTGTGTTCCCGCAACAGCAAGTTGAGTATTTGCTTCCATGCTTTTTTGCGCACGTGATTGTACAACAGACCTGAAAGTCTCATTCACTAATTGTAAGCTGGTGATATTAACCAACGTTGCTTCCACGCCCCACATTTTCACTACCGTTTGAAATTCTTTCATAAATAAATTGGTAGCATGATGAAGCATGTCATGAGGAATTATTTCATTTTTACTTTTTATACTTGAAGTGTTGGTGGCGGCGAGACTAGTCGCTATTTCATCGATGGAAAGTTGTGAAAATACACTTGTTAATGTAGCGAGTGCCTGTTTCTTAATATCTTCCACTACATCTTCAGTGATTAAAAATGCCCTCACTGGATCAGTAATTTGATATCGAACGGAACCTACTACACTAAGTGATATCATCTCGCTGGTATTAACCGTTAACTGCTCAAGTTGTATATCTTCCATTTGAATAGATTTGAAGCCCGTCTTTTCGTCAAAATTAAATGTTGGGGATTGTGTTTTAAACATTTGTCCACTTGTGCAATGGATATATTCTTCGTGGTCACTATCAACTTTCAATGGGACAGGCGTGATAATAATTTTTTTACCCTGATTATAAGCCACTGCCACATTTCCAACGGGTACACTAATCCAATGGTGGGTGCCTAATTTAATATAACTTTTATCAATTTTTTCTGATTTTAAAAATCGTTGCGGAGCTTGCAAAATGTGCTGACCGGGCCCAAGTAAAATATGCTCCCCTTTATTCACGCTTAATCCAATCTCACTTTTATCAATAGTGATAATTTGAATATTTCCCAATTCTATTTTTTTATCGGTAATAGAAACATTACCTTTATAAGCGTTCAGTGGCGACCATAAAATATGCCTTCCCGGAGCTAAAAAATAGGGCACACCATTATCTGAGGACATCCCGAGTTCACCCGCGCGAACGAGATGACCAGCAACACCACCATTAGGTTCTACCAATAACCCCCGATTGGATAAAGCATCATATAGCGATTCATTATCTAATACGCGAGTTTCCTGATAATCATTTTCGCCAGTGTAGCTTTGCTGTGTATTGGTCGCGACTTTTCTTTGCATGTCATGCTCCTGTCATTTATTAAGTAACACAATTATATAGATGTGTTGTTACTAGTTTATGACAGAGATATGACAATTTTGTTAGGTTTCACTTTCATCATCGGGTAGTTCATTGGGATCACCCGGCACACGATGTTTTTCGTCGGCCCAATCACCGAGATCGATTAACTTACAGCGTTCAGAACAAAATGGACGATAAATATTTTCTTTTGTCCATGTTCCTTTTTTTCCACATTGGGGGCAGGTAATATTTTTTATATTTGTCATTTGAATTCACGAAATTAGTTAGCGATACAATATGCTACCCAAAAATTTAAATTATCAGTATATTGAGTAGGTCTTTTTTCGATGTGCGGTGTAAAAAATCTTACGCTAAAAAAATGTCTGCCTATGCTGATTTCAGGATAAGTAGGCACTCCCTTTTCTATTCCTATTCGTATCATGCGCAAATTTAATTGCGAATCGAGTAATTCCTGATAAAAACCATGCGTGGCTTTCTTTTCTGCGATCTTGGAGTTATTGCGAACGAGCTCAAGAACTAATGCGGTTATCGTGCGTATTTCTCCAAAATCCTGTAACCATTCCAAAATCATATTTTTACGGACTTCTTGAGGTTGTTGCAGCCAGTAATGGAAAATGGGTGTGTCAAAACTGCAGCCGCCGCCAGGGGTGGCAAAATGCATACGCAAAGTATTTAATAATTCGACATCACGCAGCCTATGACCAAGCTTACCGCTGCTATCAATCAGGCTCCGCGATAGTTCGTCGAGTTGATGCATTAATGCCGTCAGCTTATCAGTATCAATGTTTGCTATGTTTCCATATCGCTGCAAATTGGTCAGTAATAAACTCAGTTCTTTTGCTAATTTGGCTTTTAAGTCAGGTCTGTCAAGAATATGTAAGACATCAATGATGAGGGTAATGAGGTTGCGAGAGCCGTATAGGGAGGTATCGGCTAGCTGATGATCAATTTGTTGAAATAGTTGTTCTAACCGTAAACAGGCACGGATCACTTCATTTAGCGGATGATCGTAAATAATCGTATCGTTCATATCCATGGGCGCACCATAATCTGCGAAATAATCATAACACGAATTGATTTGAAAATGGACAGAAAAAAATGCTATTCGGAATGTTATCCGTTTTTACCGGATTGTTTTGCTAACTGAGTGTAGATTTCGTGCAATTTATCGACTTGAGGGATGAGATCGGCCATGTTGCCATCATTGTTAATGATATCTTGCGCTTTCGCGCGTCTGTCGGTGCGATGTGCCTGGCTATTCAGAATAGCTTCGACGTCTTCCTTCGCTGCTTGATCGCGGGACATGACCCGTTCTATTTGGCTGGCTTCTGATGCATCAACCACCAATATGCGATTAATAAACGAATAAAACTCTACTTCCAGCAAGAGGGGAATGACCGCAATGCAATAAAGCGCGTTTAACTTTGCTATTTGTTGCTGCATCTCTTCTAGAATGAGAGGGTGAAGTAATTTTTCTAGCCAGAGACGTTGTTTTGGGTCATTAAATATATAGCTTCGCAATTTCGCTCTATTCAGCGTCTTATCAGGCAGTAAAATCTCTGGACCAAAATGTTTAACGATACTGATAACTGCAGGTTTGTCTGGCATATCAACGACTATGCGGGCAGCAACATCTGCATCGATAATCGGAACGCCGCGTTCAGCAAAAAGATTGGCAACGGTTGATTTTCCTGAACCTATCCCACCTGTTAAGCCAACGACTAACATAGCGCTTCCTTACATAACCGTGAGGTAGTATTTCATTATTTCATCACCCCACAGCAAAGCGATCCATCCAGCAACTGCGAGATACGGCCCGAAGGGCAGCGGCGTGCTTTTGAAATGCCTTTTTATTACCATGTAAGTCAGTGCAAAAATCACACCGCTAAATGAAGAGAGTAGGATAATCAAGGGCAGCATTTGCCAGCCCAGATAAGCCGCAAGCCCAGCGAGAAACTTAAAGTCCCCTTGCCCCATGCCAGTTTTACCTGTTGCCCATCCAAACACTAATTGCGTAGCGGCGAAAATAAGATAGCCTGCAATGGCGCCAATGATGGCGTCTTGAGAAGTAGTGAAAAGATTAAACATGCTAAAAAACAAACCCAGCCACACCAGCAGCAAAGTTAATTGATCAGGCAGTAAATGATAATCGAGGTCTATAAAAATGAGACAAATACCTATCCAGGTGAAAAGTAGTCCAGCGAATGTTTGCCAGGAGACACCAAATTTCCAGGCAACATATACGGAAACCAGACAGGTCAATGCCTCTACCAGAGGATAGCGAATAGAGATATGTGCGCGGCAATTTGCGCATTTACCACGTAGAAAAAGAAAGCTGAGCAGCGGGATGTTGTGCCATGGACGAATGACTTTTTTACAGCGCGGGCAATGAGAAAACGGCAGATACAAGCTTAGTTTTTCTGCTTCAGCATGCGGTTTTAAACCCAGATAAATACGGCATTCTTCACTCCAGCCTTGTTCCATCATGCGAGGAAGACGATAAATCACGACATTGAGAAAACTGCCAATAAACAAAGAGACAATCCCTATTACGATCAGGAAAACTTCAGGATTAGTTTTAAAAAACTGAATAGTGTCCATGTTAGAGCGCGTTTCCTAAATTGAAAATGGGTAGATACATTGCTATTACTAATCCACCGATTAAAGCACCAAGCACCAGCATAATCAAGGGTTCAAGAAGCTTGCTGAACTGGTTTAAAAGAAGCTCGGTGTCTGACTCAAAAAAGCCTGCCAGTTTGAGTAGCAAATGGTCTAGTGAGCCCGATTCTTCACCTATTTTAATCATTTGAATCATGAGATCAGGAAAGAAAGGTAGGGATTGCATGGCTTGATGCAGTTGCAAGCCAGAGTAAATTTTGTTGCGCAGTTTAATTAGTGCGAATGTGAATTCTGGATGAGAAGAAATATGCATGACTAATTTCAGTGCATCGGTAATAGGAACTCCTGCAGAAAACGCCATGGCAAGATTTCTCGCGAAACGTGCCAAAATAATTTTTCGTAAAAATGGCTGAAGAAAAGGAAGTTTAACTAAATATTGCAAAGCTTGACGTTTAAATTTACGAAAGTATTCGTTAGGAATAAACAGCATCATTATTGCAAATGCAGGAACGAATAAAATATAAATATATTGTTGAAGTTTTAGGGAAAGAAAAAAAATTATTCGCGTCAGAAGAGGTAGTTGGACATGTGTACTTGCAAATAATTCAGCAAAGCGAGGAATGACAAATAAAAACATACTTAATGTCACAATAATGGCTGCGATAGTAATAATGCAGGGATAAAATAAAGCTTGTTTGATACTGCTTTTAAAAGCTACCTGTTTTTCCTTTTCTTTTGCAATCATATTTAATACGACATCCATGTTTCCTGTGTATTCACCGATTTTTACAAGCTGGCAGGTAATGGCATCAAAATAATTATCATGACAAGACAAGCTGGAATAAAAATCTTTACCTGATAATAATTCCTGTTTAATAGAGAAAATTAAAAGACGCAAATCAGTTTTGACTTGGCTCTTTTCAAGAATTTCGCAACATTGAAGAATAGGAATACCAGCAGTAAGTAATGCAGAAAATTGTCGAATGAAGACGATAATATCGAAAGCCGTAATCCGGTGATATTTTTTTAATTTTGATAACATGGTGTCTCACCATTTCCTGCGACACGCAATAATTCTGCATAACTAGTGATACCATTTTTAACGTGCTCCATACCCGCGTCCCATAACAACATCCATTGCTCTTGTTTAACGGCATCTAATAGCGCTTGTGAATTTTCACCAGCTAAAATAAGAGATTTAATTTTTTCGGTCAGAGGAATGACTTCAAAGATTCCGATTCTACCTTGATAACCTTGATGACAATGTTCACATCCCGCTTGCTTACAGTAAGAGCAAATTTTTCTAACAAGGCGTTGAGCTACAATCAAAGAAACGGAGCTAATAAAATGATAAGCAGCAATTCCCATAGATTGAAGCCGAGTAATCGTTTCAATCGCGCTATTTGTATGTAGGGTTGATAAAACGAGATGACCCGTTTGTGCAGCTTGCATGGCAATAGTCGCTGTTTGCGTATCACGAATTTCGCCTATCATAATAATATCTGGATCTTGACGTAATAATGATCGCAATACTGTTGAAAAATCCAGGCCAATACGGGGATTAATATTGATTTGATTGATGCCGGATAATTCAATTTCAACAGGATCTTCAACGGATGAAATATTTCTTTCTATATGATTTAAAAAATGCAATGCGGAATATAACGTGATGGTTTTGCCGCTGCCAGTTGGTCCTGTTACTAAAATTAATCCTTGTGGCTGAATTAATTTAGACAGGAATAATTTTTTTTGTAAATCAGTCAATCCTAAATCATCTATGTTTAATTTAATCTTGCTGGCATCCAGAATACGCAATACAATTTTTTCCCCAAATAGAGTGGGGCAAGAATTAATTCTAATATCCAATTGTTGTATTTGAATGCGTCCATCTTGAGGAAGACGGCGTTCCGCGATATTAAGATGAGACATAATTTTTAAACGAGTAATAATTCTTGTAGCGAAATGTGGAGGGATGGTTGCCACTTCATATAATAAACCATCGCGGCGAAAACGAATGCGGCAATTTTCAGTAAATGGTTCGATATGGATGTCTGATACATGTTGTTCTACTGCATCGTCAATAAGTCCATTTACAAATTCACTGAGCGGTCCATCGTCATCATCTGTTGTATCATATTTTGAGGCTTTATCTTCTATGGGAGTAATTTTGGATAAAGCGGATTCAATACGATTTGATCGTGCTAGAGAACTCAAAAGATGAGCTAATCTTGCTTCGCAAACTAACATGGGTCGTATGGATAGACCAGTTTGAAAGCTGAGCGCAGAAATAGCGGAGTGATTGGTGGGGTCGCTGATGCCAACATGTAATGCATGCTTGTCACGATATAAAAGAATGACACGATGACGCAGCATTAACTCTATATTGATAAGATCATCATGTGCAGCGTTAGGATTAAAATTAATTAAATCGAATACAGGAAGCGCAAAATATTTTACGCAACAATTTAAAATTTCCTGACTGGACAAAATATTATTTCGAACCAGATAGGATACGAGAGAACACTTTTCCTGAAGAGAGGTGGAGAGAATTGGCTGCAGGGATTCTTGTGTTATCAATCCATCTTGTATCAGATATTTCGCCACGCCTGGTATTTCATTGACAGAATTAAGCATTACAAAATCCACTTTTAAGGCAAGAGCCGCTTATTGTCCAAGTGTCACCATCATTGTTAGGTTGTAAAATATAGGTTTCGTTATTGACTAGTTCTGAGCCTGTCGCGGTAATCGTTCCATTTTCAACTTTAATGCTGGTAAGGTTTTTTGTGCTTTGCGGTTCGTCGGGGATTCCATTCGTGCCGGTAGACAATTCAGAAAGTGCGCTGCCTTGTTGTAATGCAATGGAAACTGCTGTTTTAAACATTTCTGCGGTGCTGATGACTTCTGCGAATCGAGCGCGTTGGGAGTATTTTTTGTATGAGGGTGCAGCGACTGCAGAAAGAATACCGATAATAGTGATGACTATCATGAGTTCCATGAGTGAAAAGCCGGATGTAAGTTTGGGCATAGGAGTTCCTTTGTGTGGTGTTTGAATGGGGATTGTTTGGGAAAAATTGGGTGGAGATGAGTGAAAACTGGTAGGAATCATAGATATAATATTTTTGGTGGGGGATTTCAAGGAATTTGTTCTGACTTGATTTGAAAGTTGATAATATTTTGACCTATTTTAAGGTGGGACTGTTATTGTGCTGGCTTCGAAAGATGGTTTTATTTATACTCTCGCCTGTTTTTTGGCATTAAATGCCGACGTAGCTCAGTTGGTAGAGCAACTGATTCGTAATCAGTAGGTCTGCAGTTCGATTCTGCACGTCGGCATAGTAAATCAACAATTTACCTACCAAAAATCAACACCTGAATCAAACAAAATAAAACTGAAGTGCAAATGAAGTGAAATTATAATATTTTGCAGAGGGTTTTAGTGTGTTGTAGCATGTGGATCTCAGAAAACTAACCATATTTTAAGAGGAATGTGTTAAATGAAAAGTCTTTTACTTGCTACTGCGCTGGCTGTTGCTGCGCTCACATCTACCACTGTGTTAGCTCAAAGTGGAGATAATCAACCCACATTGCCTGAAAAATGTCCTAGTCTTGCTGCCATCGCAGCTGAGGGATTAGATCATCTTTCTCTAAATGAATTTTTTTCCACCTACTCCTGGGTAGGAGTAAAAGAAAAATCCAATTATGATACCAAGGAAAGTTGGACACTTTTTTACTATGGGCACCATAGTCTGAATCCGAAAAGAGCTATGGCAGAAATGGTCGAAGCGTTAGATGAATTTGCTACTGACTACCCGCGCTACATCGCAGAACCTATCTGGTCATATGGTCTTAAGACTCCTCTTGATACTCCTGCAGTAGAGTGCGTATATCATATTAGAGGGGAAACAATACTAGCTATAACTCCATCAGTTCCATCTTTTACAGCTAAATAAATGGTAGCGGCGTTGTAGCCCGGATGAATGCTTTTCTCAGCCGGGGTAATCCTCGCTTTTTGAGGATTGATATAATAATTAACCCCGGATGAGAAAAGCACTCATCCGGGCTGAATATATCCCATCGCATCGATTTTCAATCAATCTTATCGCGCCACTTACGCTAAGCATTTTGACGAATATTTAAAAGATCGATATCGAGATAATAGGGAACTTTCGGTAGTCCTGCACAGCTCTACCGGAAGTTCAGCAGTGTTCTGATTTTATTTCAACAGCATGATATCAAGCATCTTCGGCTTTAAATATAAAATCAAATAATCGTAAAACCAAAAAATCATAGTAAAGATCATACCAAAAATCAGGATCATTATTTTTGCTGCCATAGATATTCCATGCAGATCGCTAAAGCATGTTACAAGGCAGAAAGTGCCAAGAAACATCAAAGCAAATAATTTGCTTGCGCCAAGAATAATCCCGCGACATGACAATAATATATGAAACATGATTATTTTAAGGGCTCGCATCATTTTTCACCGCTTACCATATCATTCAATTCTGCTTCTAATTCCTGAATGCTAGGCAAATTAGATTTTAGGTTATCAGGAATCGCTTTAGTTAATTCATATGCAGAAATTCCGATGGGTTTATCAATTCCTTTGAGCGCATATTCCGCTTCAAATTTATTTCGTGATTTACATAGTAGTAATCCGATAGTCGGTTTGTCTTCTGGCATTTTGACAAAGTCATCGACGAGATTTAAGTAAAAATTTAATTGTCCTGTATGTTCAGGTTTGAATTTCGTAGCCTTAAGTTCAACGACCACGTAGCAATGCAATTTTAAATGATAAAAAAGCATATCAATAAAATATTCGTTATCTTGCAATGCGACTGGTACTTGATTACCAACAAAGGCAAATCCCTTGCCAAGTTCTCGCAGGACTTTTGAGATATGCTCAACTGAGGCATATTCAATTTCTCGTTCTTGTGCTTGATCATGTAAGCCCAGGAAATCAAAATTATAGGGGTGCTTTAACATGTCTTGGGCGAGCAGTGACTGCGGCGGCGGTAGAATATTCAGATAATTTGATGCTTTTTCTGTAGTGAGTGCCTGTCGTTTGTAAAGATTTTGCTCTATATTGCGCTCAAGCGTTTCTCGTGTCCATGATTGTTCAATGGTTTGTTGTATGTACCATTCTCGCTCATTTGGCACCTTAAGTTTATGAATTATTGTAATAATATGCCCCCACGGCAATTGGATCACAGGCTGTGATCCAATTTCAATATCGGGGTAGGTCTGAGCGAATATTCGCATTCTTTTCAGGTTTGGTGGAGAAAAGCCGCTTGTTTCGGGAAATGCGTGTCGCAGGTCTTTGGAAAGCGCATCAATTAATTTTGACCCCCATGTGGTGGTCTGCTGCCGGATTAGTATTTGACTGCCGATATGCCAATACAATTTGATAACCTCACAATTGACCGATAATGCAGCTTGGAATCGAGATGTGCGGATTCGCTTTTTTATTTGGCCAAAAAATTCTCTGTACTCTTGTGAAAAATGAAATGTGTCTTCAGTGGTAATGTCATTATTCGATGTATTCATGTTCTATCCTTGACTATATATTTTATACGGCTTTCTTAAGTTCAATGGTATTCACTAATTTTTCCCCGGCGGAAGCTTTATGCTCAGGCGCCAGAAGGGCATAGCGCAACGTCATGGCCATATCTGAATTGCCCAGCAACTCACGGACAGTATTTAGGTCAACGCTCGCCATCACAAGAGGATGAAACAGGTCAGGCTTGCATAGTTGCACATTGCTATTCGAAAGTGCAATTATGCAAGCCTGACCCCGGTTTCTCAGAATGTTACTTTTTAAGCGAATTAATATGAATCTCATCCTCTGTACGAGGAATGATAATAATAATGATCGTTATAAATAATTTGATATTCACGAGATTCGAGTTGTTTCCAAAAAATTGAAGTGTTTTTTTGAGATATATAAGTACTAAGTAAGTTTTTATCAAAATGTTTTAAATCAGAAATTACAAATAACATAATGAGCGAGTTTATGTCTTTAACTAAATTGGCCGAGAGTTTTAGTGTACTATATATATCCCATGCATTGTATAATGCTATTAGTTGATTTCTAATAATGTATTTATTAAATAATTCATTAGCTCTATTAAAACGCTTTATACCGAGTATATCTTGGATAGATAGGGAGAGAATAGTAGTATTGACATCTAACATTCGAACAAACCTTTTTACATTATCATTATCAATTTTTACTTCATGATTACCATCAATTAAGAATTCCTTTCTTAATTCCAATGTTTTAATAGATTTATTTTTTTCTAAACTATCAATAAATGATGTGTAGTCATCTTTGTTTTCTGTTACTCCGTGAAATAAGAGCTTTTCTAATTTCGTATTAATTTTTAAAGCATTTGATAGTTCTTGAAAGTTTAAAGAGGTGTGATTATATATTTCAACATCAATCAAAAGAGGATTATTATTGCTTAATTCTGATACTATGCGCTGATTGTATATCTTTACCATGTTACTAGTGAGAATTCTATCTTCCGCTACTTCGTCTATTATCAATAATAGTTCACTGGCTATATGAGCTTCCCCGTGTTTAATAAAATGGCTAATCGGATTGTTGGGTTTTGAAAAGAGAGTAGGAAGATTAGCTTTATTTATATAAAGAAACCCAATGTAATCAAAGTTCTTTTCTCGTTCATTTCTCATCATCATTTTACATACAGTATCGAACAGCGCTAATAATTCCTGATCATTTCTTTGCACGACCAACCCTCTCTTATTATGCCTATTATGGCCGCATCTTACATAGTTTACTGCTTTGAGTGTAAGCATTTCGGCAAACATTTTTAATCTAAAAAATGTGTTTTCCGAAAATGCTTACGTTATTGTAAAACAATTTCTTTAAGTTGTTTTATGAGGACACCGTCATATTTTCGCCAATGGACAACCAAGCCTCTCAAAGCTTACTTTCGATTACTAACAAATTTATGAATATCTATATGTTCACACGGTGCAGCCAATGGCTCACGAATACTTATCATTTCTGCGTGAGCTGCTTCAAGTTTTCTTTTATTTGAGAATATTCCCATGTTAGCGATCGCTGCAGCAGGCCCGGAAATACTTGCGGTTTCAAGAGATGTCTTAATGTATCCCCAGCAAACAGCATTTAGCGCAATCTCAAAAGGAGTGACTGGTTGAAGATATTTAATTGACCAATCTTGAAAGGATAGGTATAGAGGAGGAGAAATACTTGTATCAACACCTGAAGGGAGGCCAATAAAACCACTAATAATACCAGCAGCACCTCCAGCAGAAATACCTATATATGAACTTATACCAGCAATCAGGATACTCGTTCCAAAGAGTTGCGAATAACTCATTTCTCCTATGCGGCGTGCCCATTTCTGTTCGACGTAATGCCATTCCACGGGCAAAAAGTTATGCCCAATACAAGAGCCAGCAGAAAATCCAGCTACACAAGCAGCAACCATTTCACTGATAGATATTACAGACATAGAAAAATCAGGCATTGCGGCAGTGCTAACAATTGCACCGGTAATTGCATTAATAAAATGTATATTTGCGTAGTTACAAAGAGAATCAAGCGATGTTCTTATCCACGATGGTTCGAGATCAGATGCGGTACGTGCTAATTGACCAGCACGAGTATTTTCTACCAAGGCATTATTGTGCTTAGAGGTTTGGCGAAATGCACTTAACCCCATTTTATATGAAACATATTTAGCAATTTCATTCATTACATCTTGGTTTAGCGGGGGAGAGGTATGAGTGATTTGAATATCGGCAGTATCTGTTTGTCTTCTTCTTTTCATTGCTCTAAACCACGTCCTTTATTGGCGAAACGTTGAAAAGTGCTAAAAACAGACCCTCGGTTGCAGTTATTACCTAAGGGTCTGATCTATCCAGCAAATGTGTTTTTGCATTGCAACAATCCAGTATCAAAAATCTGGTCTGTTGGTGCCTTTCCTTTATTATGATTTAAAATGCCTTCGGAATGATAACAGATGGGTTTCGTCGAAAAAATGGAAATTTAAAGTTAAGCTAATTATTTCTTACATAATGATATTTTTTTAAGATTAACAACCTAGCTACTAGCCTAATACTAAAATTTATTTATTAAAAAGAACATTTGTTTTCTCGGCAAGAATACCACCGGTAATTGTCCCTTTATAGAATGGGGCCTTATTGTTAACATCTGACGCACTAATATCAATTTGATTCCATCCATGGGTTTTTAAATACTCAAGTGATGTTGCAAAAACCATTCTTGAAATCCCTGCCCAAATGATTGCGCTCTGACACATAGAGCAAGGTTCAGCCGTGGTGTATAAAGTTACTTTTGACCAGTCAACATGAGGATGTTTTTTGATGCAATCATTAATAGCAACAATTTCACCATGAAAAGTAGGATTGACTTTACTTGCATTAAGACCTTCCGCGAGAATTTTGCCAGTTTGATTATCAACAATCAGAGCAGCAAATGGTGCTTTTGGATTATGCTTAGCTAACTGTAATGCTATTTGCATATAGTATTCGTCTTTTTTCTTAGCGTCTTCAATATTATTAGCAGCGTAACTCTGCATGCAGTACAGCATACAAAAAATAAGGAATATAAAATGAAATTTTTTCATCTATTTCTCCGATATTTCTACTTTAAGAAAAATCATAACGAACATAATCAAATTTATAAATAAGCCAGCTTTCATTTGGCCATTCCATGTTTGTGATTGCCACATACTAAACCACTCACCACCGACTATAACAAAACCTACCATATACAGCAAAAATCCAAAAAACAAACCGATAAAGGCTAGTTTTTTTGAGGAATTAAAACAGGAATCATTTTCTTTTATTTTGGTTAGAAGAGCAAAGCAACCAAGCCAACAAGTGATTGCGGTTAATATTTCCCAGAAAATTATAAAATAGTATGCATATCTCTGGATAATAGGGTTAGTAATAGCCCGCCACATAAGAGCAGATTCATGAAAAGTTGTGTCCATACTCATCACGTGCTGCACGAATGCCCAATTACTTTTGAAATCAGTAATATTGTCAAAGGCTACGATGCTAAAAAATAGTGCAATTGATGCGACCATGCAGATTTTGATAAATCTTAGATTGTTTGCAGATCCATTGTTAGACATTTGTTATAGCTTCCCATGCTTATTTAAAGCTGGTTAAAAACGAAAACTGAGTCAGGTTTGTATATGTGCGTATTAATATAGTAGCAGGTGCTCAGGCTTAAGTACCTAGATTTGGCATCAATTCTTTAATTTACTATTATCGAGACTCTTCTGCGTGTTATTCATAATTTGCGATATTGAGTACTAAGCTTGGATATGTTCTATCCGTGGGATATGCAATTTAATAAACATCTGATAATATCACGCCGGAATTTTGTAAGTTCATTTGGCTCTTAAGGATATAAGGATATAATATGAATAAAAAAAAGTTATTTGCTATTTCTGCTTTTTTAACGGTTACCACAATTGTTAATGCACATTCACAAAACGTACAATTTGGCAAACCCATTACTACACCTGTTACTATTACAAGCTCAAAAGATAAAACGCTTTTGAATTCAAAGAAAGAAGTGACATTAATACCTATACAGTTAACAGAAAAACAAAAACAAATTTTTCTAAATTTTAAAAATAAAAAGGGGTTAATAAAATCTACAACCTCCTCACTTCCTGCTACTGTCGATCTTGGTATGAATAATGTTCCTGTCCTTAATCAAGGCTATCATGGCTCTTGTGTGACATTTGCTTTAACCGCTGCAATTGATGCTGCTCTTGGGAAGGGAGATTATATCAGCCAGCTTTGTCAGCTTGAATTAGGTAGTTATCTACAATACAAAGGTTATTTGATGAGTGGATGGAGTGGTACGTGGGCTAGGCAAGTGTATGATCAAATGCTGCGATTTGGTATTGTGAGCAAAAAAGATATTCAAAAAATGCAAGGTTGTGCAGGTGTGAAAGAGTATCCAGTAAAAAGTTTAAATGAAGGCAATATAATGACGCCGGAAGAATACAGATATGTCAGTGAAGATATTTCAGAATTCATTTATCCGCTTACTCATATGGATATAATAGGGCGGCTTGAAAATGGGGAAAATCAAGAAGTTGTAGAGCGCACATTCAATAACATCAAAACAGCTTTAGCTAAAGGTGATCGCATTACATTTGGCACCATCTTGATGTTGGTGATGAATCCAGATTGTGAGGCGGGTGCATGTGTAACGTACAAAGGAAAACATGATACATGGGCGCTTAGTAATGAAGTAGAAAATGGCGGAGCAATGCCTGCAGGTCATGCAATGATTATTACGGGTTATGATGATAATGCTACTGTAACTGAAAAAAATGGTAAATCCCATAAAGGCTTGTTCATGTTGAGAAATTCATGGGGGGCAGATGTCGGTGACAAAGGTAATTACTATATGACTTATGAATATTTCAAACAATTCTTCTTGGAAGCGCATGAAGTTGTTGTGAATAAAGATGACAATTCAATAGCTTATACTAATAAGTAGTAAGCATATATGATGGATTAGGTTAAAACACTTAATCCATCATAAATCATATTGCCGTCTTCGACTATTTTCGACTTCTACGGTGATCATTAGTACGGGAGGGATTAAGAAATAGCCTTGTGTTACGTGGATATTTTCAAGGCTGGATGTTGAGGGCGATTATGTTTAAAAGTGTAAAGTGTTTTAAAAGTTTGTCTAAAGTTCACTGGACTATTTAAATGCCGACAAAACATCATAAGAGAAACAAGATTAAATCTAAAATTAAAAAATTAGGTAAAATAATATATAAAATTTTAACATTAGAGTATATAGATGACCTAATTGAAAAGTGGATGCTTCATCGTCTTCATAAAAAGAAAGGTAAATTTGTTAACCAAGTACTTGAAGAATTTAAAAAAAGACATCCAGATATTGAGGATGATAAAGTTGATACTTTACATAAAAAATTACTACAAGAAGTCGATCGTATATACGATATTATCGATAAAAGTGTATTACATGCCGGTATTAAAAGGGCTAAATTAGTTTTACTTGCAACTTTAGTTATTACGGTAGTTGTCATTGCAGTCACCGCCATTGCGAGTAGTGGTGGCAGCGCGCTTTTGCTTTTACCTCTATTGGCTCCCTTGGCAGCTTGGGTTGTTACTTTATTTACTATCCCCATTAGTTATAATGAACGTATTGTTGGTGGTCTAAATGCAGTTGTACACGCTTACGAGCGTGAACTATCTAACATGAAAGATAATAATGTAACGAATACATTTAATATCGAAAGAGACTCAAATCTAAAGGTAGAAAATTCAAAAACACAAAATATTAGCTCTACAAATAAAATCTTACTAAAACATTTCCCTGTAGAAAAACAGTATGAAAATAATAAAAGATCAGAACCTAATAAAGTCTCTGGTTCCAGTAATTTTACTTATTCACCAGCGACTCTTAAAAAAAATGAAGAGGAAGAATTGAATAGTAGGGAAGTCAACAATTTTTCTTTCTCTCCTTAACTCTAATTAAAGCTGGCAACAAATGGGGTCAGGAGCAAATGAGCTCGATTCTCGGTGTCACTATGAGTAGAATCGACTGTTTAGAGAATAGAACGAAAAAGCAAAAGTGTCTTGTAGAAACCATAGAAACCGTACGAAGAAATAAGGACTTTTTATTATGCAAAGAAATAATTCAAATGAAAACACTACAAAAACAGCAGTCTTGCTAGGGTTTATGAACTTCATTAGCGCCCCAATAAGCGGGATAGTGCTTGGTGTCAGGCTGGGCATGGGATTTATTATTGCGGAAAATGTATTTGCTTTATATGCGTTACATGAGCGCGGTAAAAATGAGCGAGCATTAAGTAACTTAGCTACAAGCGGAGCTAGTTGGTTTGGGTCATATTTCAAAAAAGCTGAACCTTCCTCTGAGTTAGTAAAACAAATTGAAGCAAATAAAATTGAAAATTCTATTAAGAATATTGTCACGGGCGGTGGCGCTGTTGCTGATGAAATTTCATCGTACATGAGGGTACAGAATCGAAGGTAATTAGTCAGGCGGTGTCGAGTAAAAGTTTTTTTATAGAATCCTGATCCAAAAATTAGGAAATATATAAAGCAAACTGGCACCGCTTATCTTGTTCTGACTCTAATTGTTTTTCTAATTCTTTTATTTTTTGATCCTTGTCTTCAAGAAATTTTTTCTTTACTTGTTTTGTAAAAAAGCCATACTCAGCTCTAGCTGCTTTTATTTCTTTTGTTTTATCAGTTCGAATTTTCCACCACTTCTTTTCATCATTATAGGCGGTTATGATTTTTTCAGGATGATGTTGCAGGCCTACGGTATAATATTTTCCAGTTGAGATTTCTACGCTTTCAATTTGATTGTCTGATTTAGAGTGCCCTGATATTTTTAGCTGTGAGCTTGTATAGATTTGGATGCCTTGATGATGTAAACAGCTAATAGAATATTCAATTTTCTCAGGAATTTCTTGCGAATTTTGGATTTTATCTTGCAATGCATTATATAGCTGACTTCCTTTTGCAACTATAACAATATTATTTGTTTCTGGATTAATAGCAGCACGGTACTCAAGGCTGTGATGGCGGAATTCATCTATACTCCCAATATTTAACCCATGATTATATCCAATTATTTGGTTTCCGCGACATACTCCAAGAAGGGGTATATCAGATACTTGTGCTTTATTAATAAGCGCAATTTCAAGTGCTTTGCGTTCCTCATCGTATTGACCAATATTAGGGCCACCGGGTAAAAAAATGCCGTGAATTTTATTATCTTTTTTAAAAATAGAATGATTTAACCCTTTGTAAGGACTAACCTTAATCACTTTAATATTACTTTTTTCAAATAAACTGATCATTAGGTCGGTATAATAAGTGCCACCATCAGAATCATAAAGCGATACCACTACAGGCCGGATATTTTTTTCCTTTAAAATTTTTAATGCTTTTTTCTCAGGCTGTGTGATCTTGTACGGATAATCCGCTAAAGTTTTTTTGTTTAAATTATCGTTTGTATGGGTGTATTTTTTATAAACATATAAAGATAATAAGGTGCATGTGCCTAAATATAATCGACCTATCACTGAGCTTACCTCGAACTTCGTTTTGTATTTTTATAATATTATTTACAAAATATGGCTCAATATAATACACTTATTTAAGAATAAGTCTATTAAAAGCTGACAGCTTTTTGTTAACGGGCGCCAATTCTCACTCCAAAAACACATCCACTAAATCCGCAAACTGCTTATAATTCTGAAACAAAAAAGCATGCCCCCCGGGAAAGAAAGCCAACCAGGAATAGGGGATTTGATTTGCAATAATGGCTGAATTTTTAGGCAAATCAATAATGTCATATCGGCCATCTGCTAACAAAACAGGATTCTTGATATTTTTAAGAGCATTGAAATTTTCATTATCGTTATTCCAAAGGAGCGTACGCGCACGATTTTGCCGCATTAATGTTTCTTTGCTGACAGTGAAATCATTAGGAATAGTTCCTGCGGCAACAGCTGATTTTAATCTGGCTAGACAATTTTTTGCTGCTAATTTTCCTGCCTCATTATTTGTAAAAACCAAACCAATCTTTTCCATATCAGGAATATTTGGGTTATTTAATTTGCTTTCAACCGCTTCACTTGTTTTATCTGTATATTTACCACCAGGGCTTGCACTACAGAGTACTGTTTTTTCCACCAGATCAGGATGTCTAATTAGTAATTGCTGACCTATACGTGCACCCATAGACCACGCGAGTACGTTTACTTTTTTGTAACCCAGTTTTTTAATGAGTAAGGCGGCATCATCCGCCATCTGCGGTATGGTTGTATTGTTTTTCTTTGTATCCGTTGACAATCCAACGCCTCGATTATCAAACAAAATAAGTTGATGGTGTTTTGCAAGTTCGTCTAATAATGCAGGATCCCAGAGACTCATGGTAGAAATAAATCCATTAATCATGACTAATGGTTTGCCCTGTCCTCGAATATAGTAGGCCATTTTAATGTCGCCAACATTCACGGTTTTAACTTCTGCTTTAAATTGGGCATGAACAGGCGAGCAAATAACCATACAAAGAAGTACAGCTGAAATTAAACCGTGCATCCATTTCATATTTGGAATCCTCTTGATATCATATAAATTATGAGTGTTATCACGCATTGGGTCAAATGGTTACAAATATGTTAAGCTAGAAACCAAGAGGCGAACAGGGAAGGACATATGTTTAATTTAAAACAATCCAGCGAAGCAATTCATAAACCTCTATACTTTTATCAAAGTCGCTTTTTTTATCTTTTATGTTCACTAGTGGCTTACTTTATTGGTTCTTCATTTCTCTCTGGAAGTAAAACAACAAATTTTATTAATACTATTCTATTGTCGTTTTTTATTATTATTGGTATTTTTCCTTTTATTAAGCAAAAAGTAATTTCTGTGTTAACGCCTGCTGTCGCTATTGTTATTCTTTGCTTACACTTCACTGTCATTTTTATCAAGCAAGATGAGTCTATTTTTATTGCTCTCTATTTTGCTTGTGCAATTTTCTTATCGTTAATTACTTTTGCAGTTATTTACTCTATTACGCAACACCAACGGATTACTCTCGATTCATTGTTTGGGGCAATTTGTGGGTATTTTTTAATAGGCTTTAGTTGGACATTTTTCTATATGGTTATTAAAGTAATTTATCCAGAATCATTTCCTGCGCATATGCTGGAAGGTTCTATGCATGACAGGACCCAGCATTTTTTTTATTTTAGTTTTTCCACAATGACTACGCTAGGGTATGGAGACATTTTACCTCTCACCAACGTCTCTCGTACTTTCGCATGGCTTGAAGCAGTGTGCGGGCAAATTTATTTAGCTGTCTGGATTTCCCAATTAGTGGGATTGCGTATTGCCCAGGAAATCAATGAAACCAGAAGTTAGACTAACACTATGACAATAAAAAATATCATATTCGACTTGGGCGGGGTAATTATTAACATTGATTATAAACTCACATCTGAAGCATTTACTAAGTTAGGCGCATCTGATTTTGACAAGATATATACGCAAAACCAACATGATCCACTTTTTGATGATTACGAGACAGGCAAGATTAGTTCTAAATCATTTCGAGATTTACTTAAACAGAAATTGAATATTGCAGTGACAGATGAGGTGTTTGATCGTGCATGGAATGCTATGCTGCTTGATCTTCCGTTGGAAAGATTAGATTTTATAAAAAAATTAAGAAAAACATATAAAGTGTTTTTATTCAGTAATACAAACGAAATTCATTTAAAAGAATTTATTAATATTTGCGAGAAACAGAATGGATTTAATGCCTTTAATGAGTGTTTTGATAAGGTGTATTACTCAAATATTCTTGGCAAGCGGAAACCTTGTCGAGACGCATTTACAACAATACTTAATGAAAATAGTCTTAATGCCGAAGAAACGTTATTCATTGACGATTCTTTGCAGCATGTAATGGGAGCCAAGGAAGTTAGCATGCAAACAATCCATTTGCCGCATGATAAATCAATATTAGATCTAGTCGAATTTATAAAATTTTAAAACAAACTTCACCCCGAGCCTTTCTTTATCACTCTTAGTGAATGTAAATTAATCTACGCTAATTTTAATTTTACCTATTGTTTTTTTATAAAATTCGACTACAGTACATGGTTGGCAAGAAGCTATTGTATCTAGTCGTATTAAAAGCATATGGAGAGAGTGCATGAATCGAATTGTAAAACTGATGACGCTCGGAAGCGCATTATTAGGCATAGGTATTGCCGCTGCTAGCACTAATAACGACCCTACTACATTTCTCGGGCCCACCATCCATTTGGGTGTGCTTGAAGCCATAAATAACACTTCCGCCTATGGCGCGTTTGGAGAGCTAGGCACTAATAATGCTCGTATCGGCGGAACTTTAGGTTTTCGTACCTATGAGAATCAATACCTCAAGGTTTCTGGTGAATACTTATGGCAAAAGATTAATTACACTTTCTTCACAGGCAATTCAAAACAATGGGTGAATCAAGGTGCATTAGGTGCAGCGTATGAATTCGTTTCTGATAATTTAATTTATTCCCCAGCTTTTGATCTCAGCGGCTACATGGCTTACGCAGCTAATAAAAACCTGAGTAATGTTATCGTCTCTGCACCTGGTAGTGCCAGCAGTATTACAAATATTATTTATAACCGACGTATTGCGGGTTCAAAAGCGTTTGGTTTTGGTCCAGGGGTGTCTATCGTGCCTTGGTACGGAAGTAAAGTAGGCGTCATTTTTAATTATGATAAAGTGAATTACGATACGGTTTATGGTGCCAATCACAATGTCTCAGGATTAGGTGGAACCTTTAACTTTGATCAGGCTATATCCGGTGCGCTATCTTTTGGTGGTACAGCAGCTGTTCGTGCTCCTTTCAATACTTATGAAGGGAGAATCGATTGGAACAATTTATCCAATAATGGTAATTGGACCTTAGGTTTATTCGGAGATTACAACGTTGGTAAAAACAACTTACCCAATACATGGATCGTAGGATTAGGTGCGAACTTTACTTTAGATAAATCGTTGGCAGCAAGATCCCTACACAGTAAACGAAAAGATCCAGTTAATCCTCCAAACAAATTAGTAATGTGGACATCGACACCAGCTGTTTATATGCCGCAAGTATTAGCAGTGTCAGAGGAAAGAATATCGCGTCCTTCTTTTTGCCTAAATGGTATGCCGAAATTCTTAAGCGCTATTTCAAATATTACTTCAACTGGGGTAGTTAACCTTGCGCCGCATTTTTCTGGAGGTAATTTAAGATTTGCATTAGCCTCTATTCAACCAGCTGTCAATCCTAGTGATGCGGTTCTAGTTTCTCCTCGCGGACAATTATTTAACATTATTATGTCAGGTAACGTTTATACAGTAACCGTAAGCGCAACTAATAATTGTGGCTCAGTAATTTCAAATACGTTCACGATACTTAACGTTTAAATATTTTTAGTTGACATGCTTCAGGAGATAGTTAAATGGAATTGAAATCTAAATTAAGCTTACTTTTTCTTATTATGGTCAGTCCCGCGCTTGTTTTAGCGGATTATGTAAATCCTTGTCCGCGATGTAGTTTTAATGGACTCACCATCGGTAGCGGTTTGGGCACAAGTGTTTTTATGCCTAATATGTCCATGCAATCTGCCGTAGGCAGTGCTGCGCTTGATCCTGCAAATCATTTTTACAAATTTAGCGCAGTAGGGGCTCTATTCGTGGGTTATGGGCATGTCTTTGACACTGTATATATGGGCAGTGAATTAGGCGTTAATATTTATGGTGGAAATCGAGCTGCACTTAAAGAAGGAAGTACCACAACCCTTTACGTACAAGCCACGGTTGATGCGCATGT